>Ga0214923_10009281_pt1 | contig 10270 bp, 9 predicted proteins | sample LL1510_MetaG_FD_177993 | JGI IMG/M metagenome (GOLD analysis project Ga0214923, IMG submission 177993) | Freshwater microbial communities from Lake Lanier, Atlanta, Georgia, United States - LL-1510 | ecosystem: Environmental > Aquatic > Freshwater > Lake | place: USA: Georgia | collected 2015-10-15
TGAGGTCTTCGACAAAGACGTGCGCGACCGAATCGCGCAGAGCGAGCGTCACGAAAACGCCGACTTGATCTTTGCCACCAAGCCTTCGTCGTTGGTCACCGTCTCGCCACGCAACTCGGCCAACTTGCGCAGCAGTTCGCGCTCTTGCGAGGTCAACTTGGTCGGCACCTCGATTACCACGCGGGCCCGCAGGTCGCCCCGCCCACGGGCGCGACCGCTCGAAGTAAGCCGTGGCACACCACGGCCACGCAACGTGAACTCATGGCCATGCTGCACGCCTGCCGGCACCACCAGATGTTCGACGCCGTCGAGAGTCTCGAGGTCGAGTTCGGTGCCGAGTGCAGCCTGCGCAAACGACAGCGACACATCGGTGACGAGATCAAACTCTTCTCGACGCCAGTGCTCGTGTGCGGCGACCCGCAGGTGCACGTAGAGATCGCCCTGGTCTCCCCCACGCGGGCCGACGGCACCCCGGCTGGTCAAACGCAGCGTTTGCCCCGTGTCGATACCGGCCGGAATCTCAACCTTGATCGACACTTCTTTCGCCACACGGCCCTCACCGCGACACACCCCACACGGCGTGGCGATGATCTGGCCCGCGCCGCCGCATCGACCACACGCGGTCGTCGTGACCATCTGGCCGAGCATGCTCTGGCGCACGCGACGCTCACGACCCGAGCCACTACACGTGGGGCACGTTTGCACGCTGGTGCCACGCGCAGCGCCCGAACCGTCGCATTCGTCGCAGCGCACCGCGGTGCGCACTCGCACTTCGCGTTCTGAACCGAACACTGCTTCTTCGAAAGGAACATCGACGACGACTTCAAGATCTTGCCCGCGTGGCGGGCCAGCCGGTGCAGAGCTGGCACCGAACGGTGACCCGCCACCGAAGAACGCATTGATGATGTCGCCGAACCCACCGGCAAACGGATCACCCGCGCCGGCACCGTTGCCGCTGATGCCCGCTTCACCAAACTGGTCATAGCGGGCACGCGACTCGGCGTCGCTCAACACTTCGTACGCACGCGACACCTGCTTGAAGCGTTCTTCTGCTTCTTTGTTGCCTGGGTTCTTGTCAGGATGCAACTCGCGTGCAAGCTTGCGATAGGCGCGTTTGATCTGCTCAGGCGACGCATCGCGCGCAACCTCGAGCAACTCGTAGAAGTCGGTGCTCATGGTCGGTCAGGCCTCGGTGGTCATCGTCGGTCAGCCTTCGGTGAGGCGTCGGCCGAGACGGTCGCTCACCACTTCGACGGTGGCAAGAGCGGCCGGATAATTCATGCGCGTTGGTCCGAGCACGCCAACACTGCCCACCGTTTCGCCATCTCGCACCAACGGAGCCAGCACCACCGAGCACGCACTGAGCGGCTCGACACCGTGTTCGGCACCAATGGCCACACTCATACCGCGATGCAACATGTCGCGCACGAGCGACACCACCACGTATTGCTGTTCGAGTGCTTCGAGCACTGAACGCACCACTTCGACTGCATCGAAGGCGCGGGTGAGACTCGCGGTGCCACCGACGAACACGGTTTCACGGGCGCTGCCGGCACCCAGGGCACGGGCGGCTTGTGCAGCCAACTGTTCGGCGATCGAATCTGCCGATGCGTCGCTGCGGGCGGTGAACACCGCCGACGACAATGTGTTGCCAACGAAGTGCTCACGCAGACGTTCGGTGGCACGCAACACCTGTGCTTCGGTCGGAATCTGATCGAACTCAATCGGCTCATTGACGACTTCACCGCTCGAGAGCACCGCCACCACCGTGCCGACACGATCGTTGAGCGCCACCAACTGCACCGAGCGCACCTGAGCTTCGTCGGCAGCCGGCCCCATGACCACCGCGGTGTAGTTGGTGAGTTGCGCGAGCAGCAGCGACGTGCGGTGCAGCGTTTCTTCTAGCCGAAAATGGGCAGAGTCGAAGAAGTTGCCGAGCTGCTGGCGCTGTATCGCATCAAAACGGCCCGCCTTGGCGACATCGGTTGAGGTGAGATGGTCGACATAGAGGCGGTAGCCCTTGTCGGTTGGCACACGACCAGCCGAGGTGTGAGGCTGGGCGAGGTATCCCTCGGCTTCGAGGGCGGCCATGTCATTGCGAATCGTGGCGGCCGACACCGAGATGCCCGGCAGCGCTGCGACATGACTTGAGCCGACGGGCTGACCCGTCGAGACGTAGTGCTCGATGACCCGACGCAAGATGGCAATTTTGCGGTCGTCAGCACCATTCGTCGGCATGATGATTGCTGTCAAGGCTACTGAGCGCGCGACTCGCGAGCGTGCGCGGTGGCCCGCGAACGGCGCGCTACTTGCCGGTGACGACCTTGTAGCGACGCAGCGCCTCGTCACGCTCTTCGCCGTGGTCGACGATCGGCGCCACATAGCCATGTGGCACACCCGTGGGGCTCTCACTTGGTGTGTGCACGAACTTGTCAGCGACACTCGCCAACTCGGGCAACCAGGTGCGCACATACACACCATTGGGGTCGAACTTCTCGGCTTGCAACGCCGGATTAAACACACGAAAGTACGGCGCGGCGTCGGTGCCCGTGCCAGCAGTCCACTGCCAGCCGTGGTTGTTCGAGGCGATGTCGCCGTCGACCAAATGCTTCATGAAAAACTTCGCGCCCCACTGCCACGGCAGGTGCAGATCTTTGACGAGGAAGCTCGCCACAATCATGCGCACGCGGTTGTGCATCCACCCCGTGGCGAGCATTTGGCGCATGCCCGCATCAACGATGGGATACCCCGTCATGCCGGCACACCACGCGGCGAACCGCTGCTTGGCGCGCTCGTCGGTGTCGACGGGCAGATGCTTCATCTTCACCTGCAGGTTCTCCCACGCGGTGCGCGGTTGGTGGTGCAACACGTCGGCATAGAACTCACGCCACCCCAGTTCGCTGCGGTAGTGGTCGTGGTTCTTGTCGGGGCGCAGCTCGGCAAGCAGCTGGCGCGGATGCAACACACCAAAACGCAGATATGGCGAGAGCATGCTGCAACCGTCACGGTCGGGGTTGTTGCGTTCATCTTTGTAGCGGCTGAGCGCGTCGCCCGCGAAATGTTCCCACCGAGCCCAGGCGGCTTCTTCGCCACCGGCAGGAAGCGTGGCGGCACACTCGGGCTCAGGTGGAATTCCATCGCACTTCACGTCGGGGGCACCGCGCAGATTCATGTTGGTTGGTGCTGGCAGTGGCCGTTGCCAACCCACCGACATCCACCCGCGTGAAAACGGTGTGAACACCGCAAACGGCGTGCCATCGTTCTTGCGCACCACACCTGGGTTGACGGCATACGGCGAACCGACGCGCTCGAGCCGCACGCCTTGTGCAGCAAGACGCGTGGCGACCTCGTTGTCGCGCTTGGCGCCATACGGGCCGAAGTCTTCACTGACGAACACCGTGTCGGCACCGACTTCTTTGGCGAAGCGCGGCACGATGTCGCGCGGGTCGCCGTGTCGCACCACGATGGCTCGATTCATCGAGGCGTCGAGCGCACGAAGGTTGCGATACAAGAACCCGAGGCGGGCCGCGCCGGAGCGTTGCACGAACAACGGGTCGAGCACGAAGAGCGGTGTGGTCACCCCATGCGCCAGCGCGGCGGTGAGCGCCGGGTGATCAGCAAGCCGCAGATCGCGACGAAGCCAGATGATTGACGCAGCCATGGCGCGAAACTACCTCCACTGCCAGGCGAGTACACCGACGCAGAAGAAACACATCACGCCGCCGTAGGCCATCGACCATTCGAGTGACACATAGTCGGCGATGAGACCGGTGATCGGCCCGCCAATCGGCGTGCTACCGAGAAACGCCACGGCGGTGAGTGCAAGCAGTCGCCCGCGCATGTCGGGTGGCGACTCTTGCTGGCTGATCGCATTGCCAGAAGCAATCATCGCTGCCCCACCGAACCCGAGCGGCAGACACAACAGATAGGCCCACCACAGATTCGGTACGAATGCCATCACCATGTTGCTGGCGCCGAGCACCGCAACATTGATCACCAGCCAACGCAACGACACCCGCGTAAACCGAGCAGTGACAAGCGCACCGAAAATGCTGCCGACGCCCGTCACGGTCATGAGCCAACCGAAAGCATCTTCGCTGCCCCAGTTGACGTCAGCGAGTTTGGGGAAGACGACGCTGTAGTTGAATGCGAACGTGCTCACCACGACATAAACGAAGAACATCGACGACAGTCGACGGTTTGAACGCACGAAGCGAAAGACATCACGCACAGGCTGACCACCTGCGGGGCGTTTGACGGCCGGCACCATCTCTGCCTGACGCAGACCGACGATGCCGTAAATCATGAACGCATATGACAGACCATTGATCACAAAGAGCCACCCCGTGCCGAGCGGGCCGATGAGCACTGCGGCGAGAGCAGCACCGAAGATGCGCGACCCCGTCATCACGGTGGTGTTCATCGACATCGCGTTGCTCAGTTGGGCAATCGGCACCAGCTCGGTGATGAGCCCGCGACGAGCCGGGTTGTCGATGGCGCCGATGATGCCGAGAAACAGCGACAACCCCCACACGACCGGCAGCGAAATGTTGTTCGTGAGGTCGAGCACACCGAGCACCAGGGCCTGCACGGCGAGCAAGATCTGCGTCACGAGCATGATCTTGCGACGATCAAAACGGTCGGCGAACGAACCCGCCCAGGTGCCAAGCACCAACATCGGCAAGAACTGGAATGCCACGTTGTAGCCCAGGTCTGACGCTCGACCCGTGAGTCGATACACGAGATACGAGGTGGCGGTGAGCTGCACCCACGAGCCGATGGTCGAGAGCAAGAGCCCGGCGAAGTACAGCCGCGCGTTGAAGAAGTTGAGCGAGCGAAAGATGCCGGTGGCGGGCGCGTCGGCGACGCCGGCGGCGAGCGGCTGAGCGTCAGTCATCGAGCTTCAATGCAGAGATGAACACGTCGCCAGGCACTTCGACCCGCCCGATGGCCTTCATCTTCTTCTTGCCTTCCTTCTGCTTTTCGAGCAGTTTGCGCTTGCGTGAAATGTCGCCGCCGTAACACTTGGCGAGCACGTCTTTGCGTTTGGCCTTGACGGTCTCGCGCGAGATCACCTTGCCACCAATCGCCGCCTGAATCGGAATATCAAACATCTGGCGCGGAATCAGCTCTTTCAACTTTTCGCACATTCGCTTGCCGTAGTCGTAGGCCTTGTCGCGGTGCACGATCGTGCTGAAGGCATCGGCAGGCACGGCGTTGAGCAAGATGTCGACTCGCACGAGATCGCTCGGACGATAACCGTGCAGTTCATAGTCGAGGCTGGCGTAACCCTGCGAGCGGCTCTTCAATTGATCAAAGAAATCGACCACCACCTCGGCGAGCGGAATGAAGTACTGCATCTCGACGCGCTCGGGTGAGAGATACTCAAGCTTCGTCATTTCTCCGCGGCGCGATTGGCAGAGCTCCATGAGGGCGCCGGTGTAGTCCTTCGGGGTGATGATGCTCACCTTGAAGAACGGCTCTTCGATGGTGTCGACATTGACCGACGGCGGCAAGTCGTTGGGGTTGTCGACCACTTCAACTTCACCGTCGGTGCGCAACACGCGGTACTGCACCGAGGGTGCGGTGGCGATGAGCGCCAAGTTGAACTCTCGCTCGAGACGCTCTTTGACGATTTCCATGTGCAGCAAGCCGAGAAAGCCGCAGCGGAAACCGAAACCGAGCGCGCCCGACGACTCGGGCAGATACGTGATCGACGCGTCATTCAACTTCAGTTTCTGCAGACTTTCGCGCAACGTCTCGAAGTCGTCGGCGTCAATCGGGAAGAGACCGCAGAACACCATCGGCTTGGGGTCGCGATACCCCTCGAGCGCCGACGCTGCAGGGTGCGCCACATGAGTGACCGTTTCACCCGAACGGGCTTCGCCCACGTCTTTCACGCCGGCAATGAGATAACCCACTTCTCCGGCGGCGAGTTCGGCGACTTCTTGCGTGGCTGGGCGGCGCGCGCCGATTTCCAAAGCCTCATGTTCGGCAGTGGCCTGCATGAAAAGCAGCTTGTCGCCCTTGCGCATGCGACCGTTCATCACGCGCACGCTCGACACCACACCGCGATATTGGTCGTACTGACTGTCGAAGATCAACGCCTGCAGCGGCTCGTCGATATTGCCCTGCGGTGCCGGAATGCGCGCGACGATCGCGTCGAGCAACTCGGGCACGCCCGCGCCAGTCTTGGCCGAGATGCGCAAGATGTCTTCGGCCGCGATGCCGAGCACCTTTTCGATTTCCATCGCGTATCTGTCAGGGTCGGCAGCGGGCAGGTCGATCTTGTTGAGCGCAGCAACGATCTCGAGATCGTTCTCGAGCGCGAGGTAACAGTTGGCGAGCGTCTGGGCCTCGATGCCCTGGGCCGCGTCAACCACCAGCACCACGCCCTCGCACGCGGCAAGCGACCGGCTGACCTCGTAGCCGAAGTCGACGTGACCTGGGGTGTCGATGAGGTGCAGGGTGTGGCCCTTCCACTCGACGCGCACGTTCTGGGCCTTGATGGTGATGCCGCGCTCACGCTCAAGGTCCATCGAATCGAGGTATTGAGCCCGCATTTCGCGGGCATCGACGGCCTTGGTCAGCTCGAGAATGCGGTCAGACAGGGTCGACTTGCCGTGGTCGATGTGCGCAATGATCGAGAAGTTGCGGATGCGTGACTGTTCCATGAGGGGGTCGGTGTGCACCCGTGTGAAACGGGGCGAAACCAAGCGAAATTCTACTCTTTGCGGCGTTCATGCTTGATGCGCTGCGACGGTCAACGGCGTGTGCTGCGCCGAATCGATGGTGATTCGGTGGTGCAGTGCGTCACTCGCGGCGAGGCGAGAGGCACACTGCCGCTGGTAGCGTGGGCGAGCCATGGCAAACATCAAGAGTCAGAAAAAGCGTGTCATCACCAACGCCAAGCGCACCGAGCGCAACAAGGCCGTCAAGAGCGAAGTGCGCACCCGCGTGAAGGCCGCCCGTGAGACCAAGGGCACCCCAGAGAACGCCGAAGCCCTGCGAATGGCTGTGAAGCGACTCGACATGGCGGCCGCCAAGCGAATCATTCACCCCAAGCAGGCTGCTCGCAAGAAGAGCCGCCTGATGCGCGCGCTCAACGCCGCGAAGTAAGAAGCACTCGCCGGGTGTGACCCGGCCCATTAGCCCCGCGCGCTCGTCGGGTCGTTAACGCCGGGCGCCAGCACGTTTGGCGCCACGTTGTTGCTGCCGCGCCGGCATCATGCGACTGAGCCGAGCCACGAGCACCTCGAGCACCAGTTCGTCTTCGAGCCCGGTTGCACCACGAAGTGCACGATCGGCGCGCGCGAGTAAGGCAATCGCATCGAAGATCTTCTTGGGCCCCATGGCGCGGGTGAGCTCGAGATACTTGCGCCCTTGAAACTCGCTGCGCGAGCCGATGAGTTGCATCGCGCGCACCGGATCAGACGCACCCGAACCGTCGAGTCGCATCGCCTTGGTGTAGTGGTTGTGTAGCAACGCCATCAACTGAAACGGGTGATACTCGCCGCTGCGCACCATGCGCCGCATCATGAACAGCGAGTTGGCGGTGTCACCTGAATCGATGGCATCGGTGAGATCCCACGGTTGCACGCTGCCGGCTTGACCAAGAAACGGATTCACATCGTCAAACGTGAGACGATGCTTGGGCCCGTAGGTCGACGTGAGCACCTCGATGAGGCCGGGAAGTCGAGCAGAGTCTTGCCCTAACCAGTCGGCGACTTCTTCGAGTGCGAGAGCATCGATCTTCAACCCGGATTCGATGAACTTGGTCTTGTACCACTCCATCAATTCGCGGCGCTTTGACGGTGGCGTCGTCTCGAAGATTGCGGTGCCCGACTTCTTCATCGCATCGTTGAGCGCTTTGCCAACTTTGCCTTTTGCAGTGAAGACGAGATGGCAATAATCAGCAGGAGCCCGCAGATAGTCGACGAGCGGCGCTGAATCGAGCGGCGTCGTGTCAACATTGCGCACCACGACAACTCGGCGGTCGGAGAACAACGACTGCGTCTGGGCGGCGTTCACGACTTGACGCACCATGGTCTCGCGGTCGTCGGCCTGCACCTCGGCGAGGTCATACGACTCGTAGACCGACGAACGATCAGCGTCACCGACGAGCTCGTTGACGAGCTCGCTGAGGCGCGCCGAGATCAGACGTTCGTCGTCACCGCTGACGAGATAGGTTGGCACCCCTCCAGCGTGGCATGAGGGTGAACGGTCGCGCGACCCACACGGCGCGAGCCAAGCCGAGCAACACGAGTAACCACACCGCCACGTTGGCGGCGCCGCGCGGGCCGACTCGCGCACCAAGTTCGGCGACCCACCACACCCAACGCACGCACGCCACGACCGGCGCGACCACGACGACTGCAACTGGGTCGGGCACGACGGCGGCAATGGCCAAGAGCGGCACAGCGGTGGTCATCACCAGTGAAGCGACGGGCACCGCCAGCGGGTTGGCAACGAGCGACACGCTCGGCAGTGCACCGAACCACCACAAAGAAAATGGTGCGACGGCCAGTTGCGCCGCGAGTGTCGCCGTGACGACTTCAGCCATCCACTTCGTGACGCGCACCCCGACGAGATGTCGCACGATCTTGTGCACTACTTCGCGCACGCCGTCGCTGAGCTGCGGAGCCAACACCACGAGACCCGTCGTTGCCGCCACCGACAACAAGAAACCGATCTGCACGGTGGCGAGTGGATCAACGACGACCACCAGCATCACCGTGATCGCGAGTGCGCGCAGTGGCAACGCGTCACGGCCGACGGCAAAGCCGACTTGCACGACGGCGGCCATCGTGGCTGCACGCACCACGCTTGGTTCGAAACGAGTGACGAGGGCGAAGAACGCAATGATGCCGAGCGATGCCGAGAGTCGCCACCAGCGCGACAAACGCCGCAAACCAGGTGTGAGGCTCGCTAACAGCAGCGCCACGTTCTGGCCAGATACGGCGAGCAGGTGCCCCAACCCAGATGCACGAAAGACCTCGGTCATGCGCGCGGGTTGCCCCGAGTCGTCGCCCAACACGAGACCACGCGCCAACGCCGCATCGTGCGGGTGCGTGGTGCGCAGACCACGGTCGATCAACGCATGCACTCGATTTGCGGCACGATGCCACGGCGCCACAGCGCGATGCACCGAATGAACCGTGACGTCGCGCAGTTCACCTTGCACATGTCGGCCCGCGGCGAACCGAAGACGGCGGGCATCGAGGGCCGAGCGTTGCGCATCGAGCACGATGAGATCACCGGTGCGAACCGCGAGCAAGGCTCCCCTGCCGGTGCCGTGTTGGGTGAGGCGGAATCGTTCGCCCGCGACCTTTACTACGAGGGTGACTGCGCCGCGTCGGCTTTGAGCGTCACTCACCGCCGTGGCGACGCCCGAGAACTCGCCGAGCTGGGGTGTGCTGAGCGCATTCCAATGTGAGGCACCATGTGCGCTGAACACCAGCAACGCGACGGTGACCGCGACCGTGATGGTGTGATTTGCGAGCGCACGCCAGACAGCAGTCGACAGTGCAGCGGCCGCCAACAACCACCACACTGCACTCGCACGCACCACTACCTCAGGCGAGCGTGACGACAACTCGATGCCGAGTCGTGCCGACACGATGCAACCCAACGCCATGAGTGCCAAGCATGTGTTGTGACTTCGCATAACATGGCGAACGTGTCGGTACCAGGTGGCATCGTCGCCTATCGCACGATGTTGCGGCGACGCGGTGGTGTCGTAGCGCTGATTGGTGCTGCCAGTGTGGCGTTGAGCGGTGGCGTGTTGCTGCTCTTGCCTGGGCGACTGGCTGGCTTGGTTGGCTTTGCGTTGCTCGTGGCGAGCTGCCCCGTGCTCGTGGCGTTCGGCGTGCCGATTGCGTCGGGGCTGAGCACCATCGCGATCGGAGTCGCAGCGAGCCTCGCTTTGTGGTTCGTCGTCGGGCAGTTGGCCGCCCATCTGGCTACCCGCGAAGCAGTGGCCGACTGGCGAACGTGGTGGGCGAAGTTCGCACCGTTCGCCGTGATGATCTCACTCGGCGGGTTCGTCGGCTTCGGCATGTTCGCACTCGCCACGCTGTAGCCGGCGTTTGGTGATTCGACATCACGACACGGCCACCATCGCGCGCATCTCGGCAAGTTTCGCTGGGCCGATGCCACGCACCGCAAGCAGATCATCAACCGTTGCATAGGGGCCGTATCGCTCGCGGTGCTCGACGATCGCGCGCGCCGTCGATGGGCCAACGCCGGGCAGTTGATCGAGTTCGGCGAC
>Ga0214923_10009282_pt1 | contig 10269 bp, 9 predicted proteins | sample LL1510_MetaG_FD_177993 | JGI IMG/M metagenome (GOLD analysis project Ga0214923, IMG submission 177993) | Freshwater microbial communities from Lake Lanier, Atlanta, Georgia, United States - LL-1510 | ecosystem: Environmental > Aquatic > Freshwater > Lake | place: USA: Georgia | collected 2015-10-15
TTCCACCAGGGCAATTGCAGAAGCAAGAGAAAAAGGCGATTTAAAAGAAAACGCCGAGTATGATGCTGCTAAAGAAGCACAGGGTATGTTAGAAGCAAAAATCAAGCAACTGGAGGGAATGATTGCTAATGCAAAAATTGTTGATACCAGTTCAATTGATACCAGTAAGGTTACCATTTTAACAAAAGTAACCATTACCAATCTTGCCAACAACAAGGTGTTAACCTATCAGATTGTAGGAGAAAAAGAGGCAGATTTAAAACAAGGAAAAATTTCTGCTGGATCACCTATTGGAAAGGGGTTGATGGGAAAAGTTAGAGGCGATGTTGCAGAAATTCAGGTTCCTACCGGAATTTTGAAATTTCGGATTGATGATATTTCTGTATAGATTGAATTGCTTATACTCAAGCACTTGATTCAGCATGACTATTTTTTCTAAAATTATTTTGGGCGAATTACCCAGTTACAAAATTGCAGAGAACGACCATTTTCTGGCATTTCTCGATATCTATCCTCAGGTAGAGGGCCATGTGTTGGTAGTTCCGAAAACAGCAGTTGATAAATTTTTTGACTTAGGGGATGATTATCTTTCGCAAATGTTATTATTTGCAAAGCCCATAGCTCGGGCTATTGAAAAATCATTTCCCTGCAACCGTTGTGGCATGATTGTTTTGGGTTTAGATGTGCCGCATGCGCATCTTCATTTATTGCCGATTAATTCGGCAAATGACTTGAATTTCAATCATAAGAAATTATCAGTTTCTCCCGAAAAATTAGTTGAGATTCGGCAGAAAATTGTGGAAGCAATATCTATATAGGTATTAACCTTTCTTTTGCGCAATGCGATGTGGATGTTGTTTGGCAAAATCTTCCCAACCCGATAGCTTTTTTTGGGTACCTGTTTGCAGTATGGATTTTTGTTGATAGTGATGGCAGAGTGCTACTGATAAGGCGTCTGTTGCATCAAAATAACTAGGCTGTTCATCTATTTGAAGAATGCTTTGTAACATTTTCCAAACCTGTTCTTTATTGGCATTACCATTTCCAGTAATTGATTGCTTTACTTTTTTGGGTGAATATTCGGTAACTTCTATTCCAGCCTGCATGGCAGCTGCGATGGCAACTCCCTGTGCCCTTCCCAATTTCAGCATACTTTGTACATTTTTTCCAAAAAAGGGAGCTTCAATTGCAAATGCATTGGGTTGATATAGTTGAATTAATTCAGCTACTTTTTGATGTATCAGGTGAAGGCGCTCATATATATCTTTCACCTTCGATAATTGCAGTACATCCATCAACAAAACCCTTGGCGTATTGCTTTCAATGTTAAGCAAAGCATATCCCATTACCAAACTCCCGGGATCAATTCCCAATATGATATTATTTTTTTTCAATGAGACATGAAATTACAAGCTTTCTTTTTCATTTTCTGACTAATCTTTTCTTAATTTTCATAGGTTTAGCTTTACTCTTTTTTTCTTTTCTTGCAAAAAATCTTCGGTGAAATGATTGCTAAACCCTTAGTCTCACAGAATACGCTTTTCTATCTGCGTATAAACATCGTTCTTTGCATTTGTCATGTTTAGCCTTCAGCCCCGACATAAAAAGTTCATCAATTATGTGATAGGCCCGATCCTATTCTGTTGGCTGATTTATTCTATTCGTTCCCAAATTCTACATCAGCCCAATCTTGAGAGTTCGAGGCAGCTAATATGGGAGGCCTTTTCGCTTGATCATGCAATTGCCTGGGTGGCTGTTTTCTTTTTAATGTTTTTGAATTGGGGCGTAGAATCCTTTAAGTGGCAGTATTTAATGAAATCTATTGAGCATATTACTTTTTGGAGAGCGGTTCGTGCGGTTTTTACCGGTCAGGCACTGGCTTTTTCAACCATAAACCGTTTGGGGGAATTTGCGGGCAGGGCGGTATATCTCGCAGACGGCAATAGGATCAGGGGGGCAGTTTTATCTTTTGCCGGAAGTTTGAGTCAGATATGCATTACAGGTATGGCTGGATGGTTGGGATTATTATATTGGCTCATTTATCATCCCGAAATTCCCTTGGTAAGCAGTGACCTTTCGGGCAATTGGCTGAGATTGATTGTGGTGATTTTTGGTGTTGCAAATTTGTTGTATGCAATCTTCTATTTTCATCCTGCTAAGCTGGTTGGATTTTTACTTAGGATACCCTTTATAAAGAAATTTGATTTCTTCCTAGAAAAACTCGCCCTGCTTCCTTTTAAAGGATTAACAATCATTTTAATACTTTCTGCCCTCCGGTTCGTTATATATACGGCTCAGTATATTATTCTGTTCCGTTTATTCGGTGTAGAAGTTGAATTATTTACAGCAGCAGCGTTGGTTTCATTGATGATGCTGTTGTTGGCATTGGTACCTTCCATTGCATTGGTTGAGCTGGGGTTTCGCGGGCAAATAGGTCTGAGTTTATTTTCACTGGTTAGTGCCAATGCAGCAGGTATATTGGCAACAACTGCAGGAATTTGGATGATCAATTTAATTATTCCTGCTTTGGCTGGGAGTTTGCTGGTATTGGGAGTGAGAATCTTTACCCGTAAGAAAAGAGATGCGGAATGAAAAAAGTTTTTCTCATAATTACATTACTGATTACCGGGGCATTTACTCCTCAGAAGGATGAGTTTTGTGGGGGCATCAAAAACTTGTCTTTTCGGGATGGTGAGCAGGTAGACTTCCATGTATATTACACGGTTATTGGCATTTATGTTCATGCCGGAAATGCTCAGTTTACTGTAAAATCTGTTACTCATCAACAAAAGCCGGCATATCAGCTGGTTGGAACCGGTAGTAGCAATTCGGGGTATGATTGGATTTTTAAAGTGCGTGACCGCTATGAATCTATCATTGATACCGGTACGCTGCAGCCGTTGAAGTTCATTCGAAATATCGAAGAAGGTAGTTTTAAAAAATATGAAAATATTGTTTTCAATCACCAAACCCATCAGGCAACAACAACTGAGAAAACTTACACCATACCCAATTGTATTCAAGATGTATTGAGTTCTATTTATTATGCCAGAAATATCAATTTCAATAAGTATCAACCGGAAGACAAGATTCCTTTTTCGATGTTTTTGGATAATGAGGTTTTTAATTTATACATAAAATACCTCGGTAAGGAAGTAATTAAAACGCGTTATGGAACTTTTAATGCCATTAAGTTTAAACCTCTATTGGTTAAGGGTACTTTGTTTGAGGGAGGAGAAAAAATGACGGTTTGGGTGAGTGATGATGCAAACCATATTCCACTAAGGGTAGAGAGCCCGATTGTGGTAGGCAGTATCAAGGCCGACATGATGGGATATCATAATTTACGCTATCCGCTCAGTTCACTGATTGAAGCCAGAAAATAATTAACCTTGTATTAAATCGGCTAACAGACCTGTTTGATTTTTTCGAATACCTTTTTCTGTCATTTTCAGATTACAGCATTCAACGCTTAGGTCATGTTCGAAAAAAAGCCAATAATTTTCTTCCAGCGCTTCTTGCAAAAAACATTTTTTTTCTTGCAGGGTAGTAAAAGGAAATAAGTCATACGCCATAATATAAGGCAACCCAATATGGTGAACCGATGGAATCAAATCTGCCATATACACCAGGGTTTGATTGCCAATCTTAATTTGGGGTAGCATCATTGCACGGGTATGGCCATGTACAATTCTCAGGCTGATATTCTCTGTAAAATCAACAGTTGCAATTCGATTAGTAGGGTGCATTTCAGGTTCTGGAACTTCTATAAAATGTAGCCGATCTTCTTCTTGCATAGGTAATATATTTTCCTTCAAAAAAGAAGCCCGTTCCCGCTCATTGGGTTCAATGGCCCATTTCCAGTGAAGGGGGTTGGTCCAGTATTTTGCATTAGGAAATGCCAGCGATAGTTCATCATCTTTTTTGATGATGCTTCCACCACAATGGTCGAAATGCAGATGGGTATGAATTACATCGGTAATATCTTCGGGAGTTACACCATTTGCTGTGAGTGAACCTGTTAAAGTATCAGTTCCATGTAAATAGTAGTGAGAAAAAAATTTGGCATCTTGTTTATTGCCAACACCGGTATCAATTAAAATTTTTCTTTCTCCATCTTCAATTAATAAGCAACGCATAGCCCAGCTGCATAAATTATTTTCGTCGGCTGGTTGTAAGGTTTGCCACATCACTTTAGGTACTACCCCAAACATTGCACCTCCATCGAGCTTGAAATTCCCAGTTGAAATAGTGGTTAGTTTCATACTTCCGTTGTTGCTTGCTTTTTGTTTTGTGTATTTTTTGTAATCAAAAGCAAAATCAGTCCTACAATAAAAAAGCTCATCAAAATTAGTACAGAATTTCTTTGTGAATGAGTTTGTTCATTGATATATCCGAAGCTGAACATACCAATGATAATAGCAATTTTCTCAGTAACATCATAGAAGCTAAAAAATGAAGTAGTATCTTTTGTTTCAGGCATTAGTTTGGAATAGGTGCTTCGGCTGAGAGACTGAATACCTCCCATCACAAATCCTACCAATACTGCTAATATGTAAAACTCGTTGATGCCATTTCTCGGAATAATATAACCAAGATAACACAAGAGTATCCAAAAAATTACTGCCAACATCAGTGTATTCAAATTGCCTATTTTATCAGAAATCCGCGAGATTACAAAGGCACCAGGAATAGCTACCAATTGAATAATTAAAATTGCTACGATTAGGTTGGTAGTAGGTATATTGAGTTCGCTTTTTCCATATAATGTTGCCGCCAGCATCACGGTTTGAACTCCCATATTATAAAAGAAAAATGCAAATAGGAATCTTTTTAAGATGGGTAAATGGGTAAGCTGATGCCAAACTTTTTTTAATTCTCTGTATCCTCCTGTAAATACTTCTGTATGGGCTACATCTACCAGTGGTTTGTTTTTAGGTAAACGGTTTATAGCCAACTGACCAAATCCCCACCACCAGATTCCTACCAAGAGAAATGACCATTGTGAACCTTTAGCGGTAGTTATTCCAAATAAATCGGATTTTAATACCAATACAAAACATATAATTTGTAGAATAACACTACCTATGTATCCCATCATAAACCCCCTTGCACTTACCCGGTCTCTGTCTTCCGGGGCAGCAATCTCAGGCAAATAAGAATTATAAAAAACAAAACTGCTCCAAAATCCAATACAGGCAATAATCATACAAGTCAATCCGAATACCAGATTACTACTATCGTAAAAAAACAAGGCACTGCATCCTATACTTCCCATAGCACAAAAAAAGCGCAGAAACATTCGTTTATTTCCTCTGGAATCGGCAATGGAGGATAGTAGCGGCGACATGATTGCAACTATGATAAATGCAACCGCCAGTGCATAATTGTAAAGTGAGGTGTTTACATATTCCCTCCCCAATAACATAACCGTATCTTCCGGAGTATTTTCGTTACCATCGCCGGTAATACTTTCAAAATAGGCTGGAAAAATGGTAGATGTAATTACCAGGTTGTAAACACTGTTGGCCCAGTCGTACATTGCCCAGCCATTAATTACTTTTTTGGAAGCTGTTTGCATAGTTCACAATAATTTAAAACAGATAAGCTACCTGCAGATTCCATCTCAGGGCGGGGCAAGTAACCTAACTGATTTTTAAATATAATGAAATAATACCAGTACCAGCAAAACGGAACCAGCAATTACCCGATACCAGCCAAACAACCGGAATCCGTGTTTCTGCAAGAACCCAATAAAAAATTTAATGGCTATCATGGCCACTACAAATGCTACCACATTGCCTACCAGCAATAATTGAAGGTTATGGGTATTGGTTAGTAACTCCGGATTTTCTTTCCAGGCTTTCAGTAATTTATATCCCGTAGCCGCTGCCATAGTGGGTACCGCTAGAAAAAATGAAAACTCAGCAGCCAGCTGACGAGACATTTGCTGCTGCATACCCCCAATAATACTTGCTGCACTTCTGCTCGTACCCGGCACCATTGCCAAGCATTGCCAAACTCCCGTCATGAAAGCTCTTCTATAACTGATATCCTTTTCTGCTATTACCGGATGGGTGCTGTGAAATACTTTATCAATAAAGAGTAAAATAACACCTCCTACTAACATGGTAATCGCAACTGTAAGCGGACTTTCGAGAAGGGCGTCAATTTTTTTGGAAAAAATAAAACCTAGTACTAAGGCAGGAATTACAGCAATAATCAGTTTCAGATAGAAATTGAATTTGTTAAGTGGGAAAAATTTATTTCGATACAATACTACTACAGAAAGAATAGCGCCCAATTGAATACATATTTCAAACAGTTTGGTAAAATCATCTTCAGCAATACCCAGTAGTGAACTGGTAATAATCATATGTCCGGTCGAAGAAATTGGCAAAAATTCCGTTAATCCTTCTACTATTGCAATTAAAATACTTTGAAAAAAAGTCATGACAATCAATTTAAATAGTATGCTCGGTTATTGAAACTTTAAAGATAACAGTATTGAATAATTATGTGACATAAAAAAAGCGGTGCTATCACCGCCTTAATTAATTAAGCTTCTGTTTGACGGGGCTTTTTGAAAATAGCATAAATTTCTATAAGCAGACCGGCAACAATTACAATAGGTGCAACAGTAATGCGGGTTTTACTATAAACCAGATTAGGGTCAAAATTATTGGGATCGGGATTTTTTCCACCCGACATTAAAAACATACCAAGGGCAATTACTACTCCCCCAATCAACATCCAAGTATAATTCTCTTTATGGAAAAGGGGAGTGGCTTGCGAATTTTTTTGTTGGCTCATATACGTATATTTAATCGATAGTCGTGTACAAATGTAATCAATCCCCCACTAATATAAATCGTCGAGTTTCATTTTTAAATATTTCAGCACGCTCCGGTGGGTACTATAAACTGAAATTCCAACTCCAAGCAGGGTGAGTCCGCCAAATAATAGCAAATTGAGTTCAATACTGCGTATGGCTTTCAGTTCCGGAACCCGGCTCTCGGCCCAGCCAATAATAATCAGTAATAACAAAATAGCGATTCCCGAACTGATGAGTCCATTGATAAGCGCACGAATATTGAGTGGGCGGGCGATAAAACTTCGGGTGGCACCCACCATTTGCATTGTTTTTATGATAAACCGATTACTAAACATGGCTAAACGGATAGTATTATCAATACTGAATATTACAATAACACATAAAACAATCGCTATCACCAGAAAAATTAAACCAATTTTAGAAGCCCGCTCATTTAAATTTGATACAAGGTTTTGAGGATATTGAATGTCTGTAATCTGATCTCCGTAGGTTGCCATCAGGTTTTCAGAAATCAGTCGCAGACTATCCTGGTTCACATAATCGGCTTTGGCATAAAAGTCGATACTTTCGGGCAGTGGGTTTACATCCAAAATTTTCGCCCAATCTTCGTTGTTTTCTTTATTCCAGATTGTTTTTGCAGATTCTTTATCAACGTAGGTTACGTTTTTTGCATAGGGCTGGCTACTGATAAAAGCCTGAATCTGTCCTATAGTGTCTTTATTTAGGGTTCTTAGATAGGCACTAATGCGTATATCTTCTTTAAAGGCGTTACCAACCGATCGGATATTCAAAAAGAACCAACCCATGATACCCATGATTAGTAAAACCAGCGCAACGCCAATTATTGAGTAAACAAAGTTGGGTTTACTCCTTTTTAAAGAAGAGGATCCGGCTGCAGGCATATTTCAGAATTAACAGGTTAACAATGGGTTGCTTTTTTCATCAGCTATCCGGGTGCAAATGTACTGTTTTGTAGGCGAATGACGTACATTTGCAGCCATCTGAACAGGCAATTTTATCACTTGTAAATTAGTGCAATGTACGGGGGTTGGGGGTTAAAAATTTGTTAGTATTTTCTACCTGCCATACCCCTCAAGAAGCTGGAAAATTGCCAAAGCAGCAAAAAAGTTACAAAGTATTTGGCCGAAGGCTGATGAAAGATTAATTATGGAATACAATTTTCGATCGATTGAAAAAAAGTGGCAGAACCATTGGCGTTCTTCAGGAGTTTATCAGGTAAGCAACCATTCTTCCCGCCCGAAATTTTATGTGCTGGATATGTTTCCTTATCCCAGTGGTGCAGGGCTGCATGTGGGGCATCCTTTGGGTTATATCGCTTCCGATATTTTCAGTCGTTATAAAAGATTGCAGGGATTTAATGTGCTTCATCCAATGGGTTATGATGCTTTTGGTTTGCCAGCAGAGCAATACGCAATTGAACATGGCGTGCATCCTGCCAGCAGTACACAAAAAAACATAGCAACTTTTCGCGCACAACTCGATAACATCGGTTTCTGTTACGATTGGAGCCGTGAAGTGCGCACTTGTGAGCCCGAATATTATCGATTTACACAATGGATTTTTCTGCAGCTTTTTAATAGTTATTATAATCGTACGCTGCAAAAAGCAGATACAATTGATCATCTTCGAAATGCTTTTGCAGCGAATGGAAATCAAGCGCATGTTTGTCCGGCCAATGAAAGCCTACAATTTTCGGCTGCTGAGTGGAATGCCTTTACTGAAAAAGAGCAGGAAGATATTTTGATGAAATACCGGTTGGCTTTTTGTGGTTACGGAGAGGTGAACTGGTGTGAGGCATTGGGTACGGTGCTTGCCAATGATGAAGTGGTGAATGGAGTGAGTGAAAGAGGCGGACACCCCGTTGTGAAAAAAATGCTTCGGCAGTGGTACCTGCGCATAACCGAATATGCCGACAGGCTTTTGGAAGGATTGGAAACCGTAGATTTTTCCGATGCCATGAAAGAAATGCAAACGAACTGGATTGGAAAATCCTATGGTGCGGAAATTCGATTTGCACTTGTATCGGGAAGCCATGCCATTGATGATACGTTAACGGTATATACTACTCGTCCGGATACCATTTTCGGAGTAGATTTTATGGTGGTAGCGCCGGAACATCCGTTAATAGAAAAATTGGTAACATCCGAAACCAATGTATCGGTAGAAAATTATTTGAGTTATGTAAAAAGCAGGAGTGATCGGGAGCGGCAGGCCGAGAAAAAAATAAGCGGCTGCTTTAGCGGGGGCTATGCAATCCATCCTTTCTCAGGAAAAAAGATTCCGGTTTGGATTGCTGAATATGTGCTGATGGGATATGGTACTGGTGCAATTATGGGTGTACCCTGCGGGGATGATCGGGATTTTAAATTTGCCCAGCATTTTCAAATTCCAATCACCAATATTATTGGAAAACATTTTACTGGCGACGCAGCCAATGCAACCAAAGATGCTATTTTGGAGGAAAGTGATTTCTTGAATGGGATTGTTATGCGCGATGCCATTTCGATTGTTTTGAAAAAAATTACTGAGATGGGCATTGGCCGCCAAAAGGTAAATTATAAAATGCGAGATGCCTCTTTTAGCCGGCAACGATATTGGGGTGAGCCTTTCCCCATTCGTTGGGAAAATGGAATTGCAAAGCCATTGGATGAATCACAATTGCCTCTATTATTGCCTCAGGTAGAAACTTATCAGCCCGGCCCGGATGGGGAGGGACCGCTTGCCAATATTCCGGAATGGGTAAGCGAACGCTATGAAACCAATACGATGCCTGGATATGCCGGCAGCAGTTGGTATTTTTTGCGGTACATGGATCCCCATAATACCAACACTTTTTGTAGCAGGGAGGCAAGCGATTACTGGAATCAGGTTGATGTTTACATTGGAGGTACCGAACATGCGGTGGGACATTTGTTGTATAGCCGGTTTTGGACAAAAGTTTTGTTCGACCTGGGTTATATCGGATTTCAGGAACCCTTTAAAAAGTTATTGAATCAGGGAATGATTCAGGGGAGCAGTCGGTTCATGTATCGGCTTTTATTAACGGTCGATAAAAAAGTACAGGAAGATTTTACTGCCAATATCATGATATCGAATGGTTATCGCATTGCTTATGAATCGGGCAGTTTGGATATGAAAGCTTTGTTGGCAATTGTGCAACAGCAATTACCCAATCAACAACTGCATACAACGGTCGCTAATGGAATTTTATTTCAGCCGATACATGTAGATGTAAATTTTGTGGATGGTGTTGAGTTACAGATAGATGCTTTGCAAACTTGGAGAAATGGGGAATATGCCGAAGCTGTTTTTGTTTTGGAAGATGGAAAATATATCTGTGGGGTAGAGGTAGAGAAAATGTCGAAGTCGAAATTCAATACGGTAAATCCGGATGATTTGGTTGAGAAATATGG
>Ga0214923_10009283_pt1 | contig 10269 bp, 2 predicted proteins | sample LL1510_MetaG_FD_177993 | JGI IMG/M metagenome (GOLD analysis project Ga0214923, IMG submission 177993) | Freshwater microbial communities from Lake Lanier, Atlanta, Georgia, United States - LL-1510 | ecosystem: Environmental > Aquatic > Freshwater > Lake | place: USA: Georgia | collected 2015-10-15
ACCATTCACACAAGCTGCCATATATGTTCCAGTTGAATTCATAGAAATTCCCGACCATGCAAGAGAACTCGCATACGAAGTCCAACTAACACCTGTATTCGTAGAAACCCAAATATACCCGCCATTCACACATGCCGCTATCGTGGTTCCGCTTGAATTCATAGAGATTCCCGACCATGCAAGGGAACTCGCATATGAAGTCCAAGTAGAACCCGTGTTTGTAGAAACCCAAATATTCCCTCCATTCACACAAGCTGCCATATATGTTCCAGTTGAATCCATAGAAATTCCCGTCCAAGCTTGAGAACTTGCTACATTACTCCATGTAGAAGTAGAACCTGTATTTGTAGAAAGTAAAATATATCCCGGATTTGTTGCAGCAGCAATAATAACTCCAGACGAGGAAGTAGCAATTGAAGAAATAATCGCAGTATTAACATTATTACCAACTGTAACAAACATCCCATTCCCATAACAAACACTAAATAATCCTAATGAATCTGGTTTTGTTTGCAATGTCCAGTTAATACCATCTGTTGATGTCATTATGTTATTTGCTGCATTTTGTTGTTGACCAACCGCAACAAACATTCCATTTCCATAACAAATCGATACCCACGTTGGATTCGTATATCCTGTATTTATTATTTGCCAATTTACACCCGCACTAATGACATTTCCAATGATAGATTTGCCCGAATTAATACTTCCGGTGAAACGTGCGCTTCCTACAACATCCAATGTATATGCCGGCGACGAATTATTAATCCCAACATAACCATTGCTATTTAAAATATGCATTTGGTCAATCGTGTTTGTTCTCAAAATAATATCACCCGTAGTTTGAGTTCCCAAATCGAAAAATGAATTATTATAATAATTACTAATAAAATATTGGTATGAACTTGTATTATATAAATCAATACGCGGATTATTAACTGATGTATTTGGATTTATAATAATCGTGCAACTCATTTTAATTTATTTATATATATTGTTTATGATAATCTTACTAAATATAAAATGAATCATGTATTTATATTGTCAAAAAGTGATTCTTGTGTGTCATACAGGTTGTTTATTTGTTTGTATTGTATTATAAAATTAAACCATTGAAGAATACAAATAGGATATTTGTATTCAGCAATGGTCAGATTCCAGTGCTGATTTGAAATGCGCCCAAAGGGGCGCGTCCCATTTCAAATGTTCACTGGTATAAATATTCAACAAAGTTGTGTAATGGTTAATTCTGTACATCCTTTGCCATAAAACCAAGTTAATCCTACTGAACCTGAATTTCTATAATAAATAATTTGTCCACTGGTTAAAAGAAGAGTTTGTGTAATAACATATGCACCTTCGGAACTATTGTATGCTTGTCCAAAAGTCAAATATTGGCCACCATTCGGCTGTGTTTGTGGTAATCCGTTTCCGCAGATTTGCAGACAATTACCTCTGGTAGTCATATTTGCACTAACATCGAATACGTGTAAGTTAAACATATATAAACCGGTTGTGGGTGCCGTAAAAGTAGCCGTCGTTTTATTCCAAAAGGTCGATGATGATTCTGTAGTAGACCCATTCAAAAATACATTTCCAAATCCCGAACTGGTTGCGCCAATATTTCCATTCACAGGAACGGTTATTGTAGCACCTGGTGAATATGTCATATACCAGATATTTGGGTTTGACACTGTTATTTTACTACAGGTTAAATTACCCGTTTGCAGATTTTGCGTGAATCGGCCGGTTCCAGCTACATCCAATGTATACAAAGTAGTATTGGTGTTTATTCCTACACTGCTCGGTGTTGGATACAAAGTATACCTGTTTGAATACAATTGCGAAATCTCTGACATGGACAAAACACGGTTATATATTCGGAAATCGTCTATATATCCTGTTGGGTATCCGTCTCCCGACCAATTGCTATTTCCGATATAATTAAGTGTCCTTGATACCGTTGTATTTGGATACCAATTTGTAGATGTTGTATAAACCACGACACCATCGCAATAAACATTCCACGTACTGGTTGCACTTCCTACTGCTGCATATGTAAGTGTCCAAGTAAAAAAATGCCAATTTGTATCAACTGTTAAATAACTAACATTTGGTTGAAGAGTGGCACTTCCTTGGTATACAGCTGGTCCATTAGCAGCTCCTAATCCATATAATATATTATCACTACCTGCACCATTCCCAAAGTCGAATAAACGAGCCCAACCAAATGAACCGATTTGAAGATTATACCAACAAGAAATCGATAATCCATTTGTTGTGAAAGTAATATTACTATTTATTTTCAAATATTGTGCATTCGTATTTGGGTTATTATTCAAATATAATGCGCCACTCCCCACTTTATAATTTCCAGCTGTATTATTAATACTTGCACCATTTAAAAAAGTAGTATCTGCAACTGGACCACCAGTTGCATAATTATTCGCATCGGAATCAAACGGATAATAAGTTAATAAGTCATTTGTGCAAAAGGCAACTGTTTGTACTCCACCATAACCAAGAAAACATAAATTATTGGTAGGTATAGTACCATTAAATATATAAGCAAGCCAACAAATCAATTGGCCATTAATAATTAAAGAAGTTATACCCCTTGTGGAAAGATTATTACCAGGATTTGTCACAAAACTACTACTTGTAAAATTAACTGTTGCATACGAATTATTCAATAAACTATTACTAATGTTATCACTCACTGACAACGCATATGTATTTCCGGCAACGATTTTGGTGCTTTTGAATAAAACAGTTCCTGCACCTGTCATATCCAATGCATATTGCGGATTCATAGCACTTGAACCCACACCCACATTACCCGTGCTTGAAACCGTCAGTGCAATCGTTCCAGATAATGAACTTGTGCAATTTGTATAAAACTGGTATCCATAGGATGACTGAAAAAGCAAACCATTGGTTGTGGTATTTCGTACGAGTGCCCAATTAAATGTTAATGAACTACTATCTTTCGAAATCAATCCAAGATTCCCCGAATAAGGTGCAACAACATCAGTATCATTATATGCGCGAATATTCAACAATTTGTTTACATATACACTTCCATATGTAGCATTTGATTGCACCGATGACGCGTTTTCGATTTGACTTCCGGATAGTAAAACATTACTATTTTGTTGATTCACACAAACAAACATTCCATTACCATATGCGATTCCTCTATAATACGAACCATCGGGTATAATAGGGGTGGTATATTTCCAAACATTATTACTTATATCCGTCGAATACATTAATGGTCCATTTGTTCCCAGATAATTTTGATACACCATTACGAATGTTCCATTCCCATAAGTCATAATGATATTATTGAAAGATAAATTTACAAACATTTTAGAAATAGACCCGGTCGTTGTATTATAAGCATTCGCCATTGGAAAATATAAATAATTGTTTTTTATCCATAATTGGGTAATATTCATACCTGAATAGATAATTGTTCCAGCGGACGGATAGGTTCCTCCAGTAGACGGAAATTTAATTACTGCAGTGTTTGGAGCATTCCCAGATACATAGACATTCCCATTTGAATCCAGCGCAACACCAATAGCACTAATATAAATAGAACTTATATTTATAAAAGTGGTCACTGCTCCACCTACAGCACCACCAGAAGGAGGTGCTTTGTATACAATACCAGTTCCATTCGAAGACGCAATATACATATTATTCGAAGAATCAAATGCCATTTGCCAAGTATTTCCAGTTCCAGTAACAAAATTAGGTACTACAGGGAGTTGTATTACGCCATTCGACATTACATATTTATTAATAAACCCCTGCACATTTGATACATAAAAATTACCACTGTTGTCAAATGCACACCCCTGTGGCGCATTCAACCCAGTTGTAATAAAATTGTAATTATATGTCGTTATATTTCCACTCGCATTCACAATAAATTGATATACTTTATTTTTATCAATATCTGTAATATATATATTATTCGATGCATCGATTGCAATACCACAATAACTGATTGGGGTCGCCGGAGGCGGAACAAAAAGCGGATTTCGAACCGTTCCATCCGGATAATACTGTATGACCAACCCAATCCCATTTACCGAACTCGCGGCTTGGTTCAAAACATAAATATATCCATTCGTATCGGTGACAACCCCATATGGATTGGCCAATCCCGATGCGATAAATAGTGGCGGAGTGCTCGACATTGTGAAACGATACAGCGTTATTCTTGAAACGGTGCCTCCCACATAAGTTGCACCACCCGAAACATTTTGATTATTACCCGTCGATATTGCTGTATATAAATCCCCATTCACAACACACATTTGTGTGGCATAATTTAATCCACTGGTCAATGCCGATAACTGTATACCCGTAGAAGAATATTTATATATATTACTTGCATTCAAATTTTGCGTAGATACATATATGTATCCATATGGATCAATGGCAATACCGAGCGGTTGTGTTAGACCGGATATAAATGTCGATGTAATAAGCGTTCCGGCGGGTGTATATTGCAATACGGTTCCTGCATTCAGATTTACGAGATATAAATTATTCACAGAATCAAATGCCATTTGCCAAAGATTCGTAGAACCCGAAACAGTAATATAATTATTATAAGTAGCAGTAATCGATCCATAGGACATTGAATATTTATTCACAAATCCATTTGTTCCACTGTTATAATTCGAAACATAAAAATTACCATTCTTATCAAATACACAAGCTTGTGGAGCAGTTAAACCGGTTGTAATAAACGACGTGTTTGTAGATACAATAGCACCATTCGAAATCCCATATTGATATATTTTATTATTCGTTCCATTCACAACATACATATTATCAGATACATCAATTGCGATACTCCAAGTTTGTTGGGAGGTGCTACCATATGCAGCTATAAAACTGGCATTTTTCAAACTTCCATCCGGATTATACTGTTTGACAGTCGCAATCCCATTTGCAGTATTTGCATTTTGATTTACTACGTAAATATAACCGTTCAAATCGACGGCTACGCCAAATGGACACGATAAACTCGATGATATGAACGAATTTGATACATCAATCATTATACTACTGTTTGACTTGTATACATTTCCATACGAATCGCCCGCAACGAAATATCCATTTCCATAACAAAGACAATTGCTTGGAAATCCATTGGTAACCAATGTTCTGCAAAATGTCCATATATTACCATCAGCAGAATACGCAATGTTATTACCGTTTGTTCCAGTCATACCAACTGCAACGAAAATTTGGTTTCCATATTTAACACACATAAAACTAGCAAGATAAGTATTAAGTGTATAACTAGGATACCAAAATACACCATCATATGAATAATATGCAAATGGTAAAGTAGAAACACACGATGCATTGTTAATATTATATTGAATCACCGCGACATATGTATTATTTCCATAGGCTACACTATAAAAATTTTGTCCGGAAAAACTGGCAGTGATTGTAGACTGATTTATCCCTGATTTCCATGAAATACTATCATTTGAATAAAATATTGCATTTACTCCAACGGCAATAAATAATCCATTACCATAACATACACCTAATAATTGGGAACCATCCGATTTTGTTTGTGATTTCCAATTGATACCATCCGTAGATGTCATTATATTCGTAGTATTTCCATAAAATCCTACAGCTACAAATATCCCATTACCATAACATACAGATATCCAACTATTATTATTTCCGCTATCTATCGTGAGCCAGTTCGCACCTGTATTAATGACATTTCCCACCAAGTTTTGTCCTACAGTGATATTTCCACTTACATTCGCAGTGCCATTCACATCCAAGGTATATGTCGGTGTAACCTGATTAATTCCGACATAACCACTGTTTGACACGTGCAGACAATCTTGATTATCATTTGTAAGAAACCGGATATCGCCACTATCGGACGCAATTTCCAAATTGTTGGACGCGACATTTATAGAACTAGTAATGACATTATTGGAAAAATCGAATCGGGGATTATTGGCAGCGGTATTCGGGTTATCTTTTACCAATGTGGATGTAGCATTGGTTGGAACATAGATCGTATATGGTGTTTGAGCGGTTTGAGTTCTGAGCCAAACATAATTACTGGAAATGTCATAAGATATCCGGTTATTATTGAAATAGAGGATTCTTAAAAGGGCATTCGCAGATGCATCATTCCAAGTGATCGCCGCGGTAGTGGAATAATAACAATTATTAAAAACGGTGGAATAACTTGCAATGGTGGTTGGTCTTACAGGATAACCTATAAAATAACAGAAATTACATACGGCAGTTCCAACCGTATCATTTGCAGTTCCATTTGAACCAGAAAACGAACCGCCACCAGAAGCAACTGTTCCGGTAGAATAACAATAATTATATGTTCCAAATATATTATTTGGATTATATGGATTATTATCCATACCGGGTCCTACAATACCACCTGACGTAGATGCGATTGTTCCTGTTGAATAGCAATAATTCATTTGAATAACACTACCTGGATAATCACCTGCTGAACCTAAAATCCCTCCTGCTTTTGAACCGGTAATATTACCGGTAGAATAACAATAATTTAAAGTAATGCCTGTTTGATATCCTCCTACAATACCACCTGCATTTTGTCCGTTAATAACACCGGTAGAATATGAATTATTTATAACACCTTGAAACCCTCTTGCAGCTATTCCTCCACAAAGACTCCCAGAAATAGCACCAGTACAAGAACAATTATTTACAGTAGCAATTGTGTATCCGCCGACAATTCCTCCGCAATTCGCATTCGCAATTGCACCATCGGTGGAACAATTGTTGATAATTAAATCCTGCGCAGTATTACCGTTCGAAGCTATCGTCGATGATCCATTATTACCACCAGCTGTATTTGTTAAATACTGTGTAAACCATCCATTGCCAAAATTTACGTCTATTCCTGCAAGAGTAGAAGTACCACAAGTCATTTTAATATTTTGAATGACAATACCTCTGCAAGTATGATAAGTGGTCGCTGGACCAAGTATCAAACCCGGATAATTGGTAATGTTTGACAATGTAATCGTATTCCCCAGCCCATCGATGGTTATATTCGTTCCGGTTATAATAAAATAATAATTTGCAGTAGATAATGTAATAGGACCGCCGATTTCTAAGATTCCACTACCTGCCAACGTGATTGGCCACGTATATGATGCTGGATTTGTTAATACAGTTTTTGAAAAATTTCCTGAAACCAATGTAATCGTAGACATATAATATAATACATATATAGAATGTTTATATGAAAAGAACCCTAAACATACTCTTTGATACTGTATTGTATTATCAAATAGTAGAATTTACAAAAATGATATATTAACATAATTGCGTAATGGTTAAATTGGTATATCCATTTCCATAAACCCAATACAATGGAGCATAATTTGCACCAGTGCCAAACACGGGATTCTGATTAAAATAAATCGTTTCTCCCGAATTCAAGTATACCGTTCTTGTAATTGTGTATGAACCATAATTGTTATTGTATGATTGAGTAAACATTAAATATTCTCCGGGAATTGCAGAATTATTCGTATATTTTGACAAACCAGTTCCAACCATTACTAAAAAACGGTTTTGTAATGAATTTTGTGAATTTGCATTTGTATCAAACACATTTAATTGAAACATATATACACCATTTGAAGGCGCTGTGAAAGTCGCAGTAGATAAATTCCAACTACTCGCACTTGCATATCCTTTAACATATACATTGCCAAACCCGGTTGAACCAATATTTCCAGGGTTTGTAGTAGTTGCAGAAGAAGGTAATGTATATAATCCCGAAACATCGCGTGTAATATACCATTGGTTTATGTTTGTTGCAGACAAAGTATTACAAGTTAAATCTCCCGATTGCAGATTTTTCGTGAATCGACCGGTTCCGCTTACATCTAAAGTATATGGAAACGCGCTATTTGCAGTAACCGTGTTTACACCTACCGAACCCGCTAGCATTGTAAAACAAGGTATTGATGCACTATTTTGATATCTTCCAGATGATCCATAAATGGCCATTCCAGTTGTATTATTATAAACAGTTCCTAATTGCCAATAATCGCCTGTGTTATAACGGACAAATGAAAAAAATGAACGGTAGTTTGAACCCAGTGTGGTGGTAAACTGAACTAATGCATATGTTGAAGGATCCACTACATTATCTCCTATATTTAATGTTAACGAACTCCCACTTGTATTTTTTATATTTGCACTTCCATTTATACAGACAGTACCATTCACATAAAGATTTGGAATGCTATTTGTAAAAGACATTGTTCTGCCAATTTGTATCTTACCGGTAGTAGATATACCTAATGCAAATGTTCCATTCGTAGAACTTGTGCCATTTGCGTAAAATTGGTATCCATATAATGAACTGAAAGATAAACTACTATTTGAAGTGTTTTTTACCAAACTCCACATATGCGAAACAGTGGGACTTTTGTATTGTAGTCCGGAATTGGTTCTTGCTATACCGGTATTGTCATACAGGGTAATCGATTTGTCTGCATAGAGACTCGTGTATGACATATTGTAAGTGTTTGAAATCGCGAGATTTTGCGTTTGTTTTCCGGATACTAAAAAATATGAACTTAGTCCAGATACATATATTCCATTACCGTAGCATATGGAATAAAGTGTATAAGACGAATAATTTAATAATGTCCAATTTGTGGTATCAATGGACGTCATTATTCGATAATTACCTGTATCTGCAACTGCGACAAACTGTCCATTTCCATAACAAATCGATTTCCACGTTTCAGTTGTTTCTCCTGTAGAAACGAGTGTCCAACTATTTGTGCCATTCGTAGTCATAACTCTCTGTGAACCCGATGCTCCAACTGCTACAAAGAGGCCATTTGCATAACAGACCGAATTCCAAGTATTGTCGGCGGGTGTTGTTTTTATTGTCCACGTATAACCATCTGTCGAAGTCATAGACCGTTGTGTAGTGTTTGCACTATTTCCGCTATTTGCAACTGCTACAAATTGACCGTTTCCATAACAAACGGAATTCCAACTACTGTCAAAGGTAGAACCAGATGTAACATTCGAAACAGAAGCAGACCAATTAAGTCCATCTTTGGATGTTAATACACGGTTTGTTCCGCCATTACATACAATGACAAAAGTATTATTTCCATAACATAGATTAGTCATATTATTTGTTAATGTGCTTAAATAAATGGTTTGATAATTGATGGCATCTGCAGTTACAAATAAAAAATAATAATTAGGAGTTTGACCCGAATAATACAACGTCAAAATAATAAATATACCATTGCCAAAACATATTTGTATTCCACGTGTATAACCGCCTGCAGCGAATCCATTTATCCAATTAATACCATCATATGAATACTTTAATTGCGATGATTCGAAACAAGCAACGAATATGCCATTACCATATGCAATACACCATACTCTAGTAGAATCATTTGGTTGAATTAATTTCCAACTGTATCCAGCTGTAATGACGTTTCCGACAAAATTATTCGCCGTTATGCTTCCCGTAAAATTGGCATTTCCACCAATATCCAAAAGATAGTTGGGGTTTGTATTATTGATTCCTACATTACCACCATTTGTGATTCGGATTCTTTCTGTATTATTCGGCATTAAACGAATACTTCCCGTTATATTCACTCCAATATCAAATGTAGTTAATGACAAACTGGCAAATCCATTGAAATTATTGGCAGACAAATCCAATCGGGGGTTATTTGGCACAATATATGCATTCTTATCTATTTTAACACTGCAACTCATAAAGGGTGTATTTAATAAATAATCTTATATTATTTACAAGATTATTTATATTATATATTTCCGAATGCATGTGGAGGGGAGTGTATCCAAAACCAACATACACAATCCCACTATCCACTATATACAGCCGACAATTTCGACAATTTCTGTATGTATGCCAGCGAATGCGCCTTGTTGGTATCCGTCATATTCCGGATCGGGTCGCGAATCTTGTCGATGGTTTTCACTACATCGCCGGAATTGGCCAACACCGACAAGTCGCCCGTATAATCCTTGTTTATGAAAAACTCTAAATCACCGGATTCGATGACCTGCGCATACGGGACATAAATATAGGTATGCCAGACCTTGATAATAATGGTCGGATTGCCTTTCCTAAACATTTCGAAAGAGGTCTTGGCTGAACGGATATCACCCGAATCTTCCACAATACCGATA
>Ga0214923_10009284_pt1 | contig 10269 bp, 12 predicted proteins | sample LL1510_MetaG_FD_177993 | JGI IMG/M metagenome (GOLD analysis project Ga0214923, IMG submission 177993) | Freshwater microbial communities from Lake Lanier, Atlanta, Georgia, United States - LL-1510 | ecosystem: Environmental > Aquatic > Freshwater > Lake | place: USA: Georgia | collected...
AACACCGTTGGTCGTAACAGTCATTCCCATATTTGTTGGAACGCCATTCAAGGATACATTCACAGATGCATTTGTAGGAACGCCATTAACTGAAACAGTGCCACCAAGATTTCCAGTACTTGTTGTCATTGAAGAATTTGAAGTATTTGTTGTCATGTTCACGTTCCCGTTAGTTGGCATTCCATTCGTAGTAACCGTAGTATTTGCATTTGCTGGAACGCCATTCATGGATGCATTTCCACTAATGGTAGAAGTATTTGTAGTGGATGTATTGCTTGTCATGTTTACATTTCCATTCGTTGGAAGACTATTTGTATTTATCGTTACACCTGTATTTGTTGGAACTCCATTTGTAGTTATGGTTGCATTCATTCCGCCATTTGTATGGGTGGTGTTTGTTGTCATGTTCACATTTCCATTCGCTGGTATGCCATTCATTGTGACCGATGCATTAGACGGAACGCCATTGGTGGAAATATTGCTATTTACATTTCCAACACTTGTTGAAGAATTAGTAGTCATATTAACATTTCCATTTGCAGGTAATCCAGTGGCATTAACAGTTCCAACTGCAGATGTTGAAGTTCCACTATTAATAACAGTTTGTGTATTATCAGAGAAAACAGCGTTATTATCTGGTCGATAAGTGATAGCTTCGCTTGGTGCAACTCCAGAAGAAGGTAGCAAACTCATCAACTGTAGTTTCCCTTTACCTTTTTGAAAAGTCACTTTAGTTGTAATGTCACTTGGACTATCAATGAAGAAATTTTTATCAATATCAGCTGTTTTGCCATCTGCAAAAATCAATTTAACCGAATAAGCACCGTTTTTGATACCTGAAATCGCTACATTGGTTTTAGGTACTGCATTTTGTTTAATACCGTTTAAAACAACATAAAACTGTTGTCCTCCATTGTTGAAAATGGTAAGATTACTTTGTCCGAATGTAATCGAGGCTAAAAGTAAAAAACTGAAAATGAAAAGGTGCTTCATAATTTATTGATTTATAGGTTTGTAAAAATAACGTTTTTTACGGTGTTTTCAAAAACCATTCCAAAAAGAAGAAATGGAAGAATTTTTGTTTATTCCTAAGTAAAAAATTGAAAAATTAACATTTGATTGATATATCGAAAAATCTCTTTTCTTACTTTCGAAACAAAAACAATATGAGAACAAATCACGAAATAGACTATTTCATTCAGGGAGAAGAAATGCAGTTGGTGGAAATTGAATTGGATCCAAACGAAACAGCTATTGCTGAAGCGGGCGCATTTATGTACATGGACGAAGGAATAACTATGGAAACCATTTTTGGTGATGGATCCCGTCAAAATACTGGATTCATGAGCAAATTATGGAACGCTGGTAAACGTGTGTTAACGGGTGAAAGTTTATTTATGACTGCATTTACGCATCAAGGAATAGGAAAAGCGCGTGTTGCATTTGCTTCACCATATCCTGGAAAAATTATTCCAATTGATTTACAAGCATATGGAGGAAAGTTGATTTGTCAAAAAGATTCTTTTTTGGCCGCTGCAAAAGGCGTTTCGATTGGAATTGAGTTTCAAAAGAAATTGGGGACAGGTCTTTTTGGTGGAGAAGGTTTTATCATGCAAAAATTGGAAGGCGACGGAATGGCTTTTTGTCATGCTGGAGGACATATAGTAAACCGTCAATTGCGCTCAGGTGAAGTACTACGCGTGGATACAGGTTGCATTGTTGCTTACACACAAGAAGTAGATTATGATATTCAATTTGTGGGGGGGATAAAAAATACTTTTTTTGGAGGAGAAGGTGTTTTCTTTGCTACATTGCGCGGTCCAGGAGAAGTTTGGTTACAGACTTTGCCTATTTCTCGCTTGGCTTCACGTATTCTTTCGTACGGTACAGGTCCAAGAAAAGAGGAGGGAAGTATACTTGGCGGTTTAGGAAATTTACTGGATGGAGACGGAATGTAAATGACAATAATTCTTTTTTTTAGCGCAGTGTCAGAAATGATGCTGCGTTTTTTTTGAGAGTTAAAATAAAAATAATGTCATCCCTTCGGGATTGGTTATTCGAAAATTGTCATTGCCATTCATTTTTCTTAACAAAAAAGGATTGCCTCAAAGATGCAGCGAAGCCCAAAAGTCAAGGCTGGGAATTTCTATTTTGTTCGCAAGAATTGCTTCGATAAACGATTGTTTTTACGAAGAGAATATTTCTCGCGCTGCTCGAAATGACTTTTGGGCTAGATTAAATGGCGAAAATGCAAGGCATTTTCGCTAACATCCCCAATCACAAGTCTTTCCGAACAGATGTGAGGAATATTAAGAATGTTCTTTCAGAAATCCTAAAAAATTAACCGTTTCAGTTCAGTAGCTAAAGCCCTAAAATTCAAGCCCTAAAATGAACGCGATTGGTTTTATTCTTCGAAGTTGCTTTAAGTCCTTTTGTCTTGACACAAAAGAACGAAAAAGTCAAGTCTCAATTGAAGCCGTTCGGAGAAAATTTTCTCATGGATCACTTCAACGAAAAGGGGGTATGCTTAGGCATACAAACGCAAGCGCTTTTCGGAAGTGATTAGCCATTCGAAAATTATCTTTTCCTCACTTTTGTCAATTGAGACGGGGTTGTGGGAACGCATTTGGGTTCTTTTTTATGGATTTTGTTTTGATTTTCGCAGTAAAATAATGTCATCCCTTCGGGATTGGTTATTCGAAAATTGTTTGGGTAAAATAATGTCATCCCTTCGGGATTGGAAATTCTAAAAGTTAACCGTTTCAGTTCAGTAGCTAAAGCCAAATAATTCAAGGTCGGAAATAGAACGCAGTTTTTATTATTCTTCGAATGGGATTGTGGTATGCTACTATTAGTACAAACACTAAATAAATTCGGTATTTGTACTAATTCTATAGGTCTGGAAGTCTTGTAAACAAAAGCGTTTTGTAAATATGAGTAGTATGTGAGAAAAAACTGCTGTCACTAAGCTTTTACATTTGATACAAAAAAAAATTGGCAGCTTTTCTTTTGAAAAGCGAATGTTAATTGATTATATTAATCAAAATAGGAATTATGGTTGAATTCAATTTAATTACTGGTTTTCCAACAGCAGTTATCGATACATTGAATCGTAAAATCGGTCAGTATAAACGTCATTATACTTTCATCAAAGTTGGTATAACTGGTCAAGAACCTGCTGAACGTTTTGCTCAACATTTACAATCTTTTGATTGGGAAAAAATGATTGTGATTTATTCTTCTGAATCTGAAAAAAATTGTAATCAGATAGAGGCAATGTTGGTTGAGTGTCACTACAATGATTTGACAAACGTACGTCAAGGTGGTGGTTCGGAACTAAGAGAAAGAGGGAAGAATTATGTTTATGTACTATTGAAAACCTGAGCCCCAATTATTGTGGACTCAGGTTTTTTTCTTTGTTTATTTATCACTCAGGCGTTTTAGCATGTTGATTAAGTCTTCTTGTGGATGGCAATCTGTTTTGTCTTTTCTAAAGGACACGTGTGTCCAGATACCAGGTGTTCCTTCTACTGCTTTTTGAGAAAGATCCCACATATCGGAATGGTAAATTTTCGGGATTTTGTATTTATCACATAAGTATTCGATGAGTACTTTTAGTGCAAGTAATTGTTCTTCTTTATACTTGTGAAAATATCTATGACCACGCCAAGGAACTTGGTAATCTATGACTTCTTCTTTCGGAACTTCTTTATTGAAAGTAGAGTAGAATTGGCCATTTTTTTCTGTTAAAGGCCCCCAATTACATATTTCGATTCCAATTGATTGTTGATTTAATAATGTGTTGTTTTTGAAGTGAGTACCTAGGTGATGGGCCCAATGTGCTGAATTGAAACATTGATAGATATTCCCTTTTCCATCAATTACAAATGCTGTTGCGACTTTTTCTGGTGAATTTTCCCAAGCGTTAATTACGTTTTTAGCATCAGCACCGCTAACTGTGTGGTGTAAAACGATTTGTTTTTTATTGCAGATTACTGGATAGTACTGGTTTTTGGATAATGGGGATGGGATTAAGTTGTTAAGGTTCATGATTTTGATTTTTTTTTTGGCTAATAACTTTTATTTTATGCTATTTATTTGTTTTAAGTTCTTTTGTCTTGACACAAAACTGTCACCCCTCTCAATTGTCCTAGCACTACCGTTTGGTCTTCAAAGCGTTGCTTTTTTTTCCTCGAGGAGAGAAGTCAAGACTCGGATCACTTCAACGAAATTTTGCCATTCTTTTTTCTTGACAAAAAAGAATCAAAAAGTCAAGTCTCAATTGAAGCCGTTCGAAGAAAATTTACTCATGGATCAATTCAACGAAAAGGGTGTATGCTTAGGCATACAAACGCAAGCGCTTTTCGGAAGTGATAAGCCATTCGAAAATTTTCTTTTCCTCACTTTTGTCAATTGAGACGGGATTGAGGTAACGAATAGGGTTCTTTTTATGGATAACGTTTTGATTTTCGCAGGTAAAACAATGTCATCCCTTCGGGATTATTACAGATTCACTTCGTGGTTCAATAAGGTGGTGGTTGATTTGGCAATGGGTAAAAAATAGTATTTGTACTACTAAAAAATAGTATATGTACTAATGATTACTTGCGTTTGTCGGGTGAATTGTTTGGGAAAGCGATTAGATTGAACATTTCTCTCATGCGGGAGCGGATACGATTACCGTAGATTGATTCTATGTCGGAAGCGCTTAGGTTCGTTGTTGCGTGCGTGACGAATCCTTGTTGCTTCATTAGGTCGTAACGGTTCAATACTATTTCGCCAATGGTGTTGCATTCGTTTCCAAAGTGTTTCATGTTTTGTTCAGTGCCAAGATCGTCGAAACAATAGATTTTCCGTGTTTTGGAGTATTTTTGAATGACTTGATAGCCATCTTCGTGGAATTCAGAGGCAATGGCTCTCGTTGAGTTCATGTAAAAGCGGTTGCATTCAAAAGTGATCTCGTTCATTAAGGTCATGAGTGTTGTTTTACCGCATCCAATTGGTCCTGCTAAAAGAATTCCTTTGTTCGTATCTATTCCTTTATCTTCGCATCTATCCTTGCAAAAGGTGAAATAAAGGATTAGCTTGTAAATGATTGGTAAGTCATCCTTTTCGATTTTGAAATTGACTCCGAATTTTTTTTGACCAATAAATTGTAAAAACTTAATGGTTTTTTTGAAATCATAGTTTCTGGCGCCTTCATTATCAATGAAATAGGGTTTTTCAATTGCTGGGTCATAGTGATTCTTCATAATTTGTTGGTTTAAGGTGTAAATTATTTGGAGTTAGTGCTGGTTTTTTCTGAGCTTGAAATTTTGTACTTCTCAACATCCAGTTTCGAGCGGCTGCTTGCCAATTTTTCATTTTGGATTTTCCGACAAACCAAGCATTTGATTCGTAATAGCAAATGAACGATTCGGCTTCGGTTTTGGTGAAATTTTGTTGAATAAAAAGCTCAATACAATCCTCTAATTTTGGTGGTTTAAAGTTTACTCTTTTCTCTTTTTCAACTGTTTTATTTTCATACAGAAAACTGTAATTGTCGTTTAATGAAGGTACTTGTACTTGACCCGCTTCTTGTCTCATGGGTTGTTTAATGGTTGTACTGAAATCATACATGTGAATCAGGCTACCTTTTAAGGGATTGTGGGATGGTAAGTATTTTACAAATCCCCATTCACTTAGTTCTGAAATGCACTTATGGTAGGTGTTTTTGGAACCAATTTTCGAAAGTTGCATAGTGTCTTCTCTATGAATAGAAATTGGGTTGTTGAACCGATTGACATTCCAAAATTGAAATAGAGCAAGATATAAGCTTACATGGCTTGCATTGAGTCTATTGTCGCTTCTTATTTTCTCCATTACTGCCGATAAATGAGTGATGTAATTCATTGTTTTTTTAGTGTTTTGATTATTTTATTTGATTGAATTAACTTGACTATTTCTTCGTAGTCGTATAAGCAAACCTTACCAATTCTGCTGTAAGGAACGGTTCCGTTTGTTTTTAATTTATGAAATGTACCTGGCGAGATATTTAGTAGTTTTCTAGCTTCATTTGACTTCATCCATCTTTTTTCAGTGGGTGAGCGTCCATTTTGAAATCGTGAAATTTTCTCTTTGTTGTTTATGAGGAGTTTTTCAATTTCCATTAAAAAGTCATTTTTTAGTTCCACAAGTTCTTCTTTCGAGATAATCGTTATTTCCATTTTTTAATTTTTGAGCGAAATTCATGGTTTGCTTAGCCTTTTATCCAATCTTAGCCTAGTTGTATGAAATTATTTGCTTTTGATTCATTGATTTTTGTTTTTTGGCTTTTAAACTTCTGTTATTCATGAATTTAAACGTTTTTAATACTTTTGTACTATTTCCTGTTTTTAATTTTATCATAGAATTAAATAAGCTATTTAATGGAATCGTAGATTTGAGCATTTCAGGTACTATTTAATGCAATTAATTGTCAATGAGTATTTTGGATAAAGAATTGAGCGAAATTCTATCCTTTCGGTCATCTAATCAATTATCTATTTGATTCTAAAATGATTCTGTTTAGATTACTTGCTAAATCATACAAAAATTTGGCGCTTTCTTTTTTACGATTTTTTACTGAGAAAGCAGCTCGGTTGATGTCGTTTAAGTTCATATTAAAGATTTGACCAATTGCCATCGCAATTTCTTTTAAATCACTTTTCCCATAATTGAAGGCTTTGGCATAATGTAAGGCAAGAATAAGTTCTACGAGGTCGTATTTTTGAAGTGTCCATTTCAATTCGGGTATTGGTTTTTTGTCGAAAGAGTCTATGTTGTCTGTTTTTTCTCTCACAAGGTTGATTGCTAACATGTTTGCCAAAATTATGTCGTAGCCTGTATCGAAATTGGAGTCAATCGTATGCAATGTTTTTATTGTTATGTCATTTTTAGTGGCATTCAGTGTAAAGTAATGTTCATCACGGAAAAGATTATTGGAGTTGACGTAATTGAAGAAATCGCTATATTCTTCGAAATAGGACGTTAGTTTATTGATTTTATTGAGCTTGTAGTTTTCAAATGTTTTTTCATCCATCCATTTTTGTTTTAAGTGTAAATCGAGAAAAATGCTATTGGCTATTCTTTGTGCCATAACTTGTGGTTTAATGGACTTGAAAAAATCAATTTCTTCTTTCGGGTGCTGAAAACCTTGTTTGCAAACAAAGGTTCTGAATTTGGTTAGTAAATTGTCACTCAACTCGATTATTAACTCAGCGCGTTCCCTATTGTTTGTTCTTTGGGTGTACAAATCTTTTAACTCGGAATTGTACCTTTCGAACATTTCTTTGTAATTACTCATATACCTTTTGATTAAAATTTGGGATAGGTACGGAGGAAAATGAGGTATTCGGATTGGGTGTTTGGGGTAAAATGGATTACGGATTACGGATTACGGATTACAGATTACGGATTAGCGGATTACAGATTAAAAGATTACAGATTAGCGGATTAACAGATTACAGATTACAGATTAACAGATTACAGATTAACAGATTACAGATTACGGAATAGCGGATTACAGATTACGGATTAGCGGATTACAGATTACAGATTACGGATTACAGATTAGCGGATTACAGATTAGCGGATTACAGATTACAGATTAACAGATTACAGATTACAGATTAACAGATTAGCGGATTACGGATTCACTGCGTGGCGGCCGACGTTGATGTGGATTGTATATTTGAATACAATTGAGGTCATTTTGTTTTGGGGAGGGGTGTTTTGGGTAATGATAGCTAGTATTTAGTCTATTATGAATTGTTTTACGGTTTCTGTGTCTATCCCGACGTGTTTTGCGAATTCTTGGATTGTGATAAACTGATGTGGCTCTTTTTTCAGGTTTTGTCTGATTGTACAGAGTAGTCGCCTGGCGTGTTTTTCACTTTTACCGGTTATTCGTTGTACGTCTTTTGGATAGATGCAAACTCGCTTTGGTAAGTTCATACTCTATCTATACTTTATCTACACATTATCTATACACTATGTGTGGTGTATTTTATCCGTTGATTTTGTAAAAATAATTTTTTTCAGAATAATGTCATCCCTTCGGGATTGGGTAGAAAAATTTCATCCCTTCGGGATTGGGCAGAATAATGTCATCCCTTCGGGATTGGCCTTTTGAAAATTTTCTTTGCCTCACTTTTGTCAATTGAGACGGGATTATGGGAACGCATTAGGTTCTTTATATGGATGTAATTCTCATTACGAAGATTGTTTATTAGTCCTTTTGTCTTGACACAAAAGGACCAAAAGGTCAAGTCTCAATTGAAGCCGTTCGGAGAAAATTTTCTCATGGATTACTTCAACGAAAAGGGTGTATGCTGAGGCATACAAACGCAAGCGCTTTTCGGAAGTGATAAGCCATTCGAAAATTATCTTATCCTCACTTTTGTCAATTGAGACGGGGTTGTGGGAACGCGTTTGGGGTCTTATTATGGATGACATTCTCATTACTCAGTTTTTTTAATAGTCCTTTTTTCTTGACAAAAAAGGCCACCTCGAAGAAGCAGCGAAGCTAAAAAGTCAAGGCTGGGAATGAAGTTTAGTTCGCAAACTAATTGATGCTTTTTAGGATTCATTCACGCAGCGAACCATTTTAATTACTTTCTGAAACCCAATTTTAGCGCTTGTTGTTTGTTATAGTCCTTTTGTCTTGACACAAAAGGACACAAAAAGTCAAGACTCAATTGAAGCCGTTCGGAGAAAATTTTCTCATGGATCACTTCAACGAAAAGGGTGTATGCTTAGGCATACAAACGCAAGCGCTTTTCGGAAGTGATAAGCCATTCGAAAATTATCTTATCCTCACTTTTGTCAATTGAGACGGGATTGTGGGAACGGATTGAGTTTTTTTTGGGGATTGTGTTTTGATTTTCGCAGGTAAAACAATGTCATCCCTTCGGGATTGACCATTTGAAAATTGTCTTTGCCATTCTTTTGTCTTGACACAAAAGAATCACCCCGCAGAAGCAGCGAAGCTAAAAGGTCAAGTCTCAATTGAAGTCGTTCGGAGAATAAAATAATGTCATCCCTTCGGGATTGGTTATTCGAAATATGTTTGGGTAGAAGAATGTCATCCCTTCGGGATTAGAAATTCTAAAAGTTAAGCGTTTCAGTGCAGTAGCTAAAATCCTAAAATTCAAGGCCGAAAAAGAACGCGATTGTTTTTATTCTTCGAAGTTGTTTTAAGTTCTTTTGTCAATTGAGACGGGTTTGTGGGAACGAATAGGGTTCTTTTTATGGAATGTGTTTTGATTTTCGCAGGTAAACAATGTCATCCCTTCGGGGTTAGAAATTCTAAAAGTTAAGCGTTTCAGTGCAGTAGCTAAAACCATGAAATTCAAGGCCGATAAAAGAACGCGATTGTGTTTATTCTTCGAATGGGTTTTTATTTAGTCCTTTTGTCTTGACAAAAAAGAACGACCTCGCAGAAGCAGTTAATAGGTCAAGGATGATTGTGATTTTAGTTTCAGTTATTGGGATTTGGAAGAGAAAATGATATGTTAGATTGGTACAAATAGAGTGAACTCATTTTATTTATTTTTTAATATGAAAAACGGTTATGTCAACTCATCATGATAATCATGCTATTTGGGGAACTTTTTCAGGTACTGTGCTTACTATATTGTCATCTATAAGTTCAATGGATGTAATAAAAACAGTGGTTCTGGCCATCATAGGTGCCAGCGTGAGTTTTAGTGTAAGCTTGTTTTGGAAATGGGTTTGGCGGTTCTTCAAAGAACCAAAAGAAAATTGATTTATTGTAAATTGTTCAAATGCTCTCGGGAAACCGGGAGCATTTTTTTATTCTTAGAAAAATGGAAAATGTAATTGATGGTGGACGCACCAATTCGGATTTTTTATTGCATGTGAAACGGAATGTGATTCGGTTTAAAGCAGGCTCGGAATTGAGTTCGAGTGTTAACCGAATGGATGTTGATGTCAATGAAGATTTGACAGATACACATGAAACATTGCGAATATGTATTGAAATGAAGTCAGAAAAGTGCATTAAAAAAAGTGAAGTTTAATCCGCCCTGGGCGAAGAGCCCAAGGCAAAAAAAAGATGTTATGGAAAATCTAAATGAAGCGAGTTGTACCAACTCCGATTTAATTTTGAATGTCAAGAAAAAGGATGTCAAACGTTTTAAAGCCGGTGCCGATTTAAGCGGCAAAGTGAATAAAATGGATGTGACTATCGATGAGGATATCACAGACGAAGCGCACGAATGGAAAATT
>Ga0214923_10009285_pt1 | contig 10268 bp, 6 predicted proteins | sample LL1510_MetaG_FD_177993 | JGI IMG/M metagenome (GOLD analysis project Ga0214923, IMG submission 177993) | Freshwater microbial communities from Lake Lanier, Atlanta, Georgia, United States - LL-1510 | ecosystem: Environmental > Aquatic > Freshwater > Lake | place: USA: Georgia | collected 2015-10-15
GAGTGCTGGCCGAAGACGAGGCTTTTGCCCCGGCCAGGAAGGGTCCGCCTCGAGTTTGGCCGGCTGATCCAGCCCGAGGAGATCGCGGCGCTCGACGACCGTGCGCTCGTCGCCGCGTGTACGCAGCGGCTCACGGAGCTCGACGCGAAGGCGCGGACCGTACGCGGATGACGTGGGGCAAGCGTCCCGCTTGCCATGTGGGGCGAGCGTCCCGCTTGCTATGTGGGGCGAGCGTCCCGCTTGCCATGGCGACCGGGACGGTCGCCCCACTTCACGGGCAGGCTCGGCATCGTGCCGACCTGCCCTTGGCCGACCTCCGTCGGCTGATGGTGACCCGGCCCTCCGGGCCTGGCGCGTGGGGCCATGTGGGGCAAGCGTCCCGCTTGCCATGTGGGGCGAGCGTCCCGCTTGCCATGGCGACCGGGACGGTCGCCCCACAGTTACTGCTGGGCCCGGGCGCGTTTGAAGGGATCGACGCGGCCGCCGCCCGGGCCCGGCGGCGGCGCATTCGAAGGCTGGCCGAAGGGCAGGAGCTTCGGCCATTCGAGGTTCATGCCAGGCCACTGCGGCACTGCCGGCAGCGGCCGCGCCGTGTCGGCCTGCGTGCCGGGCGCTGCCGGTAGGCGCGGGTTCGCCGGGCCCGGGACAGGCGCGGCGATCGTGCCCGGGCCCAGCATGTCGCCCGGCTTCGGGAAGGCGCTCGCGCCCGTTCCCGGCGTCGTCGTCGAGACGAGCGTGCCCCCGACGCCCCCCATCCGGTCGAGCACCCGCACGGTCACTTCGTCGACCCGGGCCTCGCCGAGGCCCGTGAGCGCGAACGTGACCGTGAACGGTTCGCCCGCCGCGTCGGCCGGCACGATCCGATAGAGCACGAGCCGGCGCCAGCCGGGCGTCTGGCCCACCCGTTCGGCGAGGGCCGGCCCGCCCAGCGAGTCGAACACGAGCAGCCCGTCCACGCTCCCCTTGATCGGCTGCGGCACCCATACGCGGGCCTCGATCTCGAGCAGCTTGCCGGTCGGTGGCTGGAGCGGCGGCGTGGTGATCCAGACGGGTGGGGTCTCGACGACGTCAGGGGCGGCCGTCGGGTCGATGGCTTCCGCCCGCATCCGCAGCGAGGCGTTGCCGCCGGCCGGTTCGCTCCGAGTGATCTCCACGGCTGTGCGCAGGTCGGTTTGCGGGAGGGCGAAATGCCGCCAGCCCGTGCCGGCGAGATCTTCGTTGCGTTCCATGCCGCCGGCGGGCAGCAGGCTCTCGCCGGCGGCGACCCCGCCGAGGGCCTCGACGAACCGCCAGTGCTCGGCGAGCGTCGCATCGGAGGTGGCGAGCGGCCCTGCCACGAGCGACCCCGTCGCCACGATGCCACGCTCCCACGTGAGCCGTTCGAACTGCCCTCCGATGGCGGCCGCGCGTTCGAAGCGGGCGAGCGCCGCGGCGGGGTCGGTGGCGGCGAGCGATTCTCCTTCGGCGGCCGCTCGCTGCGCCTCGCCGAGCATCTTGGCGGCCGGCAGGTGGCCGAGCGCCGCAGGGGGGAGTCGCGCGAGCAGCTCGGCGCCGTCGGCCAGCACGATCGCCGCCTGGGCACGGGCCGAGGTGAGCGCGATCGGCGCCAGTTCCCGCGCCCGTTCCTGCACATGCCCGGTGACCGCGGGTTCGCCGCTCAGGAGCAGCAGTCCCGACGAACGAAATCCGTCGATCACGATCGAGATGCCGCCCGTGACGCGGCGCTGGCGGGCTGGCCGGAGCCCGCCGGGATGCACCTCCCATGCCTGATGCGCCTCCGGCACGCCTGGCACGAGGAGCGTCAGCGGCGCTCCGTCGTCGGGCAGGTCGCCAGCGTAGTGGCGGGCGACCACCTGCGAGCCTTGCACGCCCCGCCACACGAGCACCATGCGGGCCCGCGCCGCCTCCACGACGACGGCCTTCACCTCCGGGTCGCTCGCCTGGGCGGTGGAGGCGTAGCGGCCCGCAGCGGCCCACGGCTCGAGGAGTTTGAGTTCGAGGTTCATCGCGCGGGCGGCGGCGGCCCGGGCTCGCGATTCGCGGTCGTCGCCGTCGATCCGCCGCGACGATGTGAACAGAATGCCTCGGCTGCCTGCCGCGACGGCGGTGAATGCGGCGAGCGTCAGGCTCTCGGGATCGACGGCCAGCCCGCGGGCCCCGATGCCCGACAGCGCCGCGGCCTGCCGGGAGGTCCGCGGGTCGAGTTCCGTGGAGAGGGTCGCGATGATGGGCGTGCCGGGCCGCGACAGCCGCGGCCGCTCCTTGAGCCAGGTGAGATAATCGTCCAGTTCGAGGCTCGTTCCGAGCACTGTCCGCCGCGCCACGAGCATGTCGACATGCCGCGAGATCGTGCGGAGGCCGGAGTCGGCCGAGGCGATGAGCCCGCGGCCGCCGCGCGGGTCACAGGCGCGCACGCGGCGGGCCCGTTCGGCGAGTGCCTCGACGTCGCCTTCGGCGAGCCCGGCACCCAGATCCCAGAGCAGCACGCGATCCCAGTTCGACGAAAAGACCGGCAGCGATTCGGGGTCGCGGATGTCCACGTCGGGCAGGAGCGGCGGTGGGCAGATCACCCACATGCCGGTGCGGCGCGCTTCGGCGAGCAGGTCGCTCGAGGCAGGTGCCGGCAGCCGCACGCAGTTGAAGCCGAGCGTTGCCAGGGTCTCCAGGGGCTCGCCATTGTGATCCAGGGCGCGGGGAAAGAAGGGCAGCCCGGCCACCTCCAGGACTCCGCGGTTGATGCCGCTGTTCGGCTCGGCTGGGGCGGCTGGCGTGGGGCCGGCTGCGGCCACGGGCGAGGGTGGCGGTCCGGCTGTCGGTGGTGGCATCGCGAACTGTGCCGGTTTCACGGCTGCGTCGCGCCGCGGGGTGGGTGGAGTCGCCGCGACCGGCATCGGGGGCGGCGTCGCGGCGAGCGTCGTGATGCTGCCCTGCACGAGCAGGTCGTCGATCGCGACGTCGTAGCGGCCCGGGCTCGAATAGAGCTCGAGAACCACGTGCGTCACGACCGCGCCCGACAGGTCACCCGTGGGGCCGTGCTCGGCGCGGAGGGCGAGCAGCTGTCGCTTGAGGCCGGTCGAGAGATCACCGACTTCGAGCAGTTCCCAGCGGTCGGCGTCTTTCGAGATCGCCCCGGGCACGAGCACCTCCACGGGCTGGCCCGTCTTGGGTGCGATGAAGTTCGGCAGCTTGACCCGCGCCGAGAATCGGATGTCGGGCCGGTCGGCCCGCAGCCAGACCGCAGCCTTCCACTCGTCGATCACGCGTGCATCGCCGACCGGGGTCTGGATTCGCAGCGTGGTGCCCGCCGAGGCATCGATCACGATGCGCTCGCACGAGGCCCCCCGATGCGGAGCCTCCCGCGACCGCACGTGCGAGACGACGCGCTGGTTGACGTCCGACTCGGCCACCGTCCAGCTGGTGGTCGGGCCCTCGAAGGATTCTTCGATCGTCGCAGCCGGCGCGAGGGCGCACGCCAGCGACCACACCACGCAGGACGCCGCCACCCTGGCGCGGATGGGCGGACGCCACCGCGTCGACGGTGCCGAATGACGATCGTCCTGTCGGGGTTCTTGCATGGGTTCCTGCCGGCGAGGACCGGACCGCGGAGGGCTTGTAGCAGCAGGTGCACGATCGGCTCCAGACCACCCTGCCTCCCCAACCTGCCCGCCTCGCTTGCAGTCGTGGCGTGAAGGTGGAATTATTGGGTTCTTGTGAACCCGCCCGGCCCCGTGGCCCCCTCATGAAACCGACAACGGCCGAGGAACTCGCCAGCCGTGCCGAGGAACTCCAGCTCCTCGGTCCGGCCGACCTGCAAGACGTGTGGGCCGAGCTCGGCGGCCGCAACGTGCCGATCGAGACGCTCGGCTCGGCGCTCGTGCGCCACGAACTGCTCACGAGCTATCAGCTGGAGCGGCTGATCCGCGGTGACCGTCAGGGATTCTTCTACGGCAGCGCGAAGATTCTCTACCAGGTCGGCGCCGGGTCGTTCGCCCGGGTCTACCGCGCCAGGCACGTCGACACCGGCGCGACGATCGCCGTGAAGGTGCTCCGCAGCCGCTACAGCGCCGATCCGGAGAAGTGCAAGGCGTTCCGACGCGAGGGTGAGATGGGCCGCTTGCTCCGCCATCCCAACATCGTGGCGATCGAAGACGTGGGGCAGCAGAACAACACGAGCTACATCACGATGGAGTTCGTCGAGGGGCAGACGCTCCGGGAGCTCGTCCGGATCAGGGGCGCGGTGGACGTTCCGCATGCGGTCGACATTCTCGCGCAGCTGCTCGCCGGCCTCGAGTATGCCCACCGGCGCGGCCTCACGCATCGCGACCTGAAAGCGTCCAACGTACTCGTCTCGGCGACGGGTGTGGCGAAGCTCGTGGACTTCGGTCTGGCGGGGGTGGATGCCGAAACAGGCGACAAGTCGCTGGGCAAGATGGATCAGCCGCGCACCGTCGACTACGCGACGCTCGAGAACCTCGCCGGCATGAAAGACGACAGCCAGCGGAGCGATATCTTCTTCCTCGGCACGATCGCCTACCTCGCGCTGGCGGGCAAGTCGGCCCTCAAGGAAACCCGGGACCGTGCGGAGCGGGGCAATCCGCGGCGGTTCACGTCGATCGAGCCCTTGCACGCGGCTGCCCCGAAAGTGCCACGCGACGTGGTCGACGTCATCACGCGGATGCTGGCGCTCGATCCGATGGATCGCTGGCAGACGGCGGCGGACGCCCGGCGGGCCGTCGAGCCGCTGCAGGCGAAGTATGCGGGGGGCGACGGTGCGGCGACCTCGGCTGGTGCGGCCCCGGCCACGTCGGCCGGTGTGGCACCGAAAGCCGCGTCCCGTGGAACGCTGATGGTCGTCGAGACCGGAGAGAAGTCGCAGCAGTCGCTGCGGCAGTTGTTCGCGGGCCTCGGGTATCGCGTGCTCATGACGGAGAATCCGGATCGCGCCCTGGGCCGTTTCTCCACCACGCCGCTGCCGGCGGATTGTCTGGTGGTCAGCGCCCAGACGCTCGGCGATACGGCGCTCTCGGCATTCAACAAGCTGTCGACCGACTCGTTTTTCTCGTCCGTTCCGGCGATCCTGCTCGTGAGCCCGCGGCAGCGGGAGCTCGCCGCCCGTGCCCTGGTCGACGACCGCCGCAAAACGCTCGAAGCTCCCGTGAAGGGCCCGGAGGTCACCGCCCTCATCGACGCGATCGTGAAAAAGTAACTGTGGGGCGACCGTCTCGGTCGCCAATGCGGCCCCAACTCCCGGCAAGCGAGACGCTTGCCCCACGTGCCTACTTCGAATGTAATCCGCACTCGGTCTTGGCAGTGCCGCTCCAGCGGCCGGCGCGTTCGTCTTCGCCGGCGGTGATCGCCCGGGTGCAGGGCCAGCAGCCGATGCTCACGTAGCCCTGGTCATGGAGTGGGTTGTACGGAATGTTTTCCTTCACGATCAGGTCCCACACCCTGGCCTTCGTCCAGTTGGCCAGCGGCGAGATCTTCACCACGCCGAACTTCGCATCCCAGCCAACGATCGGCACCACCGCGCGATCGGTGCTTTGATCGCGGCGGATGCCGCTCATCCAGGCGTCGAAGTTCGTGAGCACCCGCTTGATGACCACGATCTTCCGATCGTGGCAGCAGCGGTTCGAGTCGGTGCGGTAGAGAGGGCCTCCGTGGAGCCGTTCGTATTCCTCGACCGTCGTCTCGGGCCGCTCCAAGGCCACCTCGATGCCATACCGCTTCGCGAGGCGGTCCCGGAGATCCAGGGTCTCGGCGAACTGATAGCCCGTTTCGAGATTGAACACGTGCGTTTTCGGGGCCACTGCGGCGAGCCAGTGGATGATCGCGCAGCCCTCGGGTCCGAAGGCGGTGGCCATCGTGAGTCGGTCGCCAAACCGCTCCGCCGCCCAACGGATGATCTCCTGGGGCTCGGCGGTTTCGAGCGCCGTGCTGGCGGCAGCCAACTCCTCGAGCAGGGCGGGCGCGGGTTCGCGAGGTTCTGCGGAAGTCGTCATGCTTGCCTAACGATAGGGGTTTTGGGGGGATTTATCGACCCTGACTGCAGCGGCCGGTAGGCTGTCGCCCACGCGGGTTTCCCCACACTTGAGGAGCAGAGGCGCATGGCGCGGACCGTAGCATTGGCAGTCGACCTGGGGGCCTCCGGCGGACGGGTGGTGTCGGGAGCGTTCGACGGCCGGCTCCTCGAACTGGAGGAGATTCATCGCTTCGAGAACGGGCCTGTGCTGTTCGCCGGCGAGCTGGTCTGGGATCTCGTCCGGCTCTGGCACGAGGTGGTGCGGGGGCTGCGGCTGGCCGCCGACCGGCACGGCGCGGCGGTCAAGACGGTGGGCGTCGATACGTGGGGCGTCGACTTCTCGTTTCTGGGGGGCGACGGCACGCTGCTTGCCAATCCCGTCTGCTACCGCGATGCCCGCACCCGCGGCATGCTCGCGGCCGCCGAGAAGACCGTGCCTCGCGCCGAGATCTTCGCGGCCACGGGCCTGCAGTTCATGGAAATCAATTCGCTTTATCAACTGCTCGCCCTCCAGAAGCGCAAGGCGACCGTGCTCGGGGCGGCCGACCGGCTCCTGATGATTCCCGACATCTTCCATTGGCTGCTCTCGGGGCAGGCGTCGAACGAGCACACCAACGCCTCCACGTCGCAGTGCTACGACCCGCAAGCGCATGACTGGGCGTTCGGGATGCTCGAGCGGTTCGGTCTGCCGCGGCGGGTATTCGGGCGGCTCGTGGAGCCGGGCACCTCGCTCGGCGGCCTGCGGCCCGAGGTCGCGGCCGAAACGGGCCTCGCCGGCGTGTCGGTCGTCGTACCCGGCACGCACGACACGGCCAGCGCGGTCGCCGCGGTGCCCGCCTCCGAGCCGCCGAGCCCGCGGCCCGACTGGTGCTATGTGAGCCTCGGCACCTGGGCGCTCGTGGGGGCCGAGCTCGACCGGCCGCTGGTCACGCCCGAGTGCCTGGCACGCAACTTCACGAACGAGGGGGGCATCGGCGGCACGACGCGGCTCCTGAAAAACGTCTGCGGCCTGTGGCTCGTGCAGCAGTGCCGCGTTGCCTGGCAGCGGGCCGGCAAGGAATGGACGTGGGAGCAGCTCACGGCGCTCGCAGCCGAGGCGCCGCCGCTCGGGACGCTCGTCGATCCGAATCATCCGTCGCTCGTCGCCCCGGCCGACATGCCCGAGGCCATCCGCAAGCTCGCCCGTGAGATGGGCGAGCCGGTGCCCGAGTCGACGGCCGCCGTCGTGCGCACGGCGCTGGAGAGCGTGGCGGCGGCCGTGCGCGCGACGCTCATCGAGCTCGACGAACTGGTGGGCCGCAGAATCTCTCGCATCCATGTCGTCGGTGGGGGCGTGAAGAACGCCCTCCTGTGCCAGATGATCGCCGATGCGACCGATCGGCCCGTGCTCGCGGGGCCGGTGGAGGCGACGGCGATCGGCAATCTTCTCGTGCAGCTGTTGGCCCGCGAGGGCGCGGTGGACCTCCGAAGCGTGAGGGCGGTGGTCCGCGACAGCTTCGAGATCACTCGCTTTGAGCCGCGGGATCCGGCTCGCTGGGCTGCTCGACTGGCGGGGGCAACGGCGCGCGGAACGCGAAGCTGACGACGATCATCCCCACGAGCGACGCCACGATGAAGGCGGCCGCCCAAATCGAGCGGTTCAGCCAGAGCTTCGCGATCCGCTCCTCGTCGGCCCGCCGGGTCTTCTCTTGTTTCTTGCGGTGCTCGAGGCTGTCTTCCTCGCGGAGCGCGAAGAGTTCGTTGCATTCCGGGCAGACCACCTGCTGGCCGAGCATGTGGGGTTTCGCGGTGAGCACGTGGCCGCGCGGGCAGGGCACGCGGTAGGTCTTCTGCTGCGTGGCTGCCTGGGGAGCCTGCGCCGGTGCGGCGGGAGCCGCCGGCCGGATGGGAGGTGCCGGCACGCTCGGCAGCGTGGAGCCCGCCGCTACAGCCCGGCAGATCGGGCAGACTGCCTGGCCGGCGACCACGACGGCGGGGCCACGATATCCGCAGAGGCAACTGACGGCTTCGGCCACCCGCTCCGTCACGCGGCCTGCATCTGGGCAGCCGGCCGCTTCGTGACGACTCCGTGTTCAACCTTGATGATCGCGTCGGCGAGCGCCAGCGTGCTCGCCCGATGCGTGATCATGATCACGGTACGGTTTTCAACGTAGCGTGCAAGGGCCTCGTGGATGAGCCGCTCGCTCTCCACGTCGATCTGGCTCGTGGCTTCGTCGAGCACCAGGATCTCGGCGTTGCGGAGGAAGGCCCGGGCCAGGGCGATCCGCTGCCGCTGGCCGCCCGAGAGGCGAAAGCCGTTGGGGCCCACCATCGTCTGGTAGCCGTCGGGAAACTCGGAGATGAACTCGTGCGCGTGGGCCTTCGTCGCGGCTTCGATGATCTCGTCTTCGGTCGCATCCCAACGGCCGTAGCGGATGTTGTAGAGGATCGACTCGTTGAACAGCTCCGTTTGCTGCGTGACCATCGCGATGCGGCGCCGCACGTCATGGAGCGTCATCGCGGTGAGCGGCACGCCGTCGAGGAGCACGGCGCCCGCCGTGGGGTCGTAGAACCGGCACACGAGGTTCACGAGCGTGCTCTTGCCGCCGCCGTTGGGGCCCACGATCGCCACCCGCTCGCCGAACGGGATCGAGAGGTTCACCTCGGAGAGCACGGTGTCGATACCGTCGTAGCTGAACGACACGTTTTCCAGGCGGATCTCGCGATGCGGGCTGGCCACGCTCCTGGGTTCGGCCGGCTCGGAGAGTTTCGAGGGCGTGTCGAGCAGCGGGTAGAGCTGCTGGGCCCCCACGATCCCGAGATTCACGCCGGTGAACACACCCGAGAGCTTGCGCACCGGGTCGCTCGCCCCGATGAGCATCCCGAAAAACACCATGATGCCAGGCACCGTCATCGGCCGCTCCGTCATCGTGAGCCCGAAGATCTGTGTCTCCTGGTTGATGACGAGCCAGGCGCCGACCGCGATCGACGTGGCCACCATTCCGATCCCGAGGATCTCGGTGATCGGGTTGGCGAGGGCGAAGTAAAAGCTGTGCCACATGCCCGTCTTCATCATGTCGCGGGTGCAGGAGCGGAAGCGTTGCCGCTCGAACTCCTCCATCGTGTAGGCCTGCACGGTGAGCACGTTGTTGAGCGCCTCGAGCAGCACGTGGTGGAAGCCGAGGGCCCGTGCGAGGATGCACTTCGAGATGCCGCGGATTCTTCTGTTCAGCCACACCATCAGGAAGCCCACCACCGGGGCCATCGTGAGGCACGCCAGCGTCAGCTGCCAGGAGATGCACAGGGCCCCCGCGAGGCAGGCGGCGATTTTCAAGGGCTCCGTGACCGCCCCGCCGAACACGCTCGTGATGCCGCTCGTGAGCATGTCGGCAGTGCCCGTGACCTGGGCCATGAACCCGGCCGAGCCGTTGCGCATGAACTGGGCTCGGTCGAGCGACAGCGCCTTGTCGAACACGCGGAGCCGAAGATCGCGGCTGATGTTCATCGCCACCCAGGTGACGATCAGCGTGCTCGTCAGCAGGAAGGCATGTTTGATGAACGTGCTGGCCACGACGAAGGCCACGACCCACAGCACGGTGGTGAACGGATCGGTGGGCAAGAGGCGGTCGAGCCAGGGGCCGAGCTTCTCCGATGAATAGACCACGGCCTCGTCGCCACGGACCGCGAGGGAGAGCGTGTCGAGCCGGGTGCGAATTCGGGCCGCCTCTGCGGCTGCCAGGTCGCCGGCTGCGACCTTCGCCTCCAGGTCGGCCTGTTCCTTGCGGGCCGAGTCGATGCGGGTCTTCGCGTCGGACAGGCGGCGGCTGTTCCACGACTGGAGCGAGTCGCCGTTGAGGGTCACCTCGATGATCGGAAACAGGGCGGCGATATTCGCGCCCCACAGGCTGGCCACGCCCGCCGAGCAGAGAAACGAGGCCACGAGCAGGGGCCATCGTTTGGCGGCGTCACGAAGAGCACGAAGGAAATAGTGCATGCAGGAGAGGAATCGGAATCGCGGGCAGGCGGCGTCAGTCAACGGCCATTCATGACCACCCGGGAAAGCTGCCGCGGCTGCGCGAAACTGCGCAAGCAAGTGCGGCGGGCGACCCCGTGCGGGCGGGGAGAGTAGTGCGGGACCGGCCCCGGGCTCAAGCCCGGAAAAGACCCTGTGGGGCGACCGTCTCGGTCGCCATGGCAAGCGAGACGCTTGCCCCACAGAGAGCGGCCTGTGGGGCGACCGTCTCGGTCGCCATGCCTTGCGGGCGACGTT
>Ga0214923_10009286_pt1 | contig 10267 bp, 8 predicted proteins | sample LL1510_MetaG_FD_177993 | JGI IMG/M metagenome (GOLD analysis project Ga0214923, IMG submission 177993) | Freshwater microbial communities from Lake Lanier, Atlanta, Georgia, United States - LL-1510 | ecosystem: Environmental > Aquatic > Freshwater > Lake | place: USA: Georgia | collected 2015-10-15
TATCTTCTTTATCTTCTTTATCTTCTTTATGTTCTTTATGTTCTCTATATTCTTTTGAAACAATAATATTCATAACAAAAATAATAAAAAGTCAAATATTTTTTTCTATCCTTTTTTTTTTTTTAACATATTACATATTAAATTTTTAAATGAAATAAACAATTACAATATCTAAAAAAAAAAAAACATTATTTTATAAATTTAAAATTTTAAAAATAAAGAAAAATATGGCATGGGAAATTTTCTCTCGTATAACACATAGAACACTCTTTTTTTTTTATTATATAAATATTTTTATTTCAATAAATGGGATTCGATTATGGAGCACGAACGGACGAAATATATATTTTCATTTAAAAAACTCCACGGATAATCAAACTATATCATCAGGAGAATCCTCTATTGAATACAAAATTAGAGGTATTAATTGGTTTGGAATGAATAATGATTGTTTAGTCGTCAATGGTTTATGGATAAAAAACATGGAAAGTTATCTTGATATGTTAGTACAAGAAGGATTTAATTCTTTACGTATTCCTTTTTCTATGGAAAGTGTGTTTCATATAGATATGCCTATAAAACAAGATTGCGTGACAAAAGATACAAATTTAATGAATAAAACGGTAAGATCTTTTCTTCATGAATTATTTGGAGCTTGTCTATATAGAAACATGACGATTCTTTTGGATTTTCATAGTATTTATAATGTTATTACAGAGTATCCGTGGTTTTCTCCTCTTCTATCCAAAGATGACTTTTGGAAATTATGGAAGATTATTATAGATGAATATGCAATTTATCCTAATTTGATTGGTATCGATATCAAGAATGAACCTCATGGTTCTATTCAATGGCCAGAGTGGTCTGAATTTATTGACAATTTTATTCAAAATGTTATCCAACAAACACCACATTTTCAGGGTCTTGTTTTTGTGGAAGGAATACAAGATCATGAAGATCATAGTGTATGGGGTGGTTCTTTTCGTCTTATGCCAGAACCGTTTTTTACAAATCTATCTTCCACCACCAATTTTTTAGTTCTTTCTCCTCATATTTATGGTGTTTCTATCCGTGGAGTTTCCGCTATGTATGATACTTCTCTGGTTTGGGATATATGGTTTGCAAATCGAAGAGAACAGTATCCAATATGTATAGGAGAACTTGGAGGAATGTTTATAGATGAAGATTGGGATTGGCAACAACGTCTTCTTTACTATTTAATAGATATGAATATTCAAAATTTTTATTTTTGGAGTCTTACTCCTAATAGTTACGACGTTGGCGGTCTATTACAATTAGATTGGCAAACGTTCAATACCAGAAAATTGTTTTTTTGTAAACTACTTCAACCAGAACCAACATTTTCGATCGATTTTTTTTCTATTGGTCATCTTTCCTTTTATGAAGATGGTTCTTTCATCATCTAATCATCCATCTTATGAGCATCATCGCTTTTTTTTCTTTTTTATTTTTTTTTTTTTTTTTGTGTATTATATATATAATATATTATATATTATATATTATATATAGATAGAATATTCTTTTTTTTTTCAAAACTTTTTGTGGTTCTCTACAATTTACATTTTTTCTGATGATTATTTGTTTGATTATAACCAAATAATATTGATTTCTTTTACATAAATAATGCCACTTTACAGGTATAAAGATTTCATTTTCTCCTTTTTTTTTTTTTTCAATTTTTTTTTTTTTTTTTTATTGTAAAAAAAAATTTTTTTAAAAAAAAAAAATTCAATTATTTATTTTTTTGTTGGTTTATAGTAGAAGAAACTTATTTAAAAAAAAAAAAGTCCACATGTCTATTACTGATATGACAAATCCATTTACAAATCTTTATGAAGGTATACCACCCGGTAATCTCGGCATTACGATGGAAATAGATGCCCAATCCAATCAAGATTTTTTATCCTACATATCTTTTAATAATACTAATCTAATATTTTCTCTTTCCAATCCAAAATATTTTTATAAGATCAATAACAATTCAAAAAATGCTGTCATTATTATCCCTGGCGGTGGTGCGTCACAATTAACGATTGATGTAGAAGGCCTTCATGTCGTTGATTATTGGTATGATAGAGGTTTCTCTGTCTTTGTTTATTGTTATCGTTTACCTTATCTTACCAATTCGGTAAGCACAATCATTCATGATGATATATATAATTTGAATGCTTATCCATTCTTACCAGTTTATGATTTGAATCAATTGATCAAATTAATAAAAAACAAGTATCAATTGAAAAAAATATTTTTACAAGGATTTTCAGCGGGTGGATTTATTGCCACTTCGTATTCGTCGATTACCTCGTTTAATTATGAAATCATGGAAGAGATAGAAAAAATAGTTGAAGATCCAGAAGAACATTTTCCTTCGTCATCACTACTTTCATTCATAAGAAGATATCAAGAAGGTGGATTTTCACAAAAACCTCTAAAAAATATAGTAAATGCCCTCATATTGAATTATTCCAAAATAGATGGAACGATTCCAAATATTACCAAGCCAAGTAATTCTCCTTTTTATTCATCCCTATCATTTTTATCATCCAAATCAACCTACTCACAAGACATTATAAACTCTTTAACATTATTGTTTTCAAATAAATTATATTCAGATGGTTATACTATTCCTTATACCTATCAAGGAAAAATGTCTCTCATCACTGATTCTTTTCCACCAACATTTTTATTGAGTTGTCAAGATGATCCCTTTGTATCAAATGTTGAAGCCTATATTTTAACGCAAAATCTCCTTAAGAATAATGTTTTATTTACCAGACAATATTATTTATTTGGCGGACATGGTTTTGGAATGGGAAATTGCTATGCCGATAATACGATTTATCCAAAAACGAATTTTCCATTCCAGTATTATAATCGAAAGAATGACGTCCAATATTTGGAATGGGGTTCTGACCAAATATATGGATCCTATCAACAATATAATCAAGACAAATGGAACAATCCTCCATGGATAGATTCAAATCTGGACTGCACATTAAATGAATTTATCATTTATTTTTCAATATTGTAAATTTTTCTTCCATTTTAAGATAAAATGGTTAATTTTTGTTTCTTTTCGAGGATAATCATTTAGTGAAATGGAATCATTTTGTATTTAGAGGTTATGTATGTCTAACTCTTTATATAAATATTCACATTTAACTTTTTATATAAGTATTTACTTGTATATGTTATATGTTTATATGTTACATCTATAAATCAATCATTATACAATTACTCCTATCATCTCGTTATAAATATATAAAATATATAAATATTTATATATTTAATATATTTTATATATTTTATATATTTTATATATTTATATATTTTATATATTTTATATATTTTATATATTTTATATATTTATATATTTTATATATTTTATATATTTATATATTTTATATATTTTATATATTTTATATATTTTATATATTTTATATATTTTATATATTTATATATTTATATATTTTATATATTTTATATATTTTATATATTTTATATATTTTATATATTTATATATTTTATATATTTATATATTTATATTTAAGTATATTTAAGTATAAAACTCTAAAACGGTTTTTGATAAGATAAAAGCAAAAATCCAAATCCTGCTTTTGCAATTATATCTAATGAAGCAATAAGATAGTTATATACATCATTATTAATACCAGCTTTGGTTTGATGTAAGATCCAAAAAATAGGATATCCTAGCCAAATTAAGATAAAATAAGATATTAATAATCGTGGAGGATTATATCGTAAAATTGTTATGAATATATAAAACATAAAAAAACAACTAATAAAATACATAATGAGTTTCAGTGTAGGATCATTGGTTAGAGTAGCAAGATAACCAGTATATATCATTAATACATCACAAACTAATAAGAAAAAAATAATTTTCGTATCTTTTAATTCACTTTGATGGATTAGAGAAAGAACCAATAATGGTGTAGTGATGATCCAATCCAAATATCTAGGTAAATAATCAATAATAGGTTGCTCTTGTTCTTTTTTTGTCTCTTTTTGTTCATCATCATGATTAGTTTCTGTATATGAAATTGTTTTTCCAATGTTACAGTTGATTGCCGAGTAATTTGCAAATGCAATAAAACAAATAATAGCAATCAAATATTTTTGACGTAAAAAAAAGAACAAACCACAAACAAAAAAAATACAATTTGCGACAATATTCATTGGGTTTGTACTAGTGGAGTCCATATTGTGAAAAGTGGTGGTGGAAAATTTTTCAATCAATGCATTCATTTTTTTTTTATTTTTATCATTGTCTTATAATTATTTTTTTTTTTTAATATGAAAAAAAAAAAAATAATCTATTTGTTTAAATAAATAAAAAAAAATGGGGATTTCGCATTCACATTCACATACGGAAACAAATTTTTACAAAGATTATGATTTGAATGAAGAGGAACTACAAGATATTCAATCATTAGACCCCGAATTATTATCTTATATTTGGAAAAAAATCGACATGTTGGAACAAAAAAAGAAAAAACAAATTGAAAAAATTTTAATAGAAGAAATTCACGAAAAAAAAAAGATACAAGATAAATTAGATAAAGAAAGACGCCAAAGACAACAGCAACAACAAAAAAAACGCAAACAAGAAGAAGAAAAACAACAACAGCAAAAAAAACGCAAACAACAAGAAGAAGAAAAACAACAACAACAAAAAAAATGAAAAAATAAAAAGAGAAGAAGGACTATGACCTTAAAATAATTTTTAAATGAAACAACCTTTTTTCTTTTCTCTCTAAAAAGATACGAGAACAAAATATTTAACAAAATAAATAATAATATTTGTTGTAAATATGAATGCCACACCATATTTTTAATACGACATAAATCATAAAAATGAATCAAGAAAAAAAACAAAATTCATTTTAAAAAAATTTTATTTTTTTTAAAATAAAATCATGGATATTTTATTTCATACTTCTCAAATATTTTACATCCTTTTTCTAGTAATTTTTATCTTATTGTTATTTGAATTATTATTCACATTTTCATTTTTTAATAAATCAAATGGTATCGTAAAAAAGACAAAAAATACAATGCAAACTACAAATGATGATACCAATGAATGTTTTTCAACAGAAAACTATTCACTAATTATTTTGAATTGGAAACGTCCTAAAAATGTGTTGCTCATTGTGAATGAACTAAAAAAATGTGATTATATTAATGAAATTATCATAAGTAATGGAAAAGAATCGACAAAATTATCTTTTCCCGATGAAAAAATAAAATGTCAAGATGATTTCGGTTCGATTAATGATAATTATGGTCTAGACCGACGCTTTTTAAATGGATTAAAAGCAACCAATCAGAAACTTATTATTATCGATGATGATCTTTTCATCACATGTTCTTCTTTATATAAGATTATTGATGAATATAATAAAGATACTTCGCGAATTGTAGGAATTTTTGGGAGGAATTTTTCAAAAGATTTTTCCTATGATATGAAAAATAGATATGGGCGTGTAGATATTGTTCTGACCCGCTTATTAGTAATGGATAAGAAATTATGTTCCTTATTTTTTTATTGCAGACCAATGATTCAAGATATATATTCTTTAGGCGTGCCATATGGAAATGGAGAAGATATCTTTTTATCGTTTATTTCTCTTCTCTATTATCGTCGTAAAAATTATTGCATGCAAAACATTCCGTATAAAAATTTATCATCTGAACATGCAATCAGTTCTTTAGATGGCCATGCTTCTTACAGGACAAAATTATGTAAGTTCTTGAATGAAAAAAAAAATGAATTGAATCTATTGATTTCTCAATTTCATAATATTTAATGGTCTTTTCATAGTATAATAGTATAATAGTAATTTCAAATGTATTTGTATTTATATTTACCATATTTACTCTTACAGACCAATGGAAAAAAAAAAGAGATACGATAGCAAGAAAAATAAGAATTTATCCAACGCCAGAACAAAGAAAGGATCATATAATTTTGCAGATTAAATAGGATTAATAGGATCATAGTATTTTTAAGATAATAGGATTATGATAGCTTTTTTAAGATAATAGGATTATATATTATATAATTTTTTAGATAATAGGATTATAGGATCATAGCATTTTTAAGATAATAGGATTGTAGAAACATATAATTTTTAAGATTATAATCCTATGATAAGATTATAGGATTATAGGATTATAGGATTATAGGATTATAGGATTATAGGATTATAGGATTATAGGATTATAGTATTTTTAAGATAATAGGATTATAGGATTATAGTATTTTTAAGATAATAGGATTATTATAGCTTTTTTAAGATAAAAGGATTATATATTATATAATTTTTAAGATAATAGGATTATATATTATATAATTTTTTAAGATAATAGGATTATATATTATATAATTTTTTAAGATAATAGGATTATATATTATATAATTTTTTAAGATAATAGGATTATATATTATATAATTTTTTAAGATAATAGGATTATATATTATATAATTTTTTAAGATAATAGGATTATAGGATTATGATAGCTTTTTTTAAGATAATAGGATTATATATTATATAATTTTTAAGATAATAGGATTATATATTATATAATTTTTAAGATAATCGCATTTTTAGGATTATATAATTTTTAAGATAATCGCATTTTTAGGATTATAGCATTTTTAAGATAATAGGATTATAGGATTATAGCATTTTTAAGATAATAGGATTATAGGATTATAGCATTTTTAAGATAATAGGATTATAGGATTATGATAGTATTTTTAAGATAGTAGGATAAAAGCATTTTTAAGATAATAGGATTATAGGATAATAGCATTTTTAGGATAATAGGATAATAGCATTTTTTGGATTCTATATAATTTTTTAGATAATAGGAACATAGCATCTTTAGGATTATAGCATTTTTAGGATAATAGCATTTTTAGGATAATAGTATTTTTAGGATAATAGCATTTTTAGGATTATAGGATCATAGCATTTTAAAGATAGTAAAATAATAGCATTTTTAGGATTATAGGATCATAGCATTTTTAGGATAATAGTATTTTTAAGATAATAGCATTTTTAGGATTATAGGATCATAGCATTTTTAGGATAATAGGATTATATAGCATTATAGGATCATAGGATTTTAAACATAATAGGATTTTTAAGATAATAGGATTATTTTCACCAAACTTATCATAAATTACCCTTTCTTCTTTTTCTCTTCTTTTTGGTTTCTGTTTTTTAAATTTCAATTTTAAACCTCTTGATTTCTTGAGTAATAGTTTCATCTTCTAAACCCATTTGATAAATAACTTCTCTTACCTTTTTCAAATCAGGATTTTCATTTTTTTGAAATTAGTCATCTCTAGATACACTTTATTAAACCGACCGACATTTTAAATGGGAAATTTTTCAGAAGAAAATGATGTAAACAAAACCGATAATAGAATATGAGGCTGGATGTATTCTCGTGTCCTTGTCAGTGCCGTTTTATCGATGGTGGACTAACTTACCCAGATTATTTTTTCTGTAGTAGACAATAAATAACCTGACGAACCATGATTTACACGGGAATTGAGCTGTGTCCAACGATACGATAATGGGATTTTTCCCATTTTCAATTTCGGACGGTGTAAAAAATAAATAAATATATAATAAATATATATTTTGCTGAACTACCAAGTAACTCTTTACAACATATCTAACAAAATCTGTTTTCGTATTTGTTCTGTTGCACGAAATCCAGAAGAAGCACCACCATATGAACCACTACTTTTTATTTTATAAACAATGACATCATCTCCTTTTTGACAATGGGGTTGTGAAACAAAATTATCTTGTTGTAAAGCTTTCCTGGATACAACAAATACGGTCATATCCTTTTCTACTACAAAATAATTATGTCCTTGTTGAAGAGATGAAACAAATGACAACAAAGGCAAGACAATACTTTCTTCTGTTTTAAATTGTATTAATAATAAATGATTGTTTTCCACAAGTAAATAATCTTCCCAACGCAATCCGGGAACACAACGATAAAACAAGACCCCAAAATGTAAAGAAAAACCAAAAAATTTATTATTTTTTTCAATGATAATGTGATCCGGTTTCATTAAAAAAACCTGCTTTGTAACTTTTTGATCTTGTTGATAATCAAAGACATGTTGAGTTTGTAAGCTTTGTTGTTGTTCTTGTTTTCTTTGTTTTTGTCTTTTTTTTTTTTTTTTTTTTTTTTTTTTTTTCTCTTCTTGTTTTAAATTGAAGAGGATACGGATAAGTTCTTGTTTATTTAGTTCTTGTTTTTGTTGTTGTTGTTGTTGTTGTTTTAATATTCCTTTCATTTCATATCGTAAAAAAAAATATATATATTTTTTAGGTATATCATAATATTCAAAAAAATCAAATGTTTGTGGGTTCTTATTTTGTGGAATTGCAAAAGTAGAATAAATATAATTTTTTAATAAAATATAATAACGATTTCTTTTTTTAATTTCTTTTTCATATAGTTCTTCAGCTCTTTCTTGGATGTCTGCAAACTTGATTTTAGAAATATATTTTTCTTTTGCCTTTACATCGTAAACATTTAAACTTAATTCATAAAAGGAGTTTGATTGTATATCATATCTTGGGATAGACAAAATATATTCTTCACGATATTTTAGATTCTTGATAGAATTTGCACATACTTGCATTGCTAATGAACGAAAATAATATTGACCTATATGAGAAATAAATTGAATACGCTTTTCAATATTTGAAAAATTTTCTTCCTTCATTGAAAATTGAAACATAGACATCCATTTGAAATATCCTTCTGGAATTTTTTGAATATGTTCATATGAAAATACCATTTCATGAAATTCTTTTTCATGTTTTGAATACAAATTTCTTTCATGTGTAACAATCTTTTCAAATTCTTTTTTAGTGGTAAACGATGTCATTTTAGTACCAGAATATCCTTCAGACATTTTGCTTTCATAAACGAGTGCTTCGTGCAATTGTTCGATTGTATATCTATTCATCAATTTTTGAATAGGTTGTGAATAGACAGAATCAACTAACAAGCAAATAAATTCCATCACAATATCTTGTATTTCATAATTTCTTTTCAAGTCCAAAATAAATTGATCCCAAGCCTTTTTTTTAAAGTAATCAATGGTAATTTTATCAATATATCTTTCTCGTTGCCATATGGGGAACAATCTACTTGCTTCTACCATCGCGTCTTCTTTTATCTCTACACAATATTCATGATCTCCTAATATCGTTTCAATATATTCCACCCGTTCTTTTATATTCGTTATCAATTTACTTACAGCATATTGAGCTCTGCAACGTAACCCAATATGTGGAATTTTCAATATATATTTTTTTCTTTCTTGAAGAGAAGTAGTAATGGCTGGTGCATAGTCATACATGGCTTCCGATTTGATCCTTTCGTTTGGAATAAGTTCAATCCATGCTTTTTTTTGTGGATGAGTATCTTCTATGGTCTGTAAATACTTGTAGATTAATTCAGATTGAATACTCTTCTGCTCTTCCGTTATCGCAAGATATTTATATAGACCCTTTATTTTCGAAATATTGCTGGAAAGTCCGCTTGTTTCATCTAAAAATGTTTCAGCTGTTTCTAGCTTGCTATCGTAATCTAATTGAGGAGAATTTAAATAAATTTCAATACAAATTGGTATATCTTCTATATTTTCGCTAATAAAATCATCTATACTTATCCAAAAAGCTTCATCATATGGAGAGTCTCTACGTTGGATCGGAATTCTATGAATATAAGATAATCTTTCTTTTTTATTCTTGTATGATTTAGCCTTATTAATAATGAAAGAAACTATCATGTCATCATCATCATAAGCATCCTTTTTTTTTTGTTGTTTTTGCTGTTGCATTATTTTGTTTAGTGAAGAAGGAATGACAGAACAGAACTCCTTTTTTTTTTTTTTTTTTTAATAGAAAAAGAGTTTTTTTTTTTTAAATATTTTTTTCATTGTTCTTGTTTCATCATAATATTGAATGACTAGATAGAAATATATATAATAATTTTGAAAAAACGAATAAATATTGATGATACTCATTTTTATTGAATACTCTTTTAAAAAATAAACCAATATCATTCCTAAATTTTTTCATTATAGATACATCATTATTTATTATTATAACCACACCTTATTATCATACAATAAAATTAAAAAAAAAAAATAAATCATAATTTTCAAATT
>Ga0214923_10009287_pt1 | contig 10267 bp, 24 predicted proteins | sample LL1510_MetaG_FD_177993 | JGI IMG/M metagenome (GOLD analysis project Ga0214923, IMG submission 177993) | Freshwater microbial communities from Lake Lanier, Atlanta, Georgia, United States - LL-1510 | ecosystem: Environmental > Aquatic > Freshwater > Lake | place: USA: Georgia | collected...
TTTTGTTGTTACATAAACGTGAGTAGGAGTTTTGTCATTTGAGTAGCTAGCGTATGTTAAGTAGTGTGGAATACCTAAGTTTGATAAAACTGCAGAAGTAAACAAAGCATACGATTTGCAGTCTCCTGTTCTTGTACGAATCAAACCGGAAGGAAGTCTTACTTGCTGTTCGTCTCCATCTGCTTTGTATTTGATATTGTGCTTTAGGTAATCAAATATTTTCTTGCATGTTTCCTTTTCTGTAGCACCTTTAAACTGTTCTGCCCTATCTGCCATTTGTTTAACGGCATAAGGCTGAGCAGCCTCAATAGCTTTTTGAAGCTCAGAATTGGAAGCATCTTGTTTAACGCTATGAATACCTGGCTTCATTATGCTGTAAGGTCTAAGGTTGGAATATAGTCTTTGGTATTTAGCTTATAGGCGAAGCTTACCGGAATACCTCTGTAAGTTACAACGGTGTTTAAGATAATAGAAGGATATTTGCCTTTTAAAATATCTACAACCATAGCTGCCAACATTAAGGAAGTTCTAGTACCCCAATCAAAACGGATGGAGTTAGAACCAGGCTTAAGAACTACTTTGCCATTTGATTTATAATCTCCAATCAAAGTACCATCCATTGTATTTACATTTCCTGCAATAGAATCTACTGTGATTGTTTCCTGCGTAGGGTTTACAATATCCATAAAGATAGTACCACCCAAAGCGAAACGAGATTTAATAATCTTAAAACGAATACCTGTAATATTAAAATTCAAGTTCTTAATTGCCTGGAAAGCACCATAGGCCTTATATCCTAAATATACTGCACCTGCAACCAAAAGGTATTTTGTCGTTTTCTTCATGTGTACAAAATTAAAGGCAGTTATCAAAAATATTTTTACTATAGTTTCAAAACCCCTTGTATTTACGGAATATTAAAATATATTTGCCACGATATAACCACACAAAAATCAATGAGCTATAAGAATTTTAAGATGGATAACGTAGTACATTTACGTTTGCCTCATTTAATGCTTGATAAATTAAACGAGGAAAGCTTTGCTACCGGATTATCAAAACAGGAACTTATCAGGGCTGCTATTAAGAGTATGCTAGAAAAGAAATATGATAAGGATTTATTTATGGAGCATGATCAAATAAAACCCAATTATAAAAACAATGAAAAACTTTTTTAAACCACTTAAGAAGCTTTACCTATTGATATTTGGTAAGCAAGTTGTAAAAGATTTACTTCTAAACGGCCATGATTACTGCGATAATTGTGGGGATTGGTTTTTTGTGAAAAAGCATACGCAAAGATTTTGCTCTCACGCCTGCAGAAGTCAGTATCATTATAAGCATAAAAAGAAATGAAAGATTTATCATGGTTTCAAGAAAGAATAGGCAGACGTATCTACAGAGACGCTGTAAGCTGCGGATGTACTATTTGCAAAAGTGGTACGATTCATGGCGTATTTGTTTTTGATGAAAACCACGCCCAATATTTATTTGATTGCCAAAACGAAATAGGCATAAGATATAGAGACGAACTATAAAATATTATGAGTAACCACAGACTAACATTAATGGAAAGGTATTTGAAAGATTACCCTTCACTGGATTTTAGAATCAAAGACAATATCCTAGAAATAGGTAAAAAGCAAGGTGAATTTGGATTTCATGTATATTATGAATTTCCGCTAGAAGAAAAACTAGAAACACCTACTGCAAGCTTCCAGGAAGAAGATTCTAAAAAGGAAAATGATTTTAGAAGTTGGCTTCACCTTCAAGGTATTAACGATTATCTTACTGCAGAACCTTTGGAAGATATACAGGTACTGCATTCAAACGGAAAGCAGGTAATTTGGAAGCTGAAAGAATCAGGGGAATTTTATCAAATACAGCATTCGATAGGAAACAAAGTAACTTATTGGGCTGAATGGAAGTTTATTCCCGATACCAAAGGAAGCTATTTCAAATACATAAATTCACGAGGCGTAGAAGTCAATAAGATTTGGAATGCTCAGAAAAACATTTATATTTACCAATGGATAAAAGGAAAGCCATTTATTGACTATGGAAAAAAACGATTTAAACCTAATTGAAAACCGTAGTTTAAAAGCTATTATCAAAAAACAAGATACCAAGTACAATAAACTACTTCGTACCTTTAACGAGCTTTTAGATGAATATATGATAGAACTAGAAAGACGTGGGGAAGATACCGATCATATACGGTTAGAATATTTTGAGAAAGCAGAAATAATTGATTAATTTTGTACCACTATAAAAGTTGTGGTTACTTTTAATTAGTATGTTCGATGGTGAACTATAAAGCCCTGGTAAAAGTTCCAGGGCTTTTTTTATATATCTGTAGAAAGAAGTAAGGTGTAGGTAAATTTCTTACCGTATAGGGTTTGAGATCGCTTCACCAAAGCCATCATAATATCAAAGTCTGCAGAATAAGCTAGCACCTGGCAACCGGCAGACCAGTTATCTATCTTTGTACTTGCCCTACCTGCTTTATGGATGTTAATTCCATCGCCTATAGAATCTGCAATGTTTTGATAATCGTATTGCATATCTCTATCTGAATCTCTATAAACCTTTAAAGTACCACGCTGCACCAAAGCTTCATATTTGCCCTGATGTAATCCAATTTCATAAACACCGGAATATTGTCCAGGTACTAAGATTGCAGCTCCCAATTTGTTCATAGGGTTTTTCATGTAGTAAGCTCCGGGCTGAGTAGTCATAGGAAATTGAATTGTACAAAATCTACCATCTACTTTATATGCTAGAAACATCGTATCGTCAAATAAGTTATCTACTTTATCTGATACTTGTCTAATGCCTATGATATTTAAATTGTAATCACCTGAATCAAATAACTTATAGCCTTTGATTCTCATAGCGTTTTGAATTTGGGTTAAAGTGTATTGTTTCATATTACCATAATATTTTCCATGCAAAGTATCCAGGGCTTCCGGCTTTTAATTGTTCGCCTTCATGCCTTGCTTGATAGGCTTTCTTTTTTTTGTCTGCATATCCCTTAGGAAATAAACCTTTTTCTTCCGCTTCCTTATATAATTGGTAATCCCAATATCCAGTAGCTCCGATTTCTGCTATTTTCTTTCCGTTAAGATATACGTCCAGCTTCTTTGCCGGGTTACTTGATTCTTTCACCTGTACGCCTAGTTTACCAGCGTTTATTTGGTGTGCTCGTTTCAGTTTAAATTTGGGCGCTTTCATTCTATAATAATTTTATTTGTCCTACTTCTTTGTCTTTACTCATTCTGTATTCTAAGGTGTATTTATCCGGATGTTCTAAAAAATCATTGATTAGTCTCCATTTGATTTGATAGCTTCTATCCTTACACCAGTAATAGTGATATTTATTCCATCCATTCATCAAAATCGCTCTCTGAAATTCCTTCGGGTAGTTGTATATTTCGTGCAGTAGTTCCAGGTAGCTGTAAGGTATCTTTTTCATTTGCTAGGTTTTTCAATAGCTGAAAGAAATTCTTAGATAAATTTCTGTCAACAAATTTATAAACTTTTGGCTCTCCTTTCTTTAACATAGAAATTTCTATCATATCATCTACCCTTTTTAGTTCTAGATTCTCTACTTTCTCATACTTATAGTAATATCCCTGTTCTTTAAATATAGCTTCTATCGCTTTTAATTTTTCTTTGGATACACCAGGCTTTAAGAAAATACCATCTACCCAATAAAACAAAAAACTATCTCCTGCAATATCTTTTGCCCATTCCATTAAATCGGTAATTTGATTGATTACAAAATAAAACACCTGTGCATACTTATGCTCATTATAATCCCATTCTACAGCCTTGCCTTTTTCATAAGTGATAACTGTATTCTTTTTGGCAGTCATTCCTATAGCAGGTAGCCTTTCATTTTTGGGAAGTCTCATTAAGAATTCAAAAGTCTTAACAGATATTAATCCGTTTATATATAAGCAATATGGATAGGCCGAAGTAATATCCAGGTTGATTGCTTTCTTATAACTTACATTCGGTAAGCCATTCTGTGAATCGTAGTTTGTTTTTTTCCAGGTACCTTCTAAAATCCTATTTAGGTTATTGGATTTTTTTAAATCGCCCTGAATCATAGAAAAGGCGAAAAATACCCTTTGGTCAAATTCATGGGTAATGAATTTCTGTACATTGATTTCTGTATGAATCTCAGTATTATAAGTAGAATGCTTAACCTTGAAGTTTACGCCTTCACGCTTGTAAAGCTCTATTAAGTTTTTAATGTACTGGGGATTTCTATATTGGATTGTGGTTTCTTTCTTTTTCATGGTTATGGTGTTTCTTCAAAATCGTTAACTTCCGCTTTCCTGGAATCTATAACGATTGTTTTTCTGTATGGATTTATCTTTATATCCGGATACAATATTTGTAGCTTTACTTTTTCCCCTGGCTTCTTCTTGCCTTGCAGCTTATCCAATTCTTTGTTTTCAAATTCTCTTAGATAACTTACTGCTTCCGCTCCAAACAAATTATTTCCTTCTTTTGTTAATACTTGCACCTGGTAGCCTTTTTTCTCAAATGATTTGAGCTTAGATACCATGTCTAGCAATGTTCCGTATTTATTGCGATAAAACTTCTTGCCTTTGCCTTTATCAAATTCATAAAAGGAATTATTTAAAGCATCTTGTATTTTTTTGGTTGTGGTTACATAGTTATCAAATAGTGATAGGAAATCTTCACGTTTTAAAAAGTTGGTTAAATTACGTTTGCCTTTTAAATTAGGAAGGTTATCCAAGGAAGCTCTTAATGTTCCGGTAGGATCGTAAAATCGTTCTTTCCCATAAGTAAATACATTTTCAAAGCTTCTGTTATTTAACCCTTTAAATATCTGCTTTTCTTGCTTGGTAAGGCTTTCATAAGGTAGGCTGCCTTTTTTAATATCCTCGAAATAGGCCTTTACAAAATGCTTTGCCCCTTCCTTTTTAGGCATAAAGCCTGTTTTCTTTTTCCCGGTCTTTTTGTCTATATACCCTTTGGGATAGAAGTATTTTCTTTGTTTCATACAATAAATTTATAAGGGCAAAAAAAGGGCTGCATTACACAGCCCCTTCATACATGAATGAAAAATCAATCCTTACCCCAACAAAGTTACAGAGTATTCTTTAACATCGCCATTTTTGGTTTTTACTTTTTCTGTAAATTCCACTTCAACGGCTGTACCTTTTGCTAAGTTGTACTCTTTAAACTTTTTCACTAAGCTTACGCCAGCATTAATTTTTACCTGTTTGTCGATAATAAATTCAGCTGTGGTAATCTCTCTTAGCTCTCCGGTTGTTTTGTCGGTTACATTCATTGTACCGAATCCAAAGAATAAACCTCTGAATTTGTCTCCAGGCTTGGGAAGCTCGATGTAAGCTTTTTCCATTTTTAATACCGGCTCCAAAGTGTTAAGGTTTGAAGATTTTTCGAACATTGCTGCGATGTTGTTACTGTTCTGCTCATTCAGAGTGATCTCAGTGATGTTTGTGTTTTCCATAATGGTTATTTTTTAAATTTTTAATAACTTCCCTTTGTCCATTTGTCTATTTTGATTGTTTTGATGTAAGTTGTGTCAGAGTTTATTAAACCAACATTTGCTTTAGCTTCACTTTCTGTATTAAAAGATTCGCCTACAATCGTTTTTTTAAATTTATGACTAAAGTAAACATTATGCCAAAATTCTATTTTTTCTTCGGCCATAAAAAGGTCATTTGGGTGATCTTGAGTTTCGAGATATCTTCCATTTTCATAAAGATTCCTTATTGAATTGTAACCTTCAATTATGACAGAAATACATTCATTTTCTTTTGAAATATTTTTAAAACAATGTAATTGAAGTACTTTTCTTCCTTCTCTAGTTACTACTGGCTTGCCAGCCAAAGCTTCTTCTAAGTTAAATGGTTTCATATATTTTTATTTTATTCCGTCCATGAATTGATTGGTTAAGGCCTTGAAGCATTGGAATGCAAATCTTTGATCTGCTTTTGCTGCATCTATGTTCTGTACAGTATGATTGGTTTCTAAGTCTGTATCTACAATGGTACAGTGAAAAAACATTAAAAAGGTTAATTCTTCATTCCTGGGGAATGCTTTAAGCCATTCTAATACTTGATTTTCATAAGCCATAGCTTCTGTGGTTTTTGGTATCAATTCTCCGTTAGGAGATATTGAGTGGTTTGATTCTTCGCTCATTTTGTTATGTAAATATTTTCAATTAAAATTCCATTTAAATACAAATTATATTCTGAATTTGGTGATAGAATTATATCATTAAATTCAGAATTGATAAATGCTTTTTCATGATTTTCAGCATCTCTTTTGAATACTTCATGAAATCTTGTTTTAAAAGATTCATCGTAATTTAATCTGTGTTGAAATGAATTACCTAGCGCGTAGTAAGTAATTGAATGGTTGTTGATTTCTTTTAATGTAAACATAATTTTATTTTGTTATTTTGATTGTTTTAATGTAGTTGTTATTTGTGTCTGTTAAGCTATTTTCTTTTTGTGCTTTTACTGCAACTTCTAAAGTTTTATGGCTGTAACCTACCCACAAATCGCCTGTGGATTTATCTTCGTAGAGATTTAGGTAAATAGCCTTATTTTCTTTTTTCATGCTTTCCATAAAAGTAGCCTAGGAAATAGCTTGATAGTACGATGGTTGTATAGATTATTATTTCTGTTTGGTATGGGTTAATCATTTGTTACTTCATTTTGTTTTCGGAAAAACATTTACGGCATTGAATTAAACCCGCTTCTGTAAAATCCTCAGTAATAAACACATTGTTTTTTGTTAACCCACAATTTTCACAATAGTTATGTGTAAACATTTTTATTATTAATTTTATTAATCTCATTTGTTATCTCCGTATGTTTGGTTGTAGTATTGTTCTGCTGATTCTATCGAAATGTCTTCTAATCTTGCCCCAGATTCAATGTGTGCATCCATTATTTGCTCCTTCTCCATTTCTTTGGCTTTGTCTCTAATGACAATTACAGTATTAAATAAATCTTGATCGTTAACATAACCTTTTTTTAATAATTCTATTGTATAAAATATTTCTTTAGCAAAATACTCCACTGCCGTTTGTTGTTTATTGTTGCTCATTTGTTACCTCCGTATATTTCTTTGTAGTAATCAAGAAAATATAAAGGTTTTTTTTCCCAATATTCAACTCCACCGCTTATTTCATCTCTTTGATATTGCATCCATTGAACACCTTGATTAAATGTTTTTGAATGTTGCTCCTTCTCCATTTCTTTGGCTTGTTTCCAATCTTCAACGGTTAATTCTCTGTTATACGCAATTTCCCATAACCACTCCACCGCCGTTTGTTGTTTATTGTTGCTCATAACTGACCCCCTTTATACATTCTAACCAATTCAATCCATTTAAAATATCCTTTTGCAAAGTCATTATCTCCGTGAGTTTCTTTCACTTTGGTTTCAAATTCTTCTAAAGTGCCTTTAAAACATCCGCAAACTATTTGTTCTTTTTCTTCATTCCAATAAAATGTTGTTTGTGAATTTCTACTACCTAAAATTGCGGATGTGATACGTTGTGGATTTGTTTTAAAATCACTGCAATCACTGCAAGAACGGCAAGAACTGCAAGAACGGCAATAACTGCAATAACTGCAATAACTGCAAGAACGGCAATAACTGCAATCACTGCAATCACTGCAATAACTGCAAGAACGGCAATAACTGCAATCAATGCAATCACTGCAATCACTGCAATAACTGCAAGAACGGCAATCACTGCAATCAATGCAATCACTGCAATCACTGCAATAACTGCAAGAACGGCAATCACTGCAATAACTGCAAGAACGGCAATAACTGCAATCACTGCAATTGATACAGTTTTGGCAATTAATTAAAGTTTTTGAATACTTCTCGGCTTGCTCTTGTGGGTAAATGGACGCATCCCATTTATTTGAGCCAATTACCCAATAACCATCTATTAATTTTATGTCAATCATAACTGCCCTCCTTTATACATTCTCGTAAAATTCTTCCATACAATTAATCAGCCTTTGCATGACGTTCTGTTTGCCACAGTTTAATGTAGTAAACAGAACTAGTACTCTCTTTGCAATCGGGTCCTGATCCTGGATAATCTTAAAGCTTGATTCCAAATGTGAGAAATCAAATATTTGTAGCTTTTCGGCCGTAGTTCTTCTTACTGAGAATCTGTGCCTGTGGGTTATTTGTTGTGTTTCCATTATTTGTTAATTTTTCTTTCTGAATAATATATTTTTAATGATTTTATAAAAGATTCATATTCATGATTACTTATATATTTTGGTTTTGTTAATATAAGAACTGGGCTCATAACATTACCTACTGTTTTCCATATAGAATATCCTTTATAATGATATTTTTCTATTGTATATTTTGGTAACTGATCTAGCATTTGTTTTTCCAATTCAATTATTTGTTCTTCAGTTGTTTCATCTAATAATTCTTTGATTAAAGATGAATTACATTCTCTTACTTTCATTTATTGAAATATAAATCGTTATTATGTGGGTAAAGAAAACGCCCTGAGGAATTAAAACTGCCGTCTAGCTCCCAGGTATGGCGTACCTTAATTGGTTGTAACTTTATAATACTGTCATCGTTAAAAGGCTGTAGGATGTAGCCAGTCATGGTTTTGGTATGAAAGTCTACAGTTTCTATTTTTACTTCGAGCTTTTCAGCAGTTACTACTTTGTAACCGTAAATTAGCTTTGTGGTTAGTTGGTCAATGTTGAAAGGTTGCATTATTTTTTCCCTTCGATTTTAAGTAATACATAGCTAGACAATGCGATAAACGCCATTGTGCAATAAGTTAAAATTAAGCCTGTCATGTTTTTTTAGTTGTTGGTTACTGATGCAAAGAAATGTAGGATTTTTGATTTGTGCAAGTATTTTGCAGAAAAAATGCAAAAGTTTTGCAATTTGGAATGATTATAGATAATATTTGGTGTATGTTTGTGGTATGGAAATGAAAGAGATAAAAAATAAATTAGACTATAGTCATTATGACTATTTGATTAAGTATCACACCAAAACAATAAAAATAGATGGTATTGATTATCTATTTGTAGCCACATTAAAAAATCAATTTGCTGATTCAAAACACGCTATTTTTTGTTTAAAGCGTTATAGCATTGTGCAAGCATTGAATGAATTTCATGATAAATATGGGTTTCCAAATAACTTGAATCATGATGTTTACCAGTACCACAAAAAGCAAAGAGAAATAGATCAGTGAAGTAATTTATTTACTAAATTTGTGATTATGAGTAATGTAATGATCGGCGGAGTAAAAAAATACAAAACCGAAAAAGAAACTGTTTTGATTGGAAAACTGTCAAAAACAAAAAAAGATAAAAAATTAAAAACTCCAATTATAAAAGTAAGAGTAAGCAGAGGTAAGTCTTATGATCCTAATAAAATAGTAAAAGATGCTACAGATGCTGAAAAATACTTTAGAGAATACATGAATGCAAATAGGGTTGAAGGACAAGAACAAATGTTAATTATGTATTTGGGAAAAGGAAATCAAGTTCTAGGAATTTATCCTCATAGTATTGGTGGAATGACCTCTACTATAGTAGAAATAAAAATGATTGTTGCTGTAGGAATTGATCTAGTTTCAGAAGCTGTTATAACTGCTCACAATCATCCTAGCGGTAATTTAACACCATCAGAAGCTGATAAGGAAATGGCTAGAAAGTTAGAATCTGCATTTAAACAATTTAATATTTCATTACTAGACAATTTAATTTTAACCAAAAATTCATTCAAATCTTATTAATATGAATAATGTAATGATCGGTAGTACAGGTACTTTAACAGGTAAGTATGTGCAGTTTTATTTCGAAGGTGAATATCATCCGGAAGCTTATATGATTAAATCAATAAATGAAAATAAAAGTTATAGATACAAAGATCTTATTTTGCAATTCAATCAAGGACAAGAAATAATACCTGAAAGCAAAATAAAAGATTTTAAATCCGGCAAAATGGTAATCATAAAAAGTGGTAGAAATTACGTTGGATTAAAATTAAAAAAATAAGCCTTAACCCTCATATCTATATTTTTCCCTAGCCCTACCCTAACCGGTGGGGCTTTTTTTTGTTCCGAGGGAACCTAGGTCCCGATGGCCCCGAGGGGCACAGCCCCGAGGGGTGAGGAACGGGGGTGCGTTGCCAGCAACGCGGGAACGGGCAAGCTCCCTTTGATTTACTCCGTGAAA
>Ga0214923_10009290_pt1 | contig 10266 bp, 12 predicted proteins | sample LL1510_MetaG_FD_177993 | JGI IMG/M metagenome (GOLD analysis project Ga0214923, IMG submission 177993) | Freshwater microbial communities from Lake Lanier, Atlanta, Georgia, United States - LL-1510 | ecosystem: Environmental > Aquatic > Freshwater > Lake | place: USA: Georgia | collected...
AAATTTCTAGAAGCTTTAAAGTCTTTTATAGAAGAAGGAAGGTTGAAGCGTGGAAGCGCATACCGGACGGCAAACAGGCTATCTAACTATCAACAGAAACAAAATCAAGTATCGGCTACCATGATGGGTAATATAAATCCATATTTTGGAGTTTATAAAGTTCCGTATTACAAAAGTAAAATTGTTTTCTCAAAATTATCTAATGCTGAATCGATAATTAACAATATTGAAAATGATCCATTATTACTTGCCAAACTAGTGACAAGAGAATTACCTTCCGGTATCTCTAATATCTTACCGCAAAGCAGTAAAGATATAGACACCTCCTGTTCATGTCCGGATTGGGAAAACCCTTGTAAGCATATAGCCGGATTATATTTAAAGATTGCGGAAGAAATTGATTATAACCCTTTGTTATTATTTGAACTTAGAGGAATAGAAGAGAAATTATTATCTCAAAAAATAAAAAAATATATTATTTCATCAAATTTTGTTAATAGTTCTTTAACTCCTACCGAAGTCACAGGTAAAATAGAACTTAAAAATTTCTGGGGTAACCCTCATCAGAAACTTAAAACAAGTTTAATAGTTAAAATCCCCGCCGTTTTGATTAAGAAAACGGGGATAAACCCACCATTTTGGCATAAAAGAAAATCGTTTTTAAGCAGTATGCAAAACATATATCATAATGTTAGACGTTCTTGGCAGAAGCAAATAAAGCTATAAGTTTAACATGCAAAATAGCTGTCAATCTTAGATTAATATATTGTTAATATACCCGAATTCAGCAATTTCTACCTTTAGAGCACTACCTCCCAGTCTTTTGCTAACACATCTGCACCTGAAAAACTTGCAGATCTTTCTTCCTTACTTCCCTCGGTATGCTCGAGCAAATATGTTATTTTATCATCGATACCCCGGTAACCGTATATATAGACACATCTTTCACTATCTATAAAAAACCACTCTTTGCGTCTTATTCGTTTCCCTTCAAAAGCCGCCCTGACCGCCTCAACTATATCCATGATTTGTAACGCTCTTAACCTGCTTACATAACAAAAAATTAATAACCCTGAATCATTGTCAAACTTTTATACTTCCGTTAGCAATGGCACCGGCGGTATTTTCCAGTATCTTCATATATCGATAAAATCCGTCATAAGAATCACAATATTTATTCAACTCTTCTTTATCGGCAGAATCGATAATGGTTTTAATTTGAGGCATTTCTTCTAATAATGAAATCATTACCGATATTTCATTACCGCCACTTGACAAAATATCTTTTACCTTTTGATCGATCAGAGATATTAAATTTATTTGTTCAGGTTTAAGTGACATATTAGATGCTAATAAAATTTAAATTGTATACCACATATTAACTTATTTAATAGAATTTGCACAGCAAAAATACATTAGCCATTTTATAAGGAACATAATGTACTATAGTTATGCATTAATTATTAATAATATTCCTAATACGCATAATAGTTTGCCGGCTTGTATTAAAATTTCTTGCTATTGCAGCTACAGTTTTTCCTTCCTCTAATTGATTTATAACTTCCTGTCTTTGCGACTCTAAAAACACTTTTGGTCGTCCAAGAGTCTTTCCTTGTGACTTAGCTCTAGTAAGCCCAGATTGTGTACGTTCAATTAACAAATTACGTTCAAACTCTGCAACAGCATTAATTACTCCCATAGTCATTTTTCCAGATGAACTGGTAAGATCGACTCCTCCAAGAGCCAAACAATGGACTTTGATTCCAGCTTTTTCAAGTTTGGCTACAGTTGCACTTACATCTATAGCATCACGTCCTAGTCTATCAAGCTTGGTAACGACCAAGATATCCTTACTTTCAATTTTATCCAACAGGCGAATAAAGCCCTTACGGCGTGCGGTAGGCATGGAACCGGATATAGTTTCTGAGATTATACGATGTGGTTCAACTTTAAATCCTGCGTCTTCTATTTCTTTTATTTGATTTTCAGAATTTTGTTCTGTTGTCGAAACTCTAACGTAAGCAAAAGTGCGGGACATAACTCGGTATAAAATGTATTGAAAAGGCTGTACTAAATATTAGCTATGTTCTTAATTATGTCAATATAACTTTTGAACATAGAAACAAGCCCTGTTCAAAAACGATCCTTTTCGGACAGCTATTATATCTTGATTTTTTAGACACGTATAAGTTTCTTTTTTTTATACCTTTCATCAATTCTAAATTCTTTTAGTTTTGTTGTATTATTTTACTAAAGTTTTTGAAGTAATATCTTTATATTTTCTAATTAAATCCTGATCATTTTCTTTTTCAATTAAAGCAAGTATAGCAAGCTCAAATGTTGTGTGATCATAAACAGATAACTTCTCGCCAAGTTCCTGAAAGATATCTTTAATTAGTGGTCTGACTTTAATTCCAAGCTGTTCTGTATAAGGTGACCTTTTCCTCCTGTTTTTTCTTGTTTGAGAAAGTCTTTTTATAAAACCTGAATCAGCTGCTACTTTTTCCAGATCTTTATAATTGACAGATTTACCGCTATTACTAGCCCGTTCTACTAAATCTAGATCAATCACTTCTTTAAAATCAAAACTGGCTCTTTTATTATTCATAATTATATCTTATTTACTTAAACTTAATAACTTGATTTTCACTTCTTCTGTAAATGCTAGGATATTAGCTATGGCTTTATCCTTACCGAAAACTTCATTAGGATCAAGATTTTCAATAGTACCACCAAATGAACGTATTGCTCTAAATGCCTCTCTATCTATTAAAGAACAATGGAACATTTCTATTTCCAGTCTTTTAAATTCATTAATTATATAAGTAAGTGTACGTGGTGTAATTGCAGGATGAGTACGAGTAAAAAGGACAGAATACACTATTTTCCTTGCTAATAACCTCTCCTGTCTCTTTATTAATTTTATGGTTTTAATAGCCTCATCAGCATCATCTTGCGATCCCTGACATAAAATTATTACTAAATCCGCCCTGCTAATTGCGCTTGCAACTGCCATACTGGCTGTCCCCTCCAGATCAACGATAACAAAGGCACTATCTTGATTAGCATCCTCTATATCATCTATTATGCTATCTTCATCCGAATTCTCTATCACTCTTATATTCTGTGGCCTCCCCTCTTTAGATGCCCACTTAGCACTATGCTGATTCGGGTCAGCATCAATTAATGTAATATTCATACCTTTAGAGACACCTTGTCTTGCAAATTCGGAAGCTAGAACAATTGCAGCAGTTGTTTTTCCTGCTCCACCTTTAGAGGAGGCAAATACTATTGTAGTCATAACATATCTAATAACTAATTATTAATATAATTATAGCTATTAGCTAGCTTATAATCAATAAAAATCTGTTAGTTATTTTATTATTAAAAGATAACTATTATCTAATAGTTATCTAATAGTTATCTAATAGTTAATAATAGGATATTAGATTGTATACTAGGCATAGCATAGAGCTTGTTGGTAAAAGCCCGCTGTGATCTAATCTGAAGCACTTCACTAGACTAAACAAGGACAAAAGGGCGGAGCGGGTGGAGTTATTAAACCGCCACAGCTTTACTGGATATTAAATTTTTGTTAAAATTTCTTTTATATTTAAAATAGTTATAGTTCTTCCTTTAGCTAACCACCACGCCCTAGTAACCTCAAATAAAAACGTATCAAGGTCATATTGATTCAGTTGATTTTTAGGTCTAAGTAACCTAGTGATTAGCTCAGTTTCTACTTCAATAAATTTCTTACCATTACTTAACAAGTAAACACTTTGCTCGATTATCTTACCAAAGATAACGTTATCTTTATATAGACCTACAAATCCTTGGCTCTTTGCTGTAGTAATATTTGATATCGGTGATAATATATCTAGTATTGTATTAACAAATTCCTCTTGTACCATAAATTAATTGGTTTATTTTTATTAAAATATTTTAAATCTATTATATTCGAATAGAATTGTACAGATAAAAATTATTATATTATCTATTTATTAACCTTTTTTCTGTATATTTCCACATACTAAATGCTGTATCCTTTATATTTCCAAGGATTAAAGGTATAGATAAAAACTGTTTTACTATATATTTTAACATCATACTTTTTTGCACATCTATCACTGATAACTTAGAGTATATTTCTTATACTTTAGATTTTTTTGTGATATATAAGTTTTTGCAGATATACTTTCCTTGTGTATTTTAAATTCGTCTGGCTTTATGACTAAAGAGAAAAATATATCATACCCACAACCAATGCTGAGTAGTGTTGATTATGATAACTTAGGAGTAGACTTTTTTTCGTTAACAAACCTTGAATATAAAGCAATACAAAACTGTAGCGATTTCTTAGAAAAGTTAGAAGAAGCTCTATTAAGTGCAAAAATGATTCAAATCCCTGAAATGGTCGTGGTACACCTTTGTTGTTATTTGGGAGCTACAATAACTATTTATAATCAGGATAAATCGGGAGACTTAGAGCCAGAGATTAACAACCTTTTACGGCGACATGCCGAATTATCGTTATCAAAATTTAATCATTATCTTTTGAACTCAAATGCTAATATTCAATCCTCGCTACTAGATCGATTAAAGGAGGATACACCAGGCAGCATTGTGGTTCAAACTTTGCGTTTAGGTCGAATTATTATGGATATGATGGAGAATTTATCAAATTCTCAAAGTAATCTTTTAAAAAAACAAGAAGATTTAATTTGTCCACAAAATGAATTCTTTGCTTTTTTAATACCGTTAGTAAACGAACATCATGAAACATGGCAGGAAGATTTAGACGGGTTATCAATTAATCATGCTATTAACCAACTGACAATACAAATAGGCTGGCTTGTGGGTTATTTTTCTTATCTAGATAGAAAGCCAAACACAAATTCATATTTAGAATATTGCTTACCTTGTATTCCACTCTATATGGATTATACCAATAAATTACTACAGGCTATGCTTACCAGAGGACAAATACTTACGAGTATACAACAACTCTCAATCAATGATGAAGAACCCGCAATAGATGATGCAGAAATAGATAACACAGAAACAGCATCATTATTAAATGAAATTTGGGAATTATCCCAAAAGACTCACTCTGAATTACCTCCTGCAACAACTAAATTTCAAAAGGAGGCAGCTATTTTTCAAGCAGAACTAGAGAAGCTTTTTGTCGAGTTGATATCAGAACATATGGAAATTAAAGTTCTTTATATGAGTATTTTTTATTTTTGGTTTACCTTAGATGCACCGTTGCGTGGTATACCATATGAGTCTCTTAACAAATTATCACCATTTGAAGAAATCGGCAATATTATTAGCCTGATAAGAAAAACTACCTTTGAGTTGCCGGATCCAGAATTCTCACCTAATGTAAAAATACTAAATAGCAAAATGCAGAGTTTAAAATCAAAATTACCTGCCCATGAAGATTTAGACAATGTACCACAAGACCATGTAGAGTACCAGAGTACTAGAGTTAATACGGCTATTCATACACTAACATCCGATTATTTGAAGCAAAATTACCACCCTGAAGTCATTGCGAATGTTTTATTTAGCCAATGGCTAAGATTATCCGTTCTCTATGGTGTATCAGAACAAGAATGGCAGAAAATGAATCACTATTTTGTTGAAATCTTAAACGCTGTTAGAAATTATATACCAACTATAATTAAGAAATAATTTATTGAAAATATAAGGTGCTTAAATGAATTTGTCTCAATTTTAAGCTCTTTAGCTGGATAAAATTGCTTAGAGTTATTTATGGTAACAATATAATTATTTCTGAGATAGTTATTGTTCTTAAATATACTTTCTAAGTTGATAATTTGAAATTATCAAGGTATTTTGGATTAATATAAATTACGGTAAAAAAAAGAGCTTGATAGAACTTTATTATAGGCTTATCGAGATTTAACTAAAAATAACATAACAATTTAATATTAAAGGAGTAATAAACATAATGCAGTCAATTTTAAAAACATTAGTCATAGTTTTTTCTATGTCCGGGCTAAGCGGTTGTGGCACAATGCATAAAGCTATAAAGCACGGTAAATTAGACGTGCAAACCAGAATGTCGGAGACTGTTTTCTTAGATCCTGTAGCGGATAATAAGAGAACCGTAGTGCTACAAATCAGAAATACTTCTGATAAAAAAGATCTTCAAATTGAAGAAGAATTAAAGCAAGCAATTGAAGCTAAGGGATATAGAGTTGTTAGAAATCCAGATGAAGCTAACTTCATGATTCAAGCAAATATTTTACAAGTAGGTAAAAATACTTTAGAAGATCCTTTTAGTAGTTTAACTGGCGGATACGGCGGAGCATTAGACGGTGCGCTGCTGGGCGGTCTTGCAGGAGGTCTTGCTACCGATAATTTTAGAGGCGCGGGAGTCGGCGCGTTGGTAGGGGGTATCGGCGGAACTATTGCGGATGCTATGGTAGAAGTAGTTAACTATTCTATGATTACCGATCTACAAATCTCGGAAAAAGCATCGGGACATGTTGTTAACGAAGCAAGTAATGCTAGTCTAAAACAAGGAACAAGCGGTCATAAGACTTCTTCATGGAGCGAGAAGAGTAACTGGAAAAAATATCAAACTAGAATTATTAGCTCAGCTAAGAAAACTAATTTAAAATTTGAGGCGGCTCTACCGGAACTAAAACAAGGATTGATTCAATCTATTTCTGGGCTACTTTAAACAATTATATAAGAGTGGTTATGATTTTATAGAGCCACTCCAAGCTTAAATAAAAAGGACAGAAGTGACAAAAGATTCAAAGACAAGCGCGGAAGTAAGCGCAATCATGACTAAGGCACTTTTTGTGCTTAAAGATCTTGTAGATAATGATGCGGAATATGAGATGGATTATCATCAAGTTGTTACCCTTTTTCTACAAGGTGTTATATCGACCGCTATAGACCTTGCCGAACTAAATTCCCCAGGAGTGTCTCCGATGATTTATGCGGATATTGAAGCTAGTTCAAAATTAGGAGGGTTGAAGTCTATTAAAAAAATGCAATCAGAAAAAGGTTCTATTTCTTACTCGGTTTCGGATATTGGTGCAAATGATCCAGCTGCAGCTATGAATTACTTAGGCCAGCAACTGTCTACAACACTTTTTCGAGGCATTCATGAGCTACCGCTACCATTACGTAATCAAGAAATGTTGGTAAGAGGCGTAGAAGCTCTTCTTGCTAACTTACTAAATGACAAGTTTGATAATCCCCATGCTGTCCTAGATACTTTTTGTGAACATGTTCACATGGCCTTGAATGATTTGGCATCTCGTATCAAATTAATACATTAATATTGATAATTCTAGCACTTTGGATAATTCAACGCAATAATATAAAAGTAGGGGTACTACTTGTTTTACTCTTACTTTTATGTTATTATTATTTTATATGCAAAGGTTCAATGCGGCTCAATATTTTAAAACAAAATTTAAGATTAATTTTATGAGAGTATCTACTAAAGGACAAGTTACTATACCATACGAGATGAGAACTAAATTAGGTATGCTTCCATGTACGGAAGTTGATTTTATCTTACAAGATGATGGAATATTAATTCAAAAACAACATGGGAGTAAACGCAAAGGTTCAAAACTGCTAGAACAGTTATCTGGCAAAAGTCGATTAAATATGTCTACTGAATATATAATGAAACTAACCAGATCATGATTTTAGTAGATAGTAATATATTACTTGATATCTTGACTATCGATCCTCAGTGGTACGACTGGTCTGCCTCTAAACTTAGCCTAATTGCCGAATCTCACAAGCTAATTATCAATGACATAATATATACCGAAATTTCAATCTGCTTTGAGAGAATTGAAGATTTAGAGGAAACTTTTTCTGGCGACTTTTTTAAAATTATGCCAATGCCGAAAGAAGCACTTTTTTTAGCTGGTAAAGCTTTTCTACAATATAAATCTAATAACGGCACTAAAAATTCGGTATTACCGGATTTGTTTATCGGCGCACACGCCTCCGTGCTTGGGATTCCTTTGATAACAAGAGATACAGGCCGTTATAAAACTTATTTTCCAAAGTTACAATTAATCACGCCTTAACCAAGTTTGCTGTTCCACTGCTCGATGACGATTATAGTTCTAGCTCTAGACCCTTACTTTTGGACATCTCTAGTTGCTTATGGGTTTCAATAGCTTTACTTTGAATTGTTTGAACTTCCTTACATGGGAAATATTCATGAGCTAACCTAACCTTAGGCTCTAAATCATCAAGCGAAATTCCCGTAGGTAACAAAATTAATTGTGAACTTTTTGCTATCTGTAATTTAGTTTTACTTGCAGCAGGTGCACCGTCAAAAATTAACAAGTGCATTTCACCTTTATTATAATCAGCAATAGCATCACCTACCGAGCGATATTGTTCCGTCTTTACCATAGGTTCAATCTCTAAATGATTACGGTGATATATTCCATCGAGTAGAAGTACCTTGTCTGGAATCCATATCTGCTATTTTAACCATCCATTTATTGGCTGAATATTCTCTAGCTAATAATCGAGCTAAAGTACTTTTACCTACTCCCCTTTTTTGTGAAATTATTCTATGATCATTCGTTAAAAGTATATTTAGTTATTACTTTATTTAATATTATAAATTAAGCACTTTTTAACACAAGCGTTAAGTAGTTATTTGTAGTTTATGTCAACAAATATCGTTTTTTATAAATTGGGTTATATTTTAGACTGCTACAGCTTTCCTATAAGGAAACTGAAATACTTTGGCTGATTTCTTTAATTCTGCATCTATAATAGGGCTATTCCTTTTGGCAATAAATCCTTCCAACCTCTTAAGGAAACTGCTTACTCCACTACTCAATAACAGATTAGCTTTTGTCCTTGTTACTCCTACGTATATCAAATTTAATTCTTCAATTTCATAAACCAAGATTGCTTCTAACGGCACTTCATTAGTAAAAATAATAAAATCGTCCTCAAGTATCACGTTATCCCATTCACGACCTTTTGACTTATGAATAGTTGATAATATCACCTCTGCTATACTATCTTCAACATAGCAAGCATACTCTATCTGCTTGATAATGTTTTTAAAAGACCTTTTATGTTTCTTAATTAACTTTGCAAGAAAAGTAATATCGGGGTCTTGGTACTTATGGTTAAACCGTAACATTGCATCCCAAGACTTGAAGTATTTTAATTTGCTATGACTGACCCTATCTTTATTACCAGTAAAAAGTGCATAGCCGCTTTTAGCAAGATTTAATATTTCATTTACTCCACCTACTACATGGAGCTTCTGTTTCCGAAAGGTTAATATTTTCTCTATAATCCTTGCATTGGTGCGGCACAAGACGGTAAACGGAGCCGTTAACTTGTTTACTACAAGCCTACTCTCTATGCTTGCACTGCCACATAAAAGTTGCGTTTCATTCTTTGCGGTAATAATTATGTTTGCAAGCCTGCTTATTTCGTTACCAAAACGGAATGACCTACTTAAATAACAGACTTCACCGCCTAATTTATCAAAACTATTAATAGACCCCCGCCATGAATATACCTGCTGGTGTTCATCACCGACATAGATTTTTTGACATCTTTGCTGAAGTAAAATATCCAGTAATACGGGATTGGCATCCTGACATTCGTCAAATAGAATATAATCATATGTACTGCTTAAATCAGGATTTGCCAGCTGGTACATCTTCAAGTAGAAATCATGCTCCATAGGAATAGTAGATCCTCTTTCCGTGCATCGCTCCCAATACTCTGCTGCTTTATTAATAACGTAGTTTATAATAGCATTGGTTTCTTCTACGCCTCGCCCTTCTATTTCTTCAAATATCCTGCTATGTCTGAACTGCTCGTCTATCTTGTTCCTGTCGCTATTAACAAAGACGCGTAGAAGCTTTAACGTAAAAAATGCTATGTCGTTTTCTTCATAGCAGTAAATACGCTTAATATCCATATACCTTGTCATATCGAAAATACTTAAGGTACGGACCCGATCTTTGATTTGATAGAACTTTGCCCTATAAGCAATACTATGAGCCGTCTTGCAGTCTACGTTCGAGGGAAATTTTTTTACCGCGTCCGCTTGAATAGCTTTATTATAAGCAAGGTATAGACCCCTGCCTTGTAGTTCTTTAGCTATTGCTACCAAAGTAGAAGTCTTACCGCTACCTGCAAATGCCTTTATCTTCAAGTCCTTACCATGAAGTGCCATCTCTACGCATTGCTTCTGCTCAGCTGTTA
>Ga0214923_10009292_pt1 | contig 10265 bp, 8 predicted proteins | sample LL1510_MetaG_FD_177993 | JGI IMG/M metagenome (GOLD analysis project Ga0214923, IMG submission 177993) | Freshwater microbial communities from Lake Lanier, Atlanta, Georgia, United States - LL-1510 | ecosystem: Environmental > Aquatic > Freshwater > Lake | place: USA: Georgia | collected 2015-10-15
GTTCTGTGGTAATTGCTAGATATATTCCTTGGGTTAGAACCTTTGTGCCAGCCATTGCTGGCACTGTAAAGATGAATTACTACAAGTTCTTATCCGCAAATGTCCTCGGTGCATTCTTATGGGGAGTTGGAATAACAATGGCGGGATTTTATGCTGGGAATAATTTGTTGATTAAAAATGCCTCATATCTTTTAATGGGAGGATTTATAACTTGGCTACTTATTAATATTTTCAAGAACCATATTTTTAAATAAAAATTTAATATAAATTTTTTAATTTTATTAAAAATGGATTAATGCAAGTTAAGTTTTAAAATTTTAAAATTACGTTAGAACCATAAAGAAATTGGTGTTTTTCTATTTTCAATGAACTTTTGTGACTCCGAATAAAAACTATCATCACTGAAATTTGTCGAAGAAATCTCCTCAAATACGGTATCTGCTAAAGCAAACATTGAATGTTTACTTTTCCTTGGAATAACTAATACATCACCAGGAGCTAATATCTTAATTTCATTTTCCAACATGACTTTCAACTTACCCATATGAACTAAAAATGTTTCTTCCTTTAACTTGTGGAAATGTTCAGGATGGGATTGATCTTTTGTCATAACGACTAATTTTTTAGCATATTCTCTATTAATGAGAGGAATAAGTATTGCCCCAACTGATTGAAAATTTTCTATTCCAAGATGGTGAGAAATTTCAACGTCAATTCTTGGTCCCAGATTTATTCCAGCTTGGGATAAAAGTTCGCGCGTTCTTGATAAAATACTCTCTTTAGTACTATAAATGTCTGTTTCATTAACACAACTTTTCAATATAGCTTGATCTTTTTCAACATCTTCACTTAATATTAAATTAGATCGAATAGTCAATTCGTTGGAGGTGTATTGCTCGCCAAGAACCGGAAATGCAGCATAAGTATTAGATTTATTTATACCCTCTCCACGTTTAATAGATTTTGAAGCATAGAGACCTCTTTTTAATTGACGTAATGTATTTTGCTGATTTTCTAAGTTTTTAGCAAAATCCAAATCATGAAGCTGGTTTAACGAATTACGTAAATTAATTAACCAGTTCTCAAAAATAATTTTCTCACTCGAATAAGTATTTACCTCAAGCCCCGGTTTACTCTTTGCGTAGTGGCGTTCTAAAATCTGGGCTCCTGCTGCCAAAGCTAAACCTCCAGCTAGGTAATTCTCGGGATGTTCATGAGTACTAAAACCAACTGGTACATGAAATCTACCACTCAAAGTTCTTATTCTTTCTAAATTTAACTCATTGTCTTTAGAAGGATATAGAGCGACACAGTGCATTAAGGCAAAATCTGCTTCTCTATGCTTGAGAAAAGTCACAACTCTCTCTATTTGATAATCAGACAAACCTCCAAGGGAAACAATCATTGGTAATTTTTGTTTGACACAATTTTCCAATAAATTCCAATCGTTTGCAGTTGCGGATGCAACTTTTAAAATAGAATGTTTATGCTCGAGTACTTTTTCAGCTGACTTCTCGTCAAAGGGTGTCGCAGCAGTCAACATTCCTAAAGATTTAGCTAAATTTGTAAGCTCTAAAAATTCTTTGAACTCTAATCTAGTACTTTCAAATCGGGAAATATATTTATTATTTACATTTCCCTTGTAGTCTTTATGAATGTAAGTATCTAAGTCTCTATACTGAAATTTTGGAATAATTGTGAATTTATATTTTTGTTGAATCTCAAAAAGTTCCTGAATCATTTTAGCAGCCAAATCTACATCCCCGTTATGATTATTAGCTAAATCAGCAACAATTAGGGGATAGTGCTGATTTAATGTTTCAGTTAGACTAACCATGTTTGAACGCTATACTAGGTACGGTGGAAAATCCAATATTTGACTTAAAGCCCTACATAAATCTAAATCATCCTGAGAATCTATATCAAAATTACTCCAGTTTTTTGTAAATGCAGGGATAGTTACTCCACAAAATCTAGTTTTTTCTTCTAAAAAAATTGCTGAGTTGAATATATAAAAAGATCCAGTCTCCACTGCAATTGGTGAACGAAATTGTCTTAAAGGCCGCAAAAGTTTACTATGATTTACTGGTTTCCAGCTTGAACTAAACTCCCAAATAAATTCATTCTTAGAAACTGCAGAAAACATAGAATCTACTGAATTTGAGTTTTGTAAAAAACTAATCGAATCTTTAAATGCTTGAAGATCCGTAAAGGGACACGTTGCTTGAAACAATACCACAAGCCCCTCATAAGTTTTAATTTGCTGAAGTACTTCCAATACTACTGACTCTGATGAAGCTATATCCGAGGAATTCACCTTACTTCGATTAAATACTTCGACTGGATATTTTTTTACTGTATTTGATATTTCTGGGTCATCAGTTGATACAATAATTCGATTTCCCTCAATTTTTAAGCAAGTAGTAACGGCTCTCTCAATTAGCGATTTACCGTTAATCAGTTGCAAGTTCTTTTTGGGAATTGATTTGCTTCCCCCTCTTGCTGGAATAACCGTTAATATATTATGCAAGTGATCGACACTTCTGGGATTTTTCAACTGAACCAAGGGTGACCAATGGGGGAATTGAATCAAATGTTAAATTTAAAAGCATTCAGTAAAAGTCCAGTCTAGTTCTAAAAATTTGGTTCAATTTTTTCCTTCCAGTTTTCGTGATTTAAATATAATCCTATAATTTATCAAATTCTATACAACTTTGACCCTTAATTATACATAATTTAACTAGAATTTTCCAATAACACAATTTAGCCTTGGTTAAAATGCATATTTAAGAATCTGCACATACACTAAATTGTAAGCTGTTCAACCAAAACTTTTTGACTAAATGACCTAAAAATTAAGCTTATTTCAAAAACGTGGCTTAATCAACATAAAATATACAAGTCAGTAAGAATTTAGATTTATTCTCATGTTAAATATGATCACAAATTATTGATCTATTTGGTTATATTTAACTAAGCACAGGTACTTAATCCATTTAATAATAAAGTGTTATAATTAAGTGTGGGAAAAACTCTCTTATTTATAGGGTCTGAAAAAGCTATCACTAATTTTTATCGCTATGGCTACTCTGAAAAGTTTTTATCTCCCAAGCTAATTATAGCCACTACAAAGAATATAGCAGAAAAATTTCCAAGAGTAAAAAGAGAATTAATTTTCTCAACAAATTGGAATTATAAAGATACAAGTACTCTACATTTATATTTTCTGTTTAGAAATTTTTTTCAGAAAACTAATCTTCCACTTAGTTATGAATTAAGAAATAGATTATTTGGTCCATATAAAATAACAAATCCTAAAATATTTTTCTTTTCTTGTAAATATTTTATGAAGACGTTTTTTTTAATAAATTGGATATTTTTTTTAAAAAATTTTAAATTAAGCAATCATGCTTTTCTTAAAGCACTTCGAGAAAAGAATCTAATTGGCCTAGGGGATGTAGAAATATATAAAAATCTAATCATAAAGCATTCGATTTCAAAAATCATAACATTTACCCCATTCCGGGATCCTAAACTATATGACCTTGCTGAAGCATGTGAAATTTCAAATTGTGAGTTACATATCTTCCCTGAATGTTGGGACAATTTCTCAAGTGGCTACGGACTTCCAGATAAAATCTCAAAAATAAATGTTTGGTCGAAGCAACAACTTTCTGAAATTAAACAATTTTATCCAAATCAAGTAAAAAATGTAAATATTGTTGGGAGTTATCGTAGAGCTTATGCGGCAGAGCGTGTAGAGCCCAAAAAGAAATTAAGTAGTGAAGTTTTACGTATTCTATATCTAGAGGGATATTTCTACGAAGATCTTAACTATGTTTTAAATAAGATTTTGGTTGCAATTACTAATTTAGGAAATTGCCCTAAAAATATTGAAATAACTGTAAGAAGCTACCCTCTAAAGAGGCAAACGGTAAATTACCAAAATCGAAATACATGGTACGAAAAATGGATTGGGAAAATTGATTTCAATGGAATCAATGTTATAATTAACAAGTCTTTCGATGTAGATCTAGATTTTGACTTTCAAGATAAAGATCTAGTTATCTCGGAGTTAACTACGGCTGGTTTAGAGGCATGCTTCAGAGAGATTCCGACTTTTTTTATAGGATCACACTCGTCAAAAAGATACCTAGACTCTGCACGAGCATTCAATTTTTCCTTTGCAAATGATTTAGTTAAAGATGGGCTGTACACAAATTTGAGTCGATACAATGGCGTCGAACAATTCTCTAGGAAATTATCTTTATTAATGAATCAAAAAATCAATAATTTGACTTTAAAGGAAAATAAATTAGATATAGATTTTTATAGCGAGATATTCAATTTTGAATTTTGGGAAAATCTGATTTCATCTAATTGAGACATTTTCCTCAATTAGGACAAACCTTCTTTACAATAATTTATGGATCTACGCCAAGTATTCAAATGATAGGATTTCTTTAAAACTAGGTTAGAATCTTTGAAATTATGGAAAACTTACTTATTTTAGACTGGTCAACGAAGAAGGCTCAGACTGTATATTTTAACTCTCACGAGACTTCTAAGTTCAAATCTAATTTGAATGAAGTTTTCTTCTCAATGCCTACAGATGAATCTAAGAACAATTTTCTACTCATATCCTTACTTGAGAATAACTCAATGAGGCATCAGGCAAAGTTTATCAACACATACTTGACAGCTCTAAATTTCAATAAATCCAGATCGTACAGAATTGCTTTACGCGTGCTTCTATTTGGCCAAATAAAAAACTGGAGGACTAATTTTAGTATTAAGGATTTAATACTAATGTTCACATTTAGTAAATTGTATTTATATGTTGCCGCAATTTTAGGAATATTAAAAGTGCCAAAAATTATTATATTCGCTACATTTAAATTTTACTCTACACATATATACAATTTTTTAGCTGAGATAAATAACCTTGGAATTCAATTTATTATTATTAGAGACACTGGAAGGAGTAATTTCTACTATTTGACCTATTTCTTACCCAAGAAAATTAAAGTTTTGGACATATTGTATGGTTGGGATAATTCAAGCATTAAATACTTTCCAAGCTCAAATGTTACTCATATTGCTACTTGGAATACTCAGCAGATACAAGAAATTAAAAGAGTTTGCGCTAATTCTTCAGTACAATTCACTACAGTGGGGTCTCATCTCGCAGATATTACCTACTTAAAATATTCAGCTTTGAAATCACGAAATATTGCTCCGTATAGTAAAGAAATTTTGGTTATAGGAATGTTTAATCAAACTATGGAAGTGATGGAATTAATTAATATTAAGAAATTTATGAATCAGTTAGTAAGTAGCCACTATAGTGGATTGGTCTACAGGCCACATCCTGATTCCTCAAAATCAATTAAGTTATTTAATAAAAGTATGGCACATACTCATGGTATTAAGCTCAGCAAAGAGGCTTCCCTTGACTTTAGAGATTTTTCAGCTGTTATTTGCTTCCCAACAAGCATGTTGCTTGAAGTAATTGTATCAAGAGTTCCTGCAATTCTATTTGCTCCTAAGCATAAAAGATTCCGAACTGACCCTTTTACAGTTTATCAAATGGATCATTTTAAATTAATTAGAGAGATTAAACCACTCACAGTTTCTCATAATATAAATGATTTGAAAAACGTTTTAGCTTCAGGAATTCCAAATCAAAATCCACTTGATAACTATCAATTTTCCCAAATTTTCCCAAATTTTCATTCAGAATATTCTGACAGAATATTAAAATTAGCTTCAACAATTTTTGAATAATTAGACTTATCCAGAATTATTGTTTTATAATAAAGTTTATTTTATTTGGTAGGAAAAAAGATTTCAAAATTCATTTTAAATTTGAATTATTTACTACTTTAAGATTAACTAACTTGATTTCAACAATAAAATTGTGCGCCCGCAGGGATTCGAACCCCGAACCTTCTGATCCGTAGTTCGCTAAGACCTTACTCTAAGCGTATCTAATAGTTTCTAGTGAATCATAAAATTCGGACTTTAAGCGTAAATTGCACCTGATTAGTTCAGGTGGTTTCTACGGCACTAGACCACTTTTAGACCACTTTTAACTTTTGTTTGTAATTTAATAATTTGAGCGTAAAGTCATTAAAGCATTGGTGCAACCCGTAAACCAATCTTTCATGTTTGTTGCAGAAGTTCTGTAATTAGTGTTATTCAAAAAATAGTTGCACATGCCCTGCGCATACCTCTTAATAGGTTTTCCATTCAACCCAAAAATCTTTTCAAGACCCATGCTGTCTAAAGTAGGGCGAGAAGTTTTATAAACGGCATTCCAACCTAGTTGATAAGATTTCGATTTTTTTGGGCTAGCGTGTGAAATACTTGACTCAGAAAGCCCTGTAAAAATTAGAATAAAAACTGTCGCTATTGCCCAAATTTTTTTCTTCATGCGTTTAGCCTACGCTTTTTTGTGGCGAACATCAACATAAGCCATCACTTAAATTCTTTTAATAAATCTAATTCTAACTATCCAATCGAATTAATATTACTCTTTAATTATGAAATACTTACCTCTTATCTCTTTTTGGTGATGATTAATATTCTTGGAAACTAAAAATTCATTTACGGCTTTAGTGGCTCCAGGCCATCTGGGATGGTTATACTCATCAAATAAGATAATGCCTCCTATTTGAATTTGATCCCAAAAAATTTCTAGAGCATACTTATATCCTTCATATAAGTCTAAGTCGATATGCAATAAAGCTATTTTTTGATTCGGGATTGGGTTTTTAGTGTTCTTATCAAAAACCAATTCCATTAGTTCAAAAGCTTCATTATTTTCAAAAATTCCTAGTTTGATTATAGATTTTTTAGCTTCTTTCAAGGTCCTAACTGCCCACTGTCCTTTAATTGGATTCCTAAAAGAATAATCTATTTCAAGTACATTTGGAAAACCATTAAATGAATCAAAGCCATAAATTTTTCTATTTAGTTTGATGGCAAAATGGCTAATTACAGCAAAACTTCGACCATAGCCAAAACCGCATTCAACAAATACACCTTTGACAGAGTTTTTTTCAAGAATCGAAATTAAATCACTAAAAACTTCATAATTTTTTAAGATTTGCTTGGTGTAAGGTATACTTTCATAGCTTGCAATTTTATAACCGCATCTACGCAACAATTTTGAATTAAGTTGTAACACAATTTGATCAACACATTTGCGGAAAAATTTTACAAAAGGCCCTTTCATAACATAAGTATAGTGCGCCCGCAGGGATTCGAACCCCGAACCTTCTGATCCGTAGTCAGATGCTCTATCCGTTGAGCTACGGGCGCAAAGTAAATCATTGTAAAGTCTAGCGATTTATTAGGATGTGCCCAAACTTATTAACCGATTCCAATCAACCTCTTTTATGCGAGGTTTTCCGGCCAGCTCTCCTGAAATTACTTCTGAGGCATTAATTTTTTCCCACCCCACCTGATCAATTACCTCATGGCCTGATTTCAATAATCCTTCGATACCTGTTGAATTTTTTGGCGCTTCAAGATTTTCTATTATTAAATCCACTACATCAGCGGAATCACTCTTGTTCGTGCCAATTACACCTACTGGACCACGCTTTGCCCAACCAGTTACATAAACATTGTGCTCAACATGGCCTGCAATATTAGCTATGCGGCCATTTTCAATCTTAACTCCAGGGTATTTAACTGCGTCATATCCAATGGCAGTTACTACCAATCCAGTTTTAATTGAGAAAGTTTTATCAGTTGCAACTACCTTGCCTTCTTTAACCTCATTGATGGTGAAAATTACTTCCTCCACCTTGCCATTACCTCTAATCTCTATTGGTGCAGATAAAAATTTTATTTCTAGCTTTCGCTCCACACCTTTTTTATGATGCTCTGTAATTAGGCGCATGGCCTCAAGATTATTTTTTAATTCTTTTTCTACCTCACCCATTTGATCAACTCGAATGGCTGCTCGGTGAATTTGATCAGCATCGATGTAGACATCGGTATTTTCTAATTTAGGAAGATCTCGAAGTTCAGCTGCGGTAAATGCGGCATGTTCTGGTCCACGTCGACCACAGATAATCACACTTCTTACTTTGCTAGCTTTAAAAAGATCTAATGCCTGTTGGGCAATGTCAGTTAGATCCAAATCCGTCGGATCAATAGCAAGCATTCTGGCGACATCCATCGCTACATTTCCGGCTCCAATTACAACAGCTGTATCAGTATTTAAATCAACGGATACATTTGTAAAATCTGGATGCGAATTATACCAAGGGACAAAATCAGCTGCTGAGATGCAATTTTTTAAATCCTCACCTGCAATACCTAACTTGCGACCAGTTGCAGATCCAGTTGCTAGAACTACTGCATCATATGCCTCGCGAAGGTCCTTTAAGGAAATATCCTTACCTAACTCAACATTGGCAAATAATCTAAAGCCTTCCTCTTTTGCAATCTTTTCAAATACTTTTGATACAGTTTTGATCTTAGGATGATCTGGTGCGACACCACTTCTGACCAATCCCCATGGGGTGGGAAGTCGTTCGATCATATCGATAGTAAAGGTGAGCTCTTCATTTTGTGCTTTTTGTAATGCTTGGGCGGTGAAGTAACCGGCAGGACCAGCACCAACTATAGCAATCTTGTATTTAGGCAATTTCCCCCCAATTACTTATTCACTATCCTAATTAATTCTGAAATATTTATATCTGGCGGAGACGAGAGGATTTGAACCTCCGAAACCCTTTAGGGGTTAACCTCATTAGCAGTGAGGCGCACTAGACCGGGCTATGCGACGTCTCCTTAATAAATTAAGTTTACTCTGCACTGGGTATCTAGCCAAATTTATAGACACTTTAATGCGGATGCCACACACAATGACCGCATAAACTATAGAATTATAAGTGAAATGAGCCAAAACTACATTTATAAATTTATCTGGATACTTCAAAAATTTTTTAAAAGAAATATAAAATTTATTTCAACAGTAAACAAATCAGTTTCTTTCCGTAAATCTCAGATAAATACCGCAATAATTTATAAAAAAACCGCTGAAAAATTAATTTTCCATAATTATAAAACAAACTTCAACCACAAGCGAGCAATTTTTGGATTAAAAAATGTTTTTCTCAATCCCAAGTCAGGGGTAGTTTGGTTTAACAATAAAATAGTTGAAGAATCAACAGTTTGGCAAGTTTCAAATCTATATAAGTGGGAACCAAGGCCAATTTATGCCAGAAGGTTGTCAGGAAGATTTACTTGTCTGCCAGACAATGGTTACTTTCATTTTGTGACTGAAGATTTACCTAGATTTATAGATGTTATAAATTTAAAAACTGATTTCGTGACCATCTATGGATCAAATTCTAAATATGTCCTAAGCGCGTTAAAAATTCTAAACATTGAGAATCCATTATTTTTAGGTCACCCCGCAAAATGTGAAGAGGTAATTATCAGTGAAAAATCTATTGGAGGTATTTTCTCAAGCATTGATCGGAAAAAATTATTAAGTTTTTCTAAAAATATAATACCAATTTATAAATATGACAAAATATTTATTAGTAGGAAATATTTTTCAAATGGCATGACAAAAAGAATTGCTGGTGAAGTGTCTAAAATTGAATCATTATTTACCAAACAAGCTTTTAAAGTAATTTATTTCGAAGATTTAGATTTCTCAACTCAAATTTCTCTGGCCAAAGGGGCGTCAGTGATTGCAGGGATTCATGGTGCTGGCCTTGCAAATTTGGTATGGAATCCCTCTAGGTGCAAAATTATCGAAGTTTCTGAGTCGAGAATTACTAGTCATTTCTCATATTTAGCCAATGTGTGTAACCATAGTTACTTATTCTTTAAATCTTCTGAACTTCAGAATTATTCAAAAAAAGAATTTAGTGATTTAATAAGTTAATGATTAATTTTCAAGGCCCTAACGCGAATAAAATGGATGAGCGAATTCATGATATTCGAATTGTCGATGCAATGAGTGAGTTTATGAAAATAGGTTGGGAAGCTGCTGCAGTTTCAAATGCAGGTGCACACCCATCTATTCTATTTACAAAATCTAGACGGGAAAAGATCTCTAAAAAATATCCAGGTGTTAGATTAATTTTCCCAGCAGGGGGGCTAAAGGTTAGAAGCAATGACACTGATTATCCATTTAGGGCTCATACAGATTTTGCTTGGTTTACTGGCATTATCGCTACCGATTGTGTTCCAGATTCTGTTTTTGTAATGGAGCCAAATGCTTTATGTCA
>Ga0214923_10009294_pt1 | contig 10263 bp, 8 predicted proteins | sample LL1510_MetaG_FD_177993 | JGI IMG/M metagenome (GOLD analysis project Ga0214923, IMG submission 177993) | Freshwater microbial communities from Lake Lanier, Atlanta, Georgia, United States - LL-1510 | ecosystem: Environmental > Aquatic > Freshwater > Lake | place: USA: Georgia | collected 2015-10-15
CTACGTCGATGATGATTTACGGTCTTCGCGAGCGTGAACTCGTTCTGGCCTTTTTTGAGAAGACGGCTGGTCTTCGCTTGAACCTGAACTATGTGCGCCCGGGTGGCGTGGCCGCCGACCTGCCGGATGGCTGGCAAGACGACGTGACGGTGATCTGTGACACCATCGAAGCGCGTACCTACGAATACGACACCCTTCTGACTGGCCAGCCAATCTTCCGCCAGCGCATGGAAGGCGTTGCTCCCATCACGGCTGAAGAGGCGCTCGCACTTGGTGTGACGGGACCGCTGCTTCGCTCAACGGGCGTTCCGTGGGACCTCCGTCGCGAGATGCCCTACTTGGCCTACGACCAAGTGGAGTTTGACGTCATCGTTGGAACGTACGGCGACAATTTTGACCGTTACGCAATTCGTCTCAATGAAATCCGTGAGTCAATCAAGATCGTGCGTCAGTGTCTCGACATGATGCCACGCGGCGACTACCGCACTCAAGACCCGAAGGTAACGCCACCACCGCGTGCGCGTATTGACGAGTCGATGGAAGCATTGATCCACCACTTCAAGTTGTTTACCGAAGGCTTCCACGTACCCGAGGGTGAGGTGTATTCAGCCATTGAGTCACCACGTGGTGAGCTGGGTTGTTACATCGTTGCTGATGGCGGTCCGAAGCCGTATCGCATCCACGTTCGCGCTCCTTCGTTCGTGAACGTGCAGGCAATTCCGCTGTTGATGCGCGGTGGCTTGGTCTCTGACACCATCACCGTGATTTCTACCGTTGACCCCGTGATGGGAGAAGTTGACCGATGAGTTACTTGCGTGCCGATATTCGCCAACGAGCGGATGAACTCGTCTCGCTGTACCCCGAGCGCCGCTCAGCGATGCTTCCTCTCTTGCACCTGGTGCAAGAGCAGGACGGCTACCTCAGCGAAGAGGGCATGGCCGAAGTTGCGGAACTCACAGGCACCACGCCGGCTGAAGTGCGCGGAACGGCAACGTTCTACGACATGTATCACCTCGAACCGGTCGGCAAGTATGTCGTCGGTGTCTGCACGAATATCGCGTGCTTGCTCGCTGGCGGCGAAGAGATGTTGGAGCACGCCAGCGCAACGCTTGGCTGCGCCATTGGCGCGACGTCTGCGGACGGCCTCTTCACTCTGGAAGAGACTGAATGTCTCGCTGACTGCAACATTGCGCCATGCGTACAGGTCAATCACCGATATGTTCGCACTACCACCCCTGAAACGTTCGATGCCCTCGTGAGCGATCTACGGGCCGGGAAGCGTGAAGAGGAAATCCCTCCACACGGAACGTTGATTCGTGTGCGCCGTTCCGGCGGGCTCCGGGCCCCCCGTCAGCAGGTTGCGGCCGAGCGTGACGCCGCGCAAAAGGCCCGCGAAGCTCGCGCAGGAGGTGCCCAGTAGTGGCACAGTTAACCGCACCCAAGATTGTTTCATCGCGTTCGGAGTTTTCGGACTCCCACACCATGTCGCGTTATTTGGCGACCGGCGGATTTACCGGTCTCAAAAAGGCCCTGACGATGAACCCCGAAGACGTCGCGGCTGAAGTTGACGCGGCGTCGCTACTAGGTCGCGGTGGAGCTGGCTTCCCGGCGGGTCGCAAGTGGTCGATGCTTCGCAAGGCGCCCGTGACGTATCTCGTCGTGAATGGTGACGAATCAGAACCGGCAACATTTAAGGACCACTATCTCGTTGAACGTGAGCCGCACCAACTGGTGGAAGGTGTCACGATCGCGGCCTACGCACTGCAAGTGAGTCAAGCTTTCATCTACCTTCGTGGCGAGTTTGCTCTCGGCCTCGAGCGACTGCAGCAAGCGGTGAACGACGCGTACGAACACGGTGCGTTGGGTTCCAACATCTTTGGTTCGAACTTCTCGCTTGACATCGTGGTGCACCCCGGCGCCGGCGCGTACATCTGTGGCGAAGAGACATCGTTGATTGAAGCGCTCGAAGGCAAGCGTGGCTTCCCTCGCATCAAGCCCCCCTACTTCCCGGCTGCAATCGGACTCTACGGTCAGCCGACCGTCGTGAACAATGTCGAAACAATGGCCAACATGCCGTGGATCGTGAATAACGGTGGCGCGGCGTTTGCGGCACTCGGTGAAGGCCGTTCGACTGGAACACGACTCTTCGCACTGTCGGGTCGCGTTAAGAACCCTGGCGTCTACGAATTAGAGATGGTGAAGAACACTTTCCGTGACATCATCTTTGACCCGGCCCTCGGTGGTGGCATCGTTGGCGACAAGAAGATCAAGGCCTTTATCCCCGGTGGTGTTTCCGCCCCGTGGTTTGGCCCGGACGATTTAGATACTCCGCTCGGACAAGACGAAGTCGCGAACAAGGCTTCGATGCTCGGCTCAGGTTCAATCGTGGTTCTTGATGAGGACAGCTGTGTCGTTCGTGCGGCGTGGCGCATCACGAAGTTCTTCTCGCGTGAGTCGTGCGGACAGTGCACGCCGTGTCGCGAAGGTTCTGGCTGGCTCGAGCGAATCATGTATCGCTTAGAGCACGGCGGTGGCCGTCGCGAAGACCTCGACTTGATGCTCGATCTTTGCGACAACATCGCCCCTGGTCTGACCTGGCCACCACAGCAGACGACGATCTGCGTGTTAGGTCCATCCATCCCGTCGTCGATTCACTCGGCCATCACGATGTTCCGTGATGACTTCATCGCTCACGTTGAACACAATGGATGCCCTCATGACTGACGTTGTTGAAACTCGCGCCACGGTGACCGTTCGAATTAACGGACGCGAAGTGCAAGCACCCAAGGGTGAGATGTTGATTGCGGCTGCCGAGCGCACGGGAACCTACATTCCGCGTTTTTGCTACCACCCACGTATGGAGCCGGTCGGTGTCTGCCGCATGTGCTTAGTGGAAGTGGATGGCCCCCGAGGCGCCACGTTGACCCCCGCGTGCTACATCCAGGTTGCTGACGGCATGGTGGTCAACACCGAGAGCGAAAAGGTCAAGAAGGCCCAAGATGGTGTCCTTGAGTTCTTGCTGTCGAACCACCCGCTCGACTGCCCTGTGTGTGACAAGGGTGGCGAATGCCCGCTCCAAGACCAGGTGCTGACGCACGGCTCTGGTGAGACCCGTTTCATCGAGGAGAAGCGTCACTTCGAAAAGCCGATCTCGATTGGCGAGCTCGTCCTTCTCGATCGCGAGCGCTGCATTCAGTGCAGTCGCTGCACCCGATTCGCCTCTGAAGTTTCTGGCGACTCGCAGATTGATTTCGCGGGACGCGGCGACAAGATTGAAGTCGCACCGTTCCCCACGCAACCTTTTGACTCGGTGTTCTCTGGCAACACGGTGCAGATTTGCCCCGTCGGAGCATTGACCGCCAAGCCCTATCGATTCACGGCGCGCCCGTGGGACCTCGAACAGGTTGAAAGTACCTGCACGACGTGCGCCCTTGGTTGCCGCGTCGCCGTGCAAAGTTCTCAGAACCGACTCACCCGTGTTCTTGGTGTCGACTCTGACGCGGTGAACCACGGCTGGCTCTGTGACAAGGGTCGTTTTGTCATCGACGCCGTCGAAGGTTCTCTCGACGCGCCATACAACGACTCGTCTCGTCGCATTACTTCACCACTCGTTCGACGTGATGGCGAACTTGTCGAAGTCACATGGGGCGAAGCGCTCTCGAGTGCTAGTGCCATCTTGCACGAAGCCATCGCGAACGGTCCCGACGCAGTTGGTGCCATTGGTGGAGCTGCGTTGACGAACGAAGGTGCATTTGCGTGGGAGCGTTTCCTGCGCGGAGTTCTTGGTACCGAAAACATTGACGCCCAGTACGGAGACGGTCTCGACCCCGCGTTGATCCACAGTCTTCCCTTGGCCACGATCAATGAAGCGGCCGAAGCGTGCACGGTCGTGGTTCTCTCCGGCGATATCCGCGAAGAACTCCCGGTTCTGTTCCTGCGACTTCGCGATGGGATCGTAAAGGGCTCGACGAACGTCGTGGAGTTGACCGCGGCCGGTGGCTCGTTGACAGAGCTCGCTCGCGTATCACTGCCGATTCGTCCTGGAGAAGCGCACCTTGTCGCGTCTGCTCTCGCCACTGACGATGCTCCATTGACCCAGTTGGCGGCGCACCCCCATGGCGCACTAATTACTTCAGCTGATCTGCTCGAAGCACGCCGTCTTATTGGCGACACCGGTGACGGAGTGGTCTTCATTGTGGGACGTCCAAACGTTGCCGAATCGGCCGACGTCATCGAGGCTGCCATTCGTACGTTCGCAGCTCGTTTCCCGAAGGCCAAGTTCCTGCCGGCGCTTCGTCGCGGAAACGTGATGGGTGCTTTGGACATGGGTCTCGCACCGGGCCGTGGCCCTGCTCGCACGTCATCCGGTTTGACTGGCCGATCAACCCTGCAGCAGCTGCACGCAATGGTCGAAGGTACCCAAAAGGTCGTCATCACCCTCGGCGGTGACATCGTGACGAACGTCGCTGACATCACACTTGCGACAGCTGCCTTGAGTGCCGCCAAGGTCATCGCCGTGACGGGTCACGGCGGAGCATCGTTGGTCAATGCGGACGTCGTGTTGCCTGCCACCGTGGCGCACGAGCGATACGGGACGGTCACCAACATCGAAGGTCGCATCACTGCCGTTGCCCCGAAGGTCACCCCTCCTGGTGCCGCATGGCCGGACATTGCCATCGCCGCCGAGTTGGCCGAAGAGTTCGGACAGCACATCGGGCTGAGCTCGCCCGAAGATGCCGCCGCCGCAATCTCGGCTCTCGGTTACCCTGCATCGACAGCACTCTTCGCCGCCGAGGTTGAAGGTGTTGTGGTTGGCCGTGAAAACGAACTGACCCCACGACGTGCTCTTGACCCGATGGCGTTCCCCGGCGTTCGCTCGGCAGATCTCGTTGGGCTTGCTCCTCGTGCGGGCGACGTACACGCCGTTGTTGCGGAGCCTGGTGCCAGCAGTTCAGTACGCGACAACTCCATCCTCGCCCCTCGAGAAGTACACCTTCCATCGCCTGATGCCTATTCGTTGCGACTCGTTGTGACTCGGTCGATTTACGACCACGGTGCTGCCGTTTCGGCAACCCCCGCACTCAGTGCGTTGGTTCCTGAACTCACCGTGCGAGTGAACCCCAACGACCTCACTCGCTTTGGTGCCAAGGATGGCGACACCGTTCGCTTGACCTCGCCTCGTGGAACCGCTGAGGTCGTGGTTCGCGATGACGCTTCGGTCCCACGCGGTGCGGCGGTTATCCCCTTTGGTGTGGGAACTGCATCGGATTCGTTTGCGCGCTGGATCGTGGACTCATCACTCGCCATTGTCGACCTGCGCTTGGAGTCACGATGAATTTCTTCCTTGCGGCCGGCGACCCGCTCTACTTCATGGGCGTTGACGTCACGGTGGTCATCATCGCCGCAATCAAAGTGCTGGTGGCGTTTGCGGCATTGATGGGCTCTGTCACGCTGATGATTTGGTTCGAACGCAAAGTCATCTCCGACATGCAGAGTCGAATCGGACCGAACCGCTGGGGACCATTTGGCTTGCTCCAGACCCTGGCCGACGGAATCAAGCTCTTTTTCAAGGAAGACCTCATTCCAGCGCAAGCTGACCGCTTCACTTTCAAGCTGGCTCCGTACCTTGCTCTCATTCCCGCACTCATTACCTTCACCATCGTCCCCGTTGGTAACAGCGTGACCGTCGCGGGCCACACGTTCTTGTTGCAGGTCGCGGACACCCCGATTGGCATCTTGCTGTTGTTGGCCATGTCCGGTCTCTCGGTCTACGGCGTGATCTTGGCTGGCTGGAGTTCGGGCTCCAAGTACCCGTTGATTTCGTCGGTCCGCGCGAGTGCGCAGATGATTTCGTACGAAGCGGCCCTCGGCATGTCGGTGGTCACCGTGGTATTGGCGACCGGGTCTCTGTCAACCCACGACATCGTTGTGTCGCAATCGGGTGGGTTTTGGAACTGGAACCTGATTCGTCTCGGCGTCGTTCCCTTTGTCATCTTCCTTATTGCAATTACCGCAGAACTCAATCGACCTCCCTTTGACGTCGTTGAAGCAGAGAGTGAGCTCGTGGGTGGATTCCACACCGAGTACTCCTCGTTGCGATTCGCCCTCTTCTTCTTGGCGGAGTTCATGAACACCATCACGATGTCGGCCGTCATGGTGACACTCTTCTTCGGTGGACCGGCCGGACCGGTCCCGAAAATTCCGCACTTGGAGTTCCTCTTCCCGATTCTGTGGTTCCTCGGCAAGACAGTTCTTTTCTGTTTCGCGTACGTCTGGTTCCGGGCAGCTCTCCCGCGTTTCCGTTACGACCAGTTAATGGACCTCGGCTGGAAGCGACTGATTCCGCTCAGCCTGGCGTGGATGCTGCTGGTCGCAGGCTTCCTCATCTCGCCGGCTTGGGGTTTTGGATTAGCTGCGGCCGCGCTGTTGGGATCGGTGGCGTTGACGCGCGCCTTCGACATCGGCACCGCCCGTGAATCTGGCTCCGAGGCGATTCTGCCGACCGTCGGCGAGCGCCCACTTCCGCCATACGTTCTGCGTCGTATGACCGATGGAGGGGAGAGCTAATGGCAAGTCGCGTCTCATTCTTCGGCGGATTCAAGCTCACGCTGCAACACCTCACGCGTCCTCGGGTCACGTCTAGTTACCCCAAGGAAAAGCGCCCGAAGCAGCCCCGTCAACACGGACGCCACGTCTTGAATCGTTACGAAGACGGCATGGAGAAATGCATTGGTTGCGAACTCTGCGCCGGTGTCTGCCCAGCCGATTGCATCTACGTTCGTGGATTGGATAACCCGATGGACCACCCGGTTAGCCCGGGTGAGCGTTACGGCTACGTCTATGAAATTAACTACTTGCGCTGCATCCACTGCGACCTGTGCGTAGAAGCATGCCCCACGGAAGCAATTACTGAATCAAAGCTCTTTGAGTTCTCGTTCACCAATCGCGCCGATGCTATTTACACCAAGGCCGAGTTGGTGGTGGATGACATGGGTCAACCACAGCGCCTGCCATGGGAAGACTGGCGCGAGGGCGAATCGGCAATGACTTCTGGCTGGATGCGAGCGACTGCGCCAGCTGGCAACGCCGAATATGAAGGTGTGGTGCAGTGGTCCGGAGACCTAGGTGTAGGTATCCGCGCGCCAGAAGCCGGACAGTCGGACAACCGTGATGATGCCGCGACTGGATCTAAGCAGCTACGTGATGCCTTCACCTCGCACCTGTTACCCGAAGATGTTCCGCTCGGTTCTGGTGGTGTGGTGCAGATCCAAGAGCGTCTCGCAACCTTGCGTAGTCGACTCTCGCGAAAGGGTCGCGCATGATTGCGGCGACATACGCCATTCCAGACCTGCTGGTCTTTATCGCCGCGGCGGCCATGGTTCTCGTTGGTGCGGTTGGAGTGATCTCCTTTCGCAATCCCGTGCACAGCGCCATCTCTCTGATTTTGACGTTGCTCGGTGTGGCCGTGGCCTTTGTGGAGCAAGAAGCTCACTTTCTTGCCGCCGTGCAAGTCATCGTCTACGCCGGAGCCATCGTGGTTCTCTTCTTGTTCGTCATCATGTTCCTTGGTATCGATGAGCGCGAAGACGTATCGGTCGAGCCACTCATCGGACAGCGTCCCTTGGCTTACGCCAGCGTGCTGGTCACCGTGGGTGGCATCTTGGCGATGCTGTCGCGTGGGGGCTGGGTCACGGGTGCGCAAACCGTGACTGGTCCGACTGAGGTCATGAACGGCACCACGCCCGACAACGTGATGGCCGTGGGCCAGAGCGTCTTTACGACGTACCTGTTCGCCTTTGAGGCCACGGCCGCCCTGCTGATCATCGCCGTAGTCGGCGCGGTATTGCTGGCACGACGTGAACGCGTGACCGAGGAAGGAGTTGAGGTCGCATGACGATTCCAGCTTCGTGGTTTTTGACGTTGGCGGCCGTGCTCTTTGGGGTGGGGGCGTTCGGGCTCCTCACGCGCCGTAGTGCTCTCATCATGTTCATGTGCATTGAACTCATGCTCAATGCCGTGAACTTGACCTTCGTCACTTTCTCCCGCTCGCTCCACGATGTGGCGGGGCAAGCGTCCGTCTTCTTCGTGATGGTCGTTGCCGCCGCCGAAGTGACCGTGGGACTCGCGATTGTGGTGGCCGTGTTCCGTCGCCGCCGCTCAGCGGGAGTTGACGACCTCAGTGAGTTGAAGGGGTAGTGATGAAGACAGTTGCCACACTCATCCCGCTACTCCCACTCTTGGGCTTCCTGAGCATCCTGCTGCTGCCCGCTCGTTCGGGAAGCGACCGGCCCGGTTGGATTGCGACTTCGGCCGTTGGTGGCTCGTTCGTCGCCACGGTCATCACGTTCATTTGGTTGCTGGGTCAAGACAGCCGTGAGTACACGGTCTCGCTGTTTGACTGGTTGACCTCGGGCCCCCTGCACGTGCAGGCTGCCCTTTTGGTCGACCCGCTGTCGATCACGATGTGTCTCTTCGTTACGGGCATCTCCACGTTGATTCACCTGTATTCGATTGGCTACATGCACGGCGAGAAGGACTTCCGTAAGTTCTTCTTGTATCTGAACCTGTTCGTCTTCTCGATGTTGGTCCTGGTGCTCGGTAGCAGCATGCTCGTGACATTTGTCGGCTGGGAAGGCGTGGGTGTCTGCTCCTACTGGTTAGTGAGCTACTACTTCACCAAGGATGCGGCCGCCTCAGCCGGCAAGAAGGCCTTTATCTACAACCGCGTGGGTGACGTCGGTCTGCTCGCCGCAATGTTCTTGATCTTTAATCACTTTGGCTCGTTGGACTACTTAGCCGTACTGAGCCAGGCGTCCTCGGTGCCGATGTCGAGCATCGCCGTCTTACTCATTGTTCTCGCGTTGCTGTTGGCGGCCTCGGGTAAGTCAGCTCAGATTCCGCTCTTTAACTGGTTGCCCGACGCCATGGAGGGCCCAACTCCAGTTTCCGCACTGATCCACGCGGCCACAATGGTCACCGCAGGCGTCTACCTCTTGGTGCGCATGTCGCCGATTCTTGATCTCTCGAGTTCGGGCCGGGCAACAATCGCCGTCATCGGTGCGGCAACGGCTTTCGTGGCGGCAACCGTTGCTACCTCTCAAAAGGACATCAAGAAGGTCTTGGCCTTCTCCACGGTCTCTCAAATTGGTTACATGGTGATGGCCGTTGGTTCGGGCGCCTACGTGGCGGCCATTTTCTTGATGGTGGCCCACGCATTCTTTAAGGCCCTCTTGTTCCTCGGATCGGGCTCCGTGATTCACGCTCTCGACGGCGAGCAGGATCTACGACGCATGGGTGGTCTCCAGAAGTTCTTGCCGATTACCTTTCCCACCTTTCTGATCGGTTGGTTGGCCATTGCCGGTATTCCACCGTTCGCTGGATTCTGGGCCAAGGGCGACGTGCTGTCAAAGGTCTACGAGTACAGCAAGCCGCTCTGGCTTCTCGGTCTTCTCACGGCCGTCTTGACCGCGTACTACATGAGTCGTCTGTTCGTCTTGACGTTCCGTGGAACCGAACGTTTCCGCGAAGTGACCCACGGCCACGACCCGCACGAGAGTCCCTGGGTCATGACCGTTCCGCTGGTTATCTTGTCGGTCCTCTCCGCGTTGGGTGGATTACTTAACTTGCCGTGGGTACACGGCACGTCCCTAGCCGGATTCCTCGCTCCCTTGCTCGGTGAGCATGAGTCCTCGGTCTCTCACGGAACGGAATTCTTACTGTCGAGCGCCGATGCAGTCGCCGCCATTGTGGGCTTGATTCTGGCTTTCAACGTCTGGCGATCCACTTCTCCGTGGCCTCGGTACGAATCGAAGTTCTTTGAGTCGGTATGGCGCTGGGATGATGCCTACGACGCAACAATTGGCCGCCCAGCTCAACGGCTAGCGCACTTCGGTTCCGACGTGGTCGAACCTCGTGTTCTCGATGGCGCGGTTCATGGGGTAGCGGGCACGGTCTTGCGAAGCGCTGAGGGTGTTCGCAAACTTCAGACTGGCTACGTCCGCCACTACGGACTCGCCGTGGTGATCGGTACTGCATTCACCATCTTGTTCTTGATTGCGAGGTCGTGGTAACGATGACATCCGCTTTTTGGATTGTGGCGGCGCTCGTCCTGCCGTTTGTGGGTATCGCAGTTCTGTCAGCTCGACCCTTTGACGCACGACTCACAACGCGTATTGCGTCGAGCCTCATCGGCGCCCAGTTCGTTGCCACTGTGATTGCAGCCATCGGGTACCGGTCAATCGGCAATCACAGTGGCAACGAACT
>Ga0214923_10009296_pt1 | contig 10261 bp, 16 predicted proteins | sample LL1510_MetaG_FD_177993 | JGI IMG/M metagenome (GOLD analysis project Ga0214923, IMG submission 177993) | Freshwater microbial communities from Lake Lanier, Atlanta, Georgia, United States - LL-1510 | ecosystem: Environmental > Aquatic > Freshwater > Lake | place: USA: Georgia | collected...
ATAAAGTATATAAAGAGTGTGAATCTAAAAAATTAAAGATTAAAAAGAAAATATCTGCTCGTAAATTATTTTCTCTTATTATTAAAGAAAGAGTTGAAACTGGTAGAATTTATATTCTAAATGTAGACCATGCGAATAATCACGGAGCATGGTTAGATAAAGTTACAATGAGTAATCTTTGCACAGAAGTTATTCATCCAACTATTCCATTAAATGATTATCACGATAAAGAAGGTGAAATTGGCATGTGTATTCTTTCGGCAGTTAATATGCTAGAAATAAAAAACTGGCAAGATCTTGAAAAAACATGTGATCTTATTGTTAGATTTCTAGATGAAATTATTGAACTTCAAGATTATTTTAATATTGCTGCTGAAAACTTTGCAAAAAAGCGCAGAAGCCTTGGAGTTGGTATTACTAATCTTGCAGCTTTTCTTGCTAAAAATGAATTAAAATATAGTTCAGATAAATCATTATTTGTAGTTGACGAATGGATGGAACATTTTCAATACTATCTATTAAAGAGTAGTCTTGAATTAGCTAAAGAAAAAGGGAAATGCGAAAAATTTGAAAGAACTAAATATGCTAAAGGTGTATTACCTATTGATACATACAAAGATAAAGTAGATGAAATAGTTAAAAGAAAACTATCTCTCGACTGGGAAAAATTAAGAAAAGATATTAAAGAATTTGGATTAAGACATTCTACATTATCTTCTTGTATGCCTTGCGAGAGTAGTTCTGTAATTCAGTGTTCAACAAATGGAGTTGAACCTATTCGTAGTCTTATAACATATAAAACTAGCAAAATGGGTAAACTTCCAGTTATGGTTCCAGGAATTGGAAAATATGATGAGAATTATGAATTAGCTTATAATCTAAAAGATAATACTGGACTACTTAAAATTAATGCAGTAATCCAAAAATATATTGACATGGCTATATCAACTAATGTATACTACAATTATAGTCATTATGAAAATAATATTCTTCCAGACGCAAAGGTTATGAAAGAACTTATTTATGCATATAGCCTTGGATTAATTAGCTTGTATTACAATAATACAGATGATGGCGATAAAGAACAATCTTTAAATCAAAAAGAAGATAGAGACTGTTCCAGTGGAGCGTGTAAATTATAATCCATGAAAACAGTTTTAAATTTTAAGAATGTAGACACTACAAAGCAGCCTTTATTTCTCGGAGAGGACTTAAATCTTCAAAGATACGATAGATTTAAATATCCCATATTTTTCGAATTATTTAAGAAACAAAATGAAAATTTTTGGTGGCCTCACGAAATAGCTTTAGGCAAAGATCGTAGTGACTATAAAAATCTAACGGACACAGAAAGATTTGTATTTGATAGTAATCTAAGATTTCAAACTCTTGGAGATAGTATGCTTTCTAGGAGTATTCATTCTTTAAAAGATTATGTAAGTAATCCAGAACTTGAAATATGCATGAATACTTGGGCGCAATTTGAAGGCATTCATAGCTACTCTTATTCTTATCTTTTAAATAATGTTTATCCAGATGCAACTAAATTTTTTGATAGTATTATGGAGGATAAAGAAATTACAAGCCGCGCTGAACTTATTAGAAATAATTTTGATAAAATTCTTGGTGATGACGAAAAAAAAGATGTTAAACAAAAGATTTTTGACGCAATTCTTTCTATCAATGTGATGGAAGGACTTGTGTTTTATGTTTCATTTGCTTGTTCTTTTTATTTTGGATATAGAGGAAAAATGGAAGGCAACTCTAAAATTATTAAATTCATTCAAAGAGACGAGGCTCTTCATTTTGCCGTTAGTCAAAATCTACTTAAAATTTTAAAAGAAGAAGATAAAGAAGGATTTACTAATACAGTAAAGAAAAGTGAAGATAAAATATATGCCTTTTATGAACAAGCAGCTAAAAATGAAAGTGAATGGTCTAAATATCTATTCAGTAAAGGTAATTTATTAGGTTTAAACGCAGAAGTTCTTGATGGTTATTCTAAGTGGTTATGTGACTCTAGACTCAGAAGCCTTGGGTATAAGAAAATATTTAACCAAAAAGATAATCCTATATCTGGATGGCTTGATAGTTATCTAGATAGTAGTAAAGTGCAGGTGGCACCTCAAGAAACAGAGATTTCTAGTTATAAAGTAGGTGCAAGGAAAACTGATATTTCTGATGATGATTTTGGTGATTTAAAGCTATAATATCTATTAAATAAAGTGTAAATATCTATGTGAACTTAGATATTACCTTACTTTTTAATCTTATTTTAGGAGCATTATCCTTTTTAGGTGGATGGCTATTTACTAGAGTATTTTCACTATTTGATAAACAAGAAAAATTAGTTAAGGATATTAATGATAAAACTTTTAGTGATTTTATAACTTTAAGAAAAGAAATGGAATTAGAAGGAAGAAAACATCAACAAGAAATAGCAGATTTAGCCTTAAAAATTAGTACTACTTATGTTACAAAAGAATCTTTTGATGATTATTTTGATAGAATAGAACAAAAATTAGACCGCAATTTTGATATTATACAACAACATTTAATAAATAAAAAATAATAATTATTAAGAAAATAATTCAATACCTAATTTTATAGGATTTAATTCAACGCAAGGAAATTCATCAAGGCCGCCGCACGTACAATCCCCACCAGGTTGATAAGTGTTTATATACAATGTGTCCTCTTCGGCACCTAACGCACTTATTATTAACTCAATCTTTCCATTAGGACCTCTAGATGGATAATAATTTTGAATAGTGCTTTGACAAGAGCCAAAAAGCGCACCCATCTTAGGATAAAAATAACATTCATCTCCTTCTTTATGCATATAACAGGCTGGTGTGTTTAATTCATCTGGTAGAAATATAGCAAAATATCCGCCACCACTCCCTTCATTGCATTTTTTTGTATAATCATTAACAGAACCAACAGTAAACACTTGTAATCCATGGCCTAGGCATACTCTGTTTTCTTTATCTTCTGCATCATAAACAGGCGCACCGCAACCAATAGAAGGTATTTCTGGACAACATGCATTTGAATAAGTCAAATATTTTGCTTTTTTAGTATTCCAATATAATTTCATCATTTGGTTTAATGTTAAACGAAGTTGATAATACTGATAACCACCACTCATCATTCCTAAAGGATTTATGGCAGTATAATTGCAACAAAATGGAAACGCCCCAATTCTACCGTCTTCATCAAGACTTACAAAACATCCAGTATCTGGATCTGTTGGTATCTGAAGCTTACATGCACAAGATTTAAGATCTTCATTATCTCCATTAGCAATATTTTTTAAAATCTGTGTCAAATAATTTGGAAATTGATCAAGATACCCTTTTGGACTTAAAATTGGACATGACATATTAATAATATACACTTAAAGAAAATAAAAATCTTTACCAATAAATATTTTCATTTTATCAGTTATAATTTCATCTTTGCTATTTAAAAAAATCCACCCATTGAGAATTTTATCTTTTAAAATTTTTTGTTTAAAATTATTTAAATATTTAAACATTACAACGCATTTCTTTTGTTTAGCATATTCTATCCATTTATTATTATATTCTTCAAATTCATTTACAACTTTTATTTTTCCATCATACAAAAATAAATTAAAAGAAAATGGTGATTCATTTTTTGTAAAATTATTTATTCTAAAATCTAATTCAATATTCGGATATTTATCTTTTATAAGATTTTCTATTATTTTTTCATTTTCTTTTGTGCATTTTATATCTATATCTGACCATCCTTGGTCTGAAGGAGTATTATTTATTACCCATTCTCTCATATATCCACCACAAATTATTCCATTATTTTCTATAATAGTATTTATAATAAAATCATGATCCATATTAAAATTTACACTTGAATTTATTCAATATTTAATATAACATACTAGATATAATGATTAATAATATAGATATTATATTTGGTTTAGCTTGGGGAGATGAAGGAAAAGGAAAAATAAGTAATGCTATTAGCAAAAATTATGATATTGTTTGTCGTTGGAATGGTGGTCCAAATGCAGGTCATACAGTTTATATTAATAATAAAAAATATAAAACTCATATTATTCCTTGTGGAGTTTTTCAAAATAAACTTAGCGTCATTGGTCCAAACTGCGTTATTAATATTGATAAATTTTTCGATGAAATAGATTATCTAAAGAAAGAAGGATTTGATACATCATTAATTAAAGTTAGTCCAAAAACTCATATTATTACTGAAAGACATATTAGATATGATCTTAAATTTTTAAAATCTAAACTTGGCACGACTGGCCAAGGTATAGCTCCATGTTATGCAGATAAAGCTTTACGAGTTGGCAAACTAGCTGGAAATTATTTAGATAAACAATATATTTGGGATGGTGAACTTTATGGAAATATTTTATGTGAAGGCGCACAAAGTTTTTGGTTAGATTTAAATTATGGTGATTATCCATATGTTACAAGTAGCGAGACTCTGCCTTACTCTGCTTGTTCTTTAGGGTTTTCTCCTAAAAAAATAAGAGATATCATTGGCGTAGCAAAAATATATGATACTAAAAGTGGAGTAGATCCATTATTTCCAGAAACTCTTTGGGAAGATAATGAATTAAATATGATTATTGAAGTTGGTCAAGAGTTTGGCTCTACAACTGGAAGGCGCAGAATAGTTAATTGGTTAAATCTAAATAAATTAATAGATGCAATTAAAATTTCTGGAATTAATAAATTAATAATAAATAAATGTGATATTTTAGAAAAAATACATACTTATAAATTATTCCAAAACAATAATCTTTATAAGTTTAACTCACTCCAAGCAATGCAGTCTTTTATAAAATCTCAAATAAATCACACATTAAATGAGTATATTGAAATAATTTTCTCTGGAAATAGATCTTCAATTTAATAGTGTAAACTATTAAGTGAGCAATCAAAGTGAAGCATTAGCTATTTGTTCTGAATTTGCAGACGAATATGGTATAGACTCTAAAGATAATGACAAAATTATAGTTTATATGAAAAGTGAATATATAAATGAATTAAAGAAAATGCTTGAAAATAAAAATTATAAATTAAAAAAATTTCAAGTATATGGTGACGAAGCAATAGTATATTTTATTCCAAGTAAAAAATAAGAGCCAGAAATCGGATTCGAACCGATGACCTACGGTTTACAAAACCGTTGCACTACCGCTATGCTATTCTGGCATATTTTAATAATATTGACTTTTTTGCAAAATTTATATATTATATTAATATGAGATTAATATTATCATATATTTTATATTTTATTGGTGATATTATCAGTAGAACATTAATGTCTTATGGATTTGGATTTAAAATTTATAATAAAGTTATGTTATGGAGCGTAGATTTAGATAAAGAAGGAAAAATTTGGAAATATACCAAACCAAAGAGGAAAAGTAAAAATGGCAAGTCTAAAAGAAGTTGCAAATCTAAAACTAAGTAAAAAGCAAAAAAAGAAACTCCTTGCAAAAGGAAAATATAGAGATCCATTTGAAATATGGGTTGATCATCATAATCATAAACTAGAAGTAATTAGAACTTGCAGTAGTTTCATAGGTATGCTAGTATCTTGCTTAGTAATGCTGAAAGTATTTGGCGTATTAAAATGAAGATTATTAAAATATTAAATTTCATTGATGAAATTTTAAAAGAACAGAAAGAGCAACCAATACTAGGAACCCTTTATAAAATTAAAGGAGAAGATTTCCCTTTTAGGTATATCAGATTTACTAATGATTTTTTGTCAAATAAACCAGTATATCATTTCAAACATCATCAATTAAAAGAATATAAATTCAATGACTTATCTAAGATTGAAAGAAAAGCCAATCTAGAAGAAATAAGAATATATAATCTAATAAAAGATCATGTGAATGAAGTTGCTAATAATTAATAGATTTTTCCCAAATAGCTCAACGGTAGAGCATACCGCTGTTAACGGTTTTAGGTTCAAATCCTAATTTGGGAGTATTGGAACGATGGCTGAGTGGTCTAAAGCAGAAGTTTACTAAACTTCCGATGGTTCACTCCATCCGTAGGTTCGAATCCTACTCGTTCCGAAAATATCATATTTGCTAACAAGAAAAAGCCAAATATATTTGACAAAATAATAATATCCATATATAATATACTAATATGAATAAAATTAAAACACTAGCATTAGTCGCAATATTATTTACCTCTTTAGGTCTAGCTGATTCTGGAACTCAATCAGAATCCACTCCAGTAGCAGATGGTTTTCTATCTGCTGGAGATCTTGTAATTGTTCGCCCAATCTCAACCGCAGCGACTATTGGTGCTTTTGGAATTTTTGCAGTAGTAGCACCATTTACTGAAATGGCTGGATGCACAGAAGAAACTTATGAAGGTCTTGTAGAAAAGACTGGAAAGTTTTCTTTTGATCGTGATCTTGGTGATTTCAAAAAGTAATATTTGCTAACGAGATTTAGCCAAATATAATCATATTTGCTAACACGATATTTTCAAATATAGCCATATTTGCTAACAGAAAAAAGCCAAATATATGAACGAAAAAAGTTCAAATAATGGTGCTGGAAAAGGCGATAAGCCAAGAAATTGTTTCTCTAATAGGTTTAAAGAAAACTATGATAGCATAAACTGGTCAGAGCAAAAAGATAAGTCGTTGATTAAAAAACAATTAAAAAACAAAGATGGTTCATCTACATATATTTACAAATAATATATAGAGTATTGACAGACTCGACAAAGAGTAATATACTCATAGTATGAGAAAAGGAGTTTGCTGTATTGTTTTAAGTCTTACTGAACAAGATAATCCTGTCAAGTTCAATACGATGACTTATGCTCGTTTCTCATCTATGGACAGAAAAGAAGCTGTTTCAGTTTTATCTTCTAGAATCCTTAACAATATGATTGTTACATATCAATACATAAAGTATTGTGCCGACCATAATCATACTTATAGAATTTCTTCTGATTTATTTCCTCTTATTACTTATGACAAAGCTAATGTATCATTACAAGATTTGCCAGATTATGAAAGAATAGTAAATCAATTTAATAATATCAAGAATCTAATTCAATCTAGGGATGCAAGAGTTTCTTGTCATCCTAGCGAATTTAATGTTCTTGCTAGTGATAACGACAATGCAGTAGACAAAACAATCAAAGAATTAAATCACTATGGTTGGTTTATGACCCAAATCGGTTGTCCACTTAACTATAATGCACCTATGAATATGCACATACATAATTCTAAAGGCAATCTAAATGATGTAGTAAAAAAGTTTATGAAAAATTTTGATAGACTATCAAATGATGTTAAGTCTAGATTAGTTATTGAGAATGATGACAAAGATACTTGTTGGTCAGTCAAGAAACTTATGAAATACTTTCATTCTATCTCTAGTATTCCTATCACCTTTGATTATCTTCATCATAAATGCCATCCAGATAATTTATCAGAGGAACAAGCATTTCATCTTGCACGAATTACTTGGGGTAATCATACTCCATTATTTCATTATTCTGAAAGTATTGATGGTCACAAGAATCCTAGAAAACACGCCGATTATGCAAAATTCTTGCCTAATACTTATGGTTATGATAATATAGATATTGATTTTGAATTAAAAATGAAAGAGCAATCTTTTTCTAAATTATGACACATAAAGTATATGAATTATTTGTGGTTGTTTTAGGTGTGATAGCTAATATCGTGCTTATTATAAATGCAATTCATCATTGGTAAAGTTTGACAATATATAAAATTAATGTATAATATAGTATATGGGAATGTTTAATTATATTAAGGTCGAACAAGATTTACCTCTTAATGATGAGTTAAAAGCTCTTAATATTGATTTTAAGAAAGAAGAATTTCAAACAAAAGATTTAGAACCTAATATAATGGTTACTTATATTATTCGTGATTATAAACTATTTGAATTAAAAGTAAATGGTCATTGGGAAGATAATCCAGATTATGTTGCTGGAAATGGCAGATTCAGAGAATTTTTTGATAAAAATAAATGGGTTAAAGATGGCGAGGAAGAAGTATTTAGAGATGACTTTACTGGAACAATTATTTTTGGTTGCTACATTAGGGGAAAACAGATTTTTGATAATGATCTTTTTCCAGATTGGAAATGCGTTATAGTCAAAGGTTTAGTAGCAGAAATGTCTCTTATTACCCCAATTCATCGTCATTCATCTAAAGACAGAATAGAAGCTGATCTTAAATTTCAAGTAGATTTAGAAAAACACGAAAGAAAAATGCGTTGTCCAGTTTATAGTTTTTATTTTAAATATTATGTTAAGACTATGAATCTTATTGAATGGAAACTTTGCAAAGGCATCAATCTTATTATAAGATTTTTGAATTGGCTACAATGGAAAGGTATTAGAAAAATTATAAGGCTTTTATCTCCAAGATGAAAAAAGCTATTAAAATTGAAGTAAAAGAAGAAAATGGTTATCAATACATTAAATTACCAAATTCTTTGATGAAAAAAATGGGATGGAAAATTGGTGATACGATTGATTGGCACGACAACAAAGATGGCACTTGGAGTTTATTGAAAATCGCAAGTCCTTCTAAATCAAAAAAAAACAAAATTTGACAAGTTGGCTAGTTCAGTATAAACTGGAACTATGAAGCTACCTACAATTTATAAAAAGACAAAGACTGGCAAAATCCAAGAGTGGACTATTGAAGTCAAAGGAAATCAATACCGCACAATTTCTGGTCAAACAGATGGCGAGAAGATTACTAATGAATGGACAGATTGCAAAGTAAAAAATGCTGGCAGAGCAAATGCGACTACTCCAGAAGAACAAGCTCTCAAAGAAGCAGAGGCAAAGCGTAAGCAAAAACTTGAATCTGGTTATTTTGAAGATATTAAAGACATTAATAAAAAACAATACTTTGAGCCAATGCTTGCACAGAAGTATGAAGATCACGAAATTGCTTATCCAGTTTATAGTCAACCTAAACTTGATGGTATTCGTTGTATCGTAACAAAAGATGGAATGTTTAGCAGAAATGGTAAAAAGATTATTTCTGCACCACACATTCGTCAGAATCTAGATTTATTCTTTAAAGATTATCCTAACGCAATTCTTGATGGCGAGTTATATTGTGATAAGTTTGCGAATGACTTCAATAAGATTTGCTCTCTAGTAAAAAGAACTAAGCCTACCGATGAAGAATTAGAGGAAAGTGCGGATAGTATTCAATATTGGGTTTATGATGCTCCTAAAATCGGTTTGCTAAATGAAAAAGATTTATTCTATGAGAGATATGAAGTTCTTTCAAACGCTCTTACTAAAAGAAAATATACAAGTATTGTTGTTGTCACTACATTAAAAGTAAATAACGAAAAAGAACTCACCGAATCTTACGAAATGTATATGGAGAATGGTTATGAAGGTCAAATGGTTAGACTAAATAGACCTTACGAAAACAAACGAAGCAAGCATCTTCTTAAAAGAAAAGAGTTTATGGATGCCGAGTTTGTAATAAAGGGCGTAAAAGAAGGTGAAGGCAATCGTAAAGGAACTGCTGGTTATATGGAATTTACAAATGCTAAAGGTAAATACTTTAAGAGCAATATCAAAGGTGATTTTGGTTATCTCAAAGAACTTTACAAACAAAGAAATGAATTAGTGGGCAAGAAAGCTACCATTAAATTCTTTAATTATACGCCAGATGAAGTGCCAAGATTTCCTTATGTCATTAACATTGACCGAGATAGCTACGAATAAAATATCATTTGACTTCATTTTAAATTTAATTTAAATTCAATATATGAAATTAATAGAACAACCAATCAATGTAGTCGAGTCTGATAGTTTTGAGTCCGTAAGTTTTGGAATCAAGCAATCTGGACTTCCTTATATCTTTAACATCCTTCGTAATCAGTTGTATTCCAACAAGCCTCTCGCAGTTTTGCGTGAGATTTCTTGTAATGCACAAGACGCTAACATCGAAGCAAAAAGCAAGCGTCCTATCGAAGTTAAACTTCCTACCAAGCTAGACCCTACTTTAACTATCAGAGATTTTGGTAATGGTCTTTCTGCTGATGATATTAAGAATCTTTATTGCTATTATGGTGAATCTACCAAACGCAATAGTAATTCTGCTATTGGATATTATGGCATTGGTAAGTTTGCACCATTTAGCTATGGTGATAATTTTGTTTTGATTTCTTATCACGATGGTAAGAAAACTA
>Ga0214923_10009297_pt1 | contig 10261 bp, 10 predicted proteins | sample LL1510_MetaG_FD_177993 | JGI IMG/M metagenome (GOLD analysis project Ga0214923, IMG submission 177993) | Freshwater microbial communities from Lake Lanier, Atlanta, Georgia, United States - LL-1510 | ecosystem: Environmental > Aquatic > Freshwater > Lake | place: USA: Georgia | collected...
ATGAACAAGGACAATTGAAATGGGAAGTCGCAGGTTTATTACATGATGCCGATTGGGATCAATGGCCCGAGCAACATTGTAAAAAAATTATTGAATATTTAGAAGAAAAAAATATAGACCCAGAAATTATTAGAGCCATTGCTTCTCATGGTCCCATTCACTTTGGTGTATTACCAGAAACCTCCATGGATAAAATGTTATTTGCATTTGATGAACTTTCTGGTTTAATACATGCTTATTCCTTAATGCGTCCAGGAGGCTATGAAGGCATGGATGTAAAAGGAGTGAAAAAAAGATTAAAAGATAAAGCATTCGCTGCTAATGTATCTCGTGAAGACATTGATGATGCATGTACTCGAGCAAATATCAGCTTAGAAGAACTGATTGAATTTATAATTACAAGACAAGGCATTGTGACTGTTTAATTCAATGTCCTATTTGCAACCAATAATAGTAGGTGAGCATATTTTTTGAAAAAATATTTTTAACAAGAAAACGGATTCATTTTAGTTGTTGGATTCATCATGTAAGTCACAAGGGTATTGTCTTTCATGATTTCAACGACTCTAAATCCATGATATGTTGTTCCCCAATCACCTCCCACATGAGAATCATAAATAAAAGGCATTCCTTCAATGACTTTAGCCGTATCCTGCATATGATCATGCCCATGAAAAACTGCTTTAATATTTTTATACTTTTTAAGTAAGGATAAAAATGAAGGCGTATTAATACCACTTGGCAAGGTCACTATTTGCGGGATATGTATGAACAATAAAATATTTTTTTGGTGTTGGTGTTCGATAAATTTATTCTCCAGCCAATCTAAATTGGGTGAAATATATTCTCCTTTTTCATTCGAGCTATCACCAAAAATTAATGCATTATTATTTATCACTGCATCATGATGCGTAGGTGTTTCCCAAACCTGCTCCCACTCTTCTAAACTCACCATATCATGATTTCCTCTGGTTACATAATGACGCATTTTTAAGCCATCCAATTTGGTTTTAATCTGAGGCATGAATGATTTATCATTATGTATCAAGTCACCATTCATCACACAAAAATGCAAATGATGTTCGTGATGAAATTGATTGATTTGTTGAATAGCAGTATTAATATTGTCGTCAAACGGAGTTTTAGCTTGACCATAATGTATATCAGACGCCACCACAAAACGAAGCTTTACTTTATTGCGAAGTTGAAATACTTCTGCAGCGCTCAAACTTTTCATCCCTCCAGTTAAAAATAGAACAGAAGCAAAAGATACGTTCTTGATGAATTTACGACGTGATTCAGCCAAATTTTGGGCTTCTAATTTTGGATTCACTTCAAGCATATAATAATTTATTAATTACTTAAAATTACCAAAAAATGCTACGCTAGAATATTAATTTTAAATGAAATGAATGCAAAGGGGCAATTATATTAAAAATTGAAAGCCCTTCTAAATATGATTTTATTCATATTGGGAACATCCAAAGAATGGATTAATTTTATGTTTATAAAAGCCAAAAGATGTTTGAATTTTTAAAGAATTTATGGGGGTCTAAAACCGACTATCCTGCATTATTAAAAAGCGGCGCAATGATTATAGATGTTAGATCACCGCAAGAGTTTGATGGTGGGCATATTAGAGGTTCAAAAAACATACCCGTCAATCTCATTCATCGAGACGTTGATCTAATAAAAACATGGGGTATCCCTATTATTGTCGTTTGTCAAAGCGGCGCTAGAAGCAATATGGCCAAGTCTATACTAAAAAGAGCCCATATTGAAGTATATAATGGAGGTTCTTGGATGAGTTTGAAATCTAAGATTTAAGTGGATAACATAATTGCAATATTGGATAAGATAATTGCAAAATTTGGATAAGATAATTCCAATATCTATCCTTTATAATACCTTATGATTGCTCCCTCAGTAGATTATTACAATATTCTAATTAAACAGTCTTTTTAGGAGGCAATGCGAAAGCCTTAGCTTCATGCTCAAATTGCCCATTATGAGCCCCATCGCAAAAAGGCTTATTTTTACTTAATCCGCAACGGCATAAGCCAATTACTTCTCTTCCTGCTAAATCATAAGTTTCACCTGATCTATCTACGATAGTGAATTCACCTTCCACTTTAATAGAACCATTATTATTAATAGTAATTTTCGTTGCCATTTTATTTATTTTAGAAGTCAAAATTAATGGAATGGACTCAAATGGGAATGTATTTTTATCCATATTTCACTGTTCGGGGTTTTTAAGCCCAAATTGGATTTTTTTCAATAATTTAGATGACACAAGCCACTAAAAAAGGAATAAAAAGAATCAATGAGCCTATTTAATAAAAAACTCCTATTAATTGTCTTCGGTTTCATGGTATTTGCCAGCTCTTGCTCTCTTTTGCCATGGAATAAAGAAAAATACAAGTCGGTCAAAATAGGGAACAGCGAATGGATGGTTGAAAATTTAAATGTGAGCACTTTTCAAAATGGTGATGAAATTCCCGAAGCACAAACTAAAGACGATTGGGTTTATTTATGCAAACAAGGATTGCCAGCATGGTGCTATTATAAAAACGATACGGCAAATGGAAAAAAGTATGGTAAATTATACAATTGGTATGCTGTGAATGATATCAGAATCCTAGCACCTAAAGGATGGCATGTAGCAAAGGATGAAGAATGGACCTTATTAACTTTAAAACTAGGCGGAGATGCAGTAGCAGCTGGAAAATTAAAAACAAAACAAGGATGGAAACCCTATAAAGGTGTAGAAGGTAATGGTACCAATACACATGGTATGAATGTAATGCCAGGTGGATTTAGAAGTGGCATTAGTTGGTTTGGATATGAAGGGGAAGGTGCTGGATTTTGGACTTCCAACCAGGTGGATATAGACAAAGCCAAATACATTATGATTTTAAATGCGAGTAACGAATTATTAAAAGGGCCTTTTGGAAAGATGAATGGTATGTCGGTAAGATGTGTGAAGGATAATAAATAAAGAATGAAGTGATCTTTATGAAATACTTAAATAAAATTTTAGGAGGCATTATGATAGTAAGCATTTGCTTATTACAAATTCAATGTCATGACGCTTCGTCCAATATTCCTAAAACAGATGCCGATAATGGTGGACTTTTTTTAGCTCCTGGCTTTGGAGCTATCGTTGTTACAGATAGTTCTGGACCTGCAAGGCATATTGCAGTGAGTGACGAAGGAAATATTTATGTCAAATTAAGAATCACCGAAGGAGATTCTGGAAATGTTGCAATACAAGTGAATCAACAAGGTAAAGCAGAAATCATGCAGCGCTTTGGAGATTACCCAAATGATGGAAGCTTTGCAACCGAAATGAGAATTCATAAAAATTATCTATATTTTAGTTCCGAAAAAGTAGTGTACAAGCAAAAATTATCTAGCGGCACACTAGTTCCCACTGGAGAACCAGAAATAGTTTTAGTAGATGATCATGGACATGGCTCACATTGGCATATCACAAAAACGATTGCATTTGACAAGGATGATAATATGTATATCCCTTTTAGTGCACCCTCCAATGCATGTCAAGATTTAGCAAGCAACTTAGGAGGCGCTACTGCTGGTGTTCCGGGGGCAGATCCTTGTCCTGAATTAGTGGACCATGGCGGCATTTGGAAATTTAAAGCCAACGGAACTGGCTTGTTTCAAAAAGATGGCGTGAGAGTGGCTACCGGCCTAAGAAGTGTGGTAGCAATGGATTGGAATAATGAAGCAAATAGTTTGTTTTTAGTACAACATGGCCGCGACGATTTACATTTACTATGGCCACAATATTATTCAGCCTGGCAAAATTCGGTATTACCAGCAGAAGAATTTATACAATTAAAAGAAGGAACTGATTACGGCTGGCCTTACAGTTACTACGACCCTATTCAACAAAAAAAATTACTAGCTCCTGAATATGGTGGAGATGGAAAAAAGTTAGCTAGAAATCCGGAAGTAGGATTACCTATCATGGCATTCCCTGCACATTGGGCACCTAATGATTTATTATTTTATAAAGGAAATCAATTTCCAGACCATTATAAAAATGGCGCATTCATTGCATTTCATGGTTCTACCAACAGAGACCCCTATCCTCAAGCAGGATATGTTGTTTGCTTTGTTCCATTTAAAGAGGGGAAACCTTCCGGGGATTGGGAAGTATTCGCTGATGGTTTTGCAGGAGTGGATCCAATCGCGAATGTAAGTGATGCAAAGTTTCGTCCCATGGGATTATCCGAAGGACCTGATGGATCCTTATATGTAGTAGATTCTAGAAAAGGAAAAATTTGGAGAATCATTTATAATGGAGATAAGGCAACATTCAACGAAGCATCAATTGATAAAATAAATGAACGAAAAAAAGCAAGCAATATTAAAATACCAGATGAAGTAAAAGATATTGTGTACAAAGAAAAGTTGATGCCAAGTGCTCAACTATTTCAAAAACAATGCGCTTCCTGTCATCAAATGAATGGACAAGGCGATGAAAACAGATTTCCTCCTATAGATAATACCGAATGGGTGAGCGATAAAAATAGATTAATCAATATTATTTTAAACGGGTACAGCGGACCCATTAAAGTAGGAGGCAAAAGTTATAATAATGCCATGCCTCATCACCAGTATTTAAAAGATGAAGAAATTGTGGAAATCATAAAATATATGAAATCCAATTTCAACCCCAAAACTGCTGAAGTCACAAAAGCAGATGTGGCAGCGATGAGAAAAAAATAATAGCGGAAAAACCAAAAAGAGTCTTCTATGAAAAAAAATATATTATTAACCCTATTGGTTTTTATAATTGGAATGCAAGCAATAGCTTCTACTTCAGACACTATAACATTGTATAGTCAGTTTTTAAAAAAAGAAAGCAAATTTGTAGTCATTACCCCTACCAGTAACTCGCCCTATTCTAAAGATCAAAAATCTCAAAAATATCCAGTGGTCTATTTGTTACATGGATACAGTGGTAATTATTCTAATTGGTTGAAAGATGCACCACAATTAAACGCCAAAGCAGATGAATTAGGAATCATCATAGTCACTCCTGATGGTGGTTTTGGAAGTTGGTACTTTGATAGCCCTATAGATCCATCTATTAAATATGAATCATACATTACCAAGGAATTACTTCCTTATATTGATAGTCATTACCCAGTCATCAACCATAAAGATGCGAGAGCTATCACCGGATTGAGTATGGGGGGACATGGCGCTTTGTATTTAGCGATTAAACATTTGGATCAATTTGGCGTCGCAGGAAGTGTATGTGGCGGAGTTGACTTTAGACCGTTCCCTAATAATTGGGATATTAAAAAAGATTTAGGGACTTATGCAGAAAACAAACAAAATTGGGATGATAATGTCGTAATCAATATGGCTAATACATTAAAAAATAAAGATTTAGCGATCATTTTCGATTGTGGATTAGATGACTTTTTTTTAGAAGTGAACCGAAGCTTACATCAAAAATTAATGGAACTAAAAATAGAACATGATTACATTGAAAGACCGGGATCACATAATAAAGCATACTGGGGAAGTAGTATTGATTATCAATTATTATATTTTAAAAAATATTTTAATAGCCACTTAGTAAAACTTTAGTTGGGTGCAAAAACTCTTGCATTTAAAACAAGGATTAAGCCAAGTTTAGCTTTTCAGAAACAAAATCTAAAACCTGAAAAGCAGTTTCGGCCATTTTATTTCCTTTGTTATCTAGTAAAGGATTGATTTCGGTAAATTCAATGCATGATACTTTTCTTGAAGCAACAAGATGTTCCATGATGCTCATGACTTCTTCAGGCGTAAAACCAACAGGAACAGGCGTTCCAGTACCATACGAAATTTGATCGCAATCCATGGAATCCACATCAAATGAAATGTAAATGTGGTCGCAGTTTTTCAATTTTTCCAATGCTTCATGAACACAAAAAGTAAAGCCTCTAAGTCTTACCTCTTCTACTTTATACGCTTTAATGGAAAATTGATTTATAATATTTTGTTCAGCAGGTTCAAAATCACGAAGACCAAAATATATTAAATGATCTGGTGAAAATTTAGGACCATCTATTCCTAAATTTTTGATTTGATTCCATTGATGCAAAGTACTTGCTTCAGGATCATTCATTTTATCGGATACATTATCCATATTCATCGCTGCCGCAATAGGCATGCCATGAATATTACCCGAAGGGGAAGTGAAGGGAGAATGTAAATCGGCATGTGCATCTATCCAAATCACTCCTAAGGTTTTATGAGGAAAAGCCGATTTGATGCCACTAATAGTACCTAATGCAGAAGAATGATCTCCAGACAACACAATAGGGAAAAATCCATCTTGCATACTTTTTGTAACAGCATTACAAACTCTTTGACACTGCTGCTGAACATGTTCAATACGTTTAGCAAATGTATTCGTGTTTTTGTGATAGATGGATTCATTATGAGTTTTGACATCTATAAATGCATGTCGATTAAAAAAATCGTTGTTTAGATTGATAGCAGCAATCTCCATGGCATCAATACCCATATCAGAACCACGCGTCCCTGCTCCTATATCCGATCGATTCTTGATAAGTTGTATTGTCATATGATTAATCTTTTTCGGTTGGAATAATAAATGCCGCCCTTCTTGGTGCTGGATATGGAATATTTCCTTTTAAGCCATGCCATAACACTTTATTAAATTCAAAATCATTGATGTCGTCTTCTATCACAAAATTAAATTGTTCGGAACGTTTTTGCCATTCGTTACGAGCAGTATTTAATTCATGAGTATCAATCATGGGAGATATCGCAGTAAAATTAAATGGCAAAGCTTTATTATCAAAACAACGCCACAATGGAGTGGCAGCAGCATCATATTGTGTCATAGGAGGCACGCCTAAAATTAACTCCATAGTTCTTAATATGCCAGCCGTAGTATAAGCAGTATGATCTACCATATTACGTTTTACAAAGCCGCCAGCTAAATATGCAGGACTTCTGTGTGCGTCCACATGATCAGAGCCGTTTTGAGCATCATCTTCTATAATAAATACTACTGTCTCATTCCAAATAGTACTTTTTGATAACGCTTCAATAAACAATCCTACTGCATAATCATTATCTGCCACATGCGCATAAGGAGTAGGTCTTCCTAATTTTAAACCTTCGGTGTGGTCGTTACCTAAACGAACTGTATTAAACTGAGGAAGTTTATTGTTAGCAACCAATGAATCAAATTCTTTTTTCCAAATTTGAACTCTAGAAACATCTGTAATATTTAAATTATAACTAGGGTATTTGGTAGAATAATGATCTTTTAAAATGGATACAGATGGTTTATTTCCAGAAACAAATTCCCCATAAGATCGATAAGAAACGCCGTATCTATTACATTGATCCCATAAGAAACCATTTTTATTATTAGCAATTTCTCTTTCACCTTCCCCACCATAAGTGCCACCACGGCCACTATAACTTGTTGGCCAGGTTTTTACTAAATAATCGGTCGCATAACCACCCATTGTCCAATTATGTCCAACAGCACTTACTTCGGCATTCACATAAAAATTATCTAACAAAACAAAGGAAGAAGCAATTTGATGTTGGTTGGGTGTAATTTTTTTACCAAATAAAAGTAAACTCGTATCCCCATTGCCTCCGGGCATATCTGCTAGAACTTGATCATAAGTGCGATTTTCTTTGATCACATAAAAAACATATTTAATAGGAGATTTTTGTTTTAAGGTCATAGGTATAGGAAACCCAGGAGCAGTTGTATCTGCATTCAATGTTTTTGCAATAGAGTATGGCACATTAGAGTATACTGCTTTGGTGTAGGTTGCCAATATCTTTTCGGAAGGAACATTAATAACACTCATCGTCCCTCTAAATAAACCTCCAATATATTCGACTTGCGAGCCTGGCTTAAAAGAAGCGCCATGACTAATCACTTCTTCTTTTTTGCGAACAGGTGAAGGACCATATGGATTCGCTTTAGAAGTAAATCCTTTGCCATTAGCTACCCAAAGTTGATTCTTAATGAATCTTACTGAAGTTGGATACCATCCTACTGGAATAAAACCTTTGGCTTCACTTTGTCCCGGATGTTCAACATCAAAAACAGCAATACAATTATTATCAGCATTCGCAATGAATAATTTTTTGTGTATAGGATCTAAACAGATACTGTTGGTAGTAGAACCACTGGGAGAATTAGGATACAAAGCAGCATCTAAAGTTTCAATCACGTGCTTTGTTTTAGTGTCAATCACGGAAACACTATTGTCATTAGCATTACATACATATAAATATTTGCCATCAGGTGATACTAGCATTTCATTAGGATTATCTCCCACCGTAATGGGAGCATCCCATGTTTGTGTCGCAAGATCTAATGTGTTTACTTTATCACAACCCCAACAAGAAACGTATAATTTTTTGCTATCAGGACTCATAATACAAGTAAATGCTTCAGCGTCTAATCCAAAATACTTAACTACTTTTTTGGTAAAAAGATCTAATACATATAAACGCTTATCTTCTCTTGTCACTACATATAAAAGATTTCTTTTTTCATCCAAACAAATTCCAGAAGGCCCAATGGCATTAGGCCATGCTTTTCCTAATTCAAAAGTATCTTTATTGATTAAATGCCCGCCTGATAAAGCATATTTAATAATAATATTATCGTGACCCCCAGCTGCATATAAATATTTTTCATCGGATGAAAATTGTAAACCATAAAATGATTTACCAATGACAACGGAGTCCACTACTTTTTGAGTTGCGGTTTGAATTAGCTGAATGGTTTGAGTACTATATCCATTATTAGTCACGGCCATCCATGTACCTGTTTTACTTACTGCAATATTTAAAGGCAAATCCCCCAATGGGAAAGACTTCCCTACTGGGCTTAATTTCCAACCATTAGGTAAAGTAACAGAAGCTGGAATTAATTGAGCTTGAGCAGTCATCGAAATGACCAATATGAATAAAATTGTAATTTGTTTTTTCATCTTCTTAATTGTATTTTTAAGAAGCCTAAAGTACGACATATTAAGTATAATGAAGATGACTTTAGTGTGAACGAATGTTTAAATTTTTGCCTTATGAAAAAAATGCTCACTTTATTGACATGGGTAATATGGAGTGCTTTAAATGCTCAAGAATCTCCCTTACCCTCACAAGTTTTTAAATGGAATTTAGCCGCCAATTCAACCGCTACTAAAATTCAATCTAGTACCCTATTTGATGGCAAAGGGGGTGTTTTAAATAAACACACCATGAAGGGAATGAGAGTGCCTAGTCATCAAAAAATAAATATCAAAAAATCAAAAGAAGTAGAGCGATTTTATATCGTTAAAAGCGGATTGGCTACTATTCAATTAAATGATCAAAAAATCACTACATTAAACAGAGGTTCTGTAGTATGTGTTTTACCAAATGATGTGTTACAAATTGCTAATAAAGAAGACAGCCCCCTCGAAATTTACGAAATGAGCTACCAAGCAAATGCAACTATGAATATTGAAAGAGGTGTGAAAGCAGGTGGATCCTTTATCACGCATTGGGATGATATCACATTTAAACCGCATGATAAAGGGGGTGTAAGACAATTTTTTGATCGCCCAACCGCTATGTTTAGCCGATTTGATATACATGTAACACAACTTAATGTGGGTTTTAAAAGTCACGATCCTCACACTCATGTAAATGAAGAAATCATATTAATGCTAGAAGGTAATGCTGAAATGCAAATTGGAAATGATCATCAAAAAGCAAATCCAGGTGATGCAGTATTATTGGGTTCCAATGTATTGCATAACCTTACCAATATAGGAAACACGCCATGCTTGTATTTTGCTATACAATGGAATTAAAGATTCAAATTTAAAAAAGAAGAGATCTACAAATTCGTTTTTACAAAATGTGCGCAATACGATTTGGCTACGGCAGCTATTGCCAGTACATAATACAAGTACTTTCTTCATTCCTGATTATTAACTAATTGCTTTAAACCCTAATTTTTGGGGGGTAATAGGTAAATCACGAACACGTTTGCCAGTCGCATTAAATAGAGCACTTGAAATGGCTGCAGCTAATCCTATAAAAGCAATTTCACCCAGCCCTTTAGCACCTATAGAATTAATATAAGGATCTGGTTTATTCACAAACCAAACATCTGTATTAGGAATATTCCTATGACGAGGTACTTGATACCCGCCAAAGCTTGCATTAATAATTTGAC
>Ga0214923_10009299_pt1 | contig 10261 bp, 8 predicted proteins | sample LL1510_MetaG_FD_177993 | JGI IMG/M metagenome (GOLD analysis project Ga0214923, IMG submission 177993) | Freshwater microbial communities from Lake Lanier, Atlanta, Georgia, United States - LL-1510 | ecosystem: Environmental > Aquatic > Freshwater > Lake | place: USA: Georgia | collected 2015-10-15
TTCCTTGGCATGCGCACCGTTGTGCAGGACTACCTAAAGGGCACGGCGCAGCACGTCGTGCTGACCCTGCTCTGGATCCTTGCCGCCGTGCTCGTGGTTCTCGGGAGCAATGTCGTGCTGACGTTGCCCCTCAAATGACCACAGGACTTCGCGCCGAAACGACGCAGATCGACGTTGATGCCATTGTCGTCGGTGCGGGTGGGGCAGGCCTCTGGGCGGCCCTGGAGCTGGCTCGCGAAGGAATCCCTACTGCCGTACTCACTAAGCTGTACCCAACCCGCTCGCATACCGGGGCGGCACAGGGCGGCGTCTGTGCCGCACTCGGCAATGTGGAAGAGGATCACTGGGAGTGGCACATGTTCGACACCATTAAAGGAGGCGACTATCTCGCCGACCAAGATGCCGCCGAGGTGCTCGCGCGTGAGGCGATCCCCGCGGTTATTGAACTCGAGCGCATGGGCCTGCCATTCAACCGCACCCCAGACGGAAAGATTGACCAGCGCCGTTTTGGCGGTCATACGCGCAACTTCGGTGAGGGCCCTGTGCGACGCAGCTGCTACGCCGCAGATCGAACCGGTCACATGATTCTGCAGACGCTCTACCAGCAGTGCATCAAGGCCGGCGTGAAGTTCTACGACGAGTATCACGTTGTTGATCTCGTCTTTGAGGGCGGTGAGGCGAACGAGGGCGGCCGATGCTCCGGCGTCGTCGGATACAAGATCTCCGACGGAACGATGCACGTGTTGCGCGCCAAGGCGGTCCTGCTCGCAACTGGTGGCTACGGTCGAGCCTGGCGCGTCACCTCGAACGCGCACTCACTGACGGGCGATGGCATGGCGCTCGCGTGGCGACATGGCGTGCCGCTGCAGGATATGGAGTTCTATCAGTTCCACCCAACCGGCATTGTCGGCATCGGCATTCTTCTTAGTGAGGCGGCGCGCGGTGAGGGTGGCTATCTCCTCAATGACGAGGGAAAGCGCTTCATGGAAACCTATGCACCGAAGCTGATGGAGCTTGCGCCGCGCGACATGATCTCGCGTGCCATCTACCAAGAGGTTCGTGCCGGCCGCGGCATCGGCGGCAAAGACTTCATTCATCTCGATGTGCGACATCTCGGCCGCAAGGTCATTGAAGAGAAGTTGCCGGACATCACCGATTTCGCCCGGGTCTATCAGGGCGTCGAGCCGATCAGTGAGCCTGTCCCTGTGCAGCCAACAGCGCACTACGCGATGGGCGGTGTGCCCACGAACCTCGAGACAGAGGTGCTCGCCGATGCTCGTGGCAATGTGGTGCCAGGGCTCTTTGCCGCGGGCGAAGTTGCCTGCGTCAGCGTGCACGGGGCGAACCGCCTCGGCACCAACTCGCTTGTTGACCTCCTCGTTTTCGGCAAGCGCGCGGGGATTCGCATGGCACAAATCTGCAAGAGCACTCAGCGGCCGGGATCGGTGCAGGGTGCCGAGCGCGCCGTTCGTGACGAGCTGCTCGCCCTGAGCACGCGCCCCACTGGTGTGCGTCCAGCCGAGATTCGTCGCGAACTTGCCGCACTCATGATGGATAACGTTGGCGTCTACCGTGACGAAACGCTCCTTGGCGCCGCGGTGAAGGGGATCGCCAAGCTGAAGGGGGAGTACGCCAACGTGCGCGTAGAAGACACCGGAAGCGTCTTCAATACCGACCTGCTCGAGGCGCGGGAACTTGGCTACTTGCTCGACACTGCCGAGGCTACCGCCGTCTCCGCCTACGCACGGAAAGAGTCACGTGGTGCCCACAGCCGCGAGGATTTCCCAGAGCGTGACGATGCCAAGTTCTTGGCACATACCTTGGTATGGCAGGGGGCCGCAGGGGCACCTGCGACCAAGCTTGACTACAAACCGGTGACGATCACCAAGTTTGAGCCAAAGCCGAGGGTTTACTAAATGGCCACAGCGACAACCGTTGAGCTAAAGATTCAGCGTTTCGACCCAGAGCGCGACAACGAGCCGCACTGGCAGACCCTAACCGTCCCCGTCGAGCCGATGGACCGAGTCCTCGACGTCCTGACGCGGGCGAAGGAACTCTTCGACGGCTCAATCACCTTCCGCCGCTCATGCGCCCACGGCGTGTGCGGCTCGGACGCACTGTTAATCAATGGCCGCAACCGCCTCGCCTGCAAACTGCGGGTAGAACAGCTGGGGAAGACGATCACCGTTGCCCCGCTCCCTGGACTGCCAATCGTGAAAGATCTTGTCGTTGACATGGATGGCTTCTTTGAGAAGTATCGATCGGTGCAGCCGTTTCTCGTCGCAGCGCCGGTTGAGGGGAGTGGAGAGCGCATTCAGAGCCAGGAGCAGCGTGATCGCTTCGACGACACCACCAAGTGCATCCTCTGTGCTGCCTGCACTACCTCGTGTCCAAGTTTCTGGGCCGAGCCTGAGTACGTCGGACCCGCGGCGATTGTGAACGCTCACCGCTTCATCTTTGACTCGCGCGATGAGAACGCTGAGGCAAGACTCGACATCCTTTCAGACGAGGATGGTGTTTGGCGCTGTCGCACCAGCTTCAACTGCGTAGAGGCCTGCCCGCGCGGGATCAACATCACCAAGGCGATCCTTGAGGTCTCCTCGGCAATTAGCGCGCAGGAGTAGCCTTGCCGCCACGCGCGTACATCATTCGCACCGACGGCGCATGTCGGGGGAACCCAGGGCCAGCCTCCATTGGTATTGCGCTCTATGACGCTTCTGCACCCGGATCAGATCATCCGGATGCTATGCCCATCGCCTCAATTTCAGCGGCGATTGGCACGACGACGAACAACGTTGCAGAGTGGCGCGCAGTTGTTGCGGCCATTGATTTCGCTGCTGAACTTGGCGCACGCGAGGTTGATCTACTCCTGGATAGCAAGTTGGTGGTGGAGCAGTTGCAAGGACGCTGGCGCGTTCGCGATGCCAAGCTTGCACCGCTTTGTGATGAGGCACTGAAGGGGTTGACGCGTTTTGCTCATTGGAGCGCGCGCCATGTACCGCGTGAGCAGAATGGTCGTGCCGATGCGCTAGCCAACGAAGCGCTTGATCGCGCGCTGCGCGGAGGGCCGGCCTGGGTGGCGCGTCGTCCGCAAGAAGGCTCCCCTGCGACGTCAACTGCAGCCACTTGCGTCGCGCCCTCGTCAACGGTGGCAACGCGCATTACCGTGCTCGGCTCCGGCGCGAGCCGCGGTGTGCCACGAGTCGGCTGTCGCTGCGGCGTGTGCCTTTCGCGCGACCAGCGCAACCATCGACTGCGCAGCTCGGTGCTTGTTGAGTGGCGTGATGGTGTCACGGAGCGTGGCGTGATCATTGATCCTGGCATGGATTTGCGCCAACAGGCGTTGCGTCACGGCATCACGCGCCTCGATGGTGCGCTCGTCACGCACATTCACGTTGATCACACGGGCGGAATTGACGAGCTTCGCGCCTATACCGACGCACAAGATGCGGTCCTGCCAATCGGCACTGGCGAGGCGACGGCGGATGAATTGCGCAAACGCTGGGAGTATGCCGTTGATGGACGAACGGCACCTGGCGCCGGAATTCCCGCCCTTGAACTTGTCGCTTCGGATACCGAAATCACCATTGCCGGCCGTTCGTTCCAAGCAATCGCGATCGTGCATGGCAAGCGACCCGCGCACGGGTGGCGGAGCGGGGGATTTGCGTACTTGACCGACGTGAGCTCGGTCCCTGCGGCATCACGCGACCTGCTCGGCGACCTGGATCTGCTGATCGTCTCGGCGCTGCGCGATCTGCCGCACCCAACGCACCAGACGGTCGATGAGGCGTTGGAGCTGATTCGGGCGGTTGCGCCACGCCGCGCGCTCCTCACGCACCTGGATCACGACCTCGATTTTGAGGATCTTGCGGCGCGACTCCCTGTGGGAGTAGCCCCCGCCTTTGACGGGCTCGTCGTCGAGGTGCCGGCGCGCTAGACTGCCGATCCGGCGAGATGGCCGGACGGCCGCGTCGCACCTTCGGGGGCGTCGAGGAAAGTCCGGGCTCCGAGGTGCAAGGCAGCGGGTAACGCCCGTCCGCCGTAAGGCGCGGACTAGTGCCACAGAGACGAGTCCGCCGCAGAGCTTCGGCTCAGCGGTGGGGTGAAACGCGGCAAACTCTGCCTGGAGCAAGGTCGAATAGGGAGGCATTCCAGTCGCTTGCGACTGGACCGGCGCACCGCCGGGACCTCCGGGTTGACCGCTAGAGCCCCCGAGCAATCGGGGGCCGAGATGGATGGCCGTCCTCCCGAAAGGGGGACAGAACCCGGCTTACAGGCCATCTCGCCGGACTCCCTTCCGTGCTCGATTCGTGCTCGGGCGCCCTCAGCCTCCCTTCAGCCTCCCTCCAGAAACCTGGCCGAAACACCCTCTTGACAGGGGAGTCTGGTGGGGGCAAGATGCACCTAAGTGGTTCCAAGTGGGGGAAGGTGGGGTAACACCTCCCAGTGGGGCCACGGCGGAGGGTGTACTGGTGTTTACCGGCGAATATCGTCATGCCATCGATGGGAAGGGACGCGTTGCCGTCCCCGCGCGCTTCCGAGCGCAGCTCGATGAGGGTGCCTTCGTCTCCCGTTGGCTCGACAACTGCCTCGCGATCTTTCCGCGTGCCGCGTGGGACGATCTCGCCGCTCGCGTCGCCGCCCTTCCAACCGGCAACGCCACTGCGCGTGAATTCGCCCGTTTCCTCTTCGGTAGCGCCTTTGAGGTTGAACTCGATGCGCAAGGCCGCCTCCTCCTTCCGGCGACGCTGCGCACCTGGGGCCAGCTCGACGCCGAGGCGATGGTCGTCGGAGCACGTGATCACGCCGAGATCTGGACGCCGAAGCGCTGGGACTCGTATCGCGGCGGCATGGAGTCCTCTGACGCCCTCGCCGCACAACTAGAGGAGCTCGGCTTCTAATGGCGACGGGCGCGACCCTCCATCGCCCCGTCTTGTTGCCTGAACTGCTCGACGCACTGGTGGTTCGACCAGACGGTACCTACGTTGACGCCAACTTGGGCGGCGGCGGACATGCAGAGGCGGTCCTTGAGGCGTCAGGTCCCCGCGGATTCCTCCTCGGCATTGACGCCGATGGGGGAGCAATCGACATGAGTCGCCGCAGACTCGCGCGTTTCGGCGATCGACTCTCAACATTCCACGGGAGCAGCGAACATCTTGCCCGTGCCATAACCGAAGCTGGTTTCAACGAGGTAGATGGTGTCTACTTCGATCTCGGCCTCTCCTCGGACCAGCTCGTTGATCGCGAGCGCGGATTCGGGATTCGCGCCGGTGGTCTGCTCGACCTGCGCTTTGACACGCGCACTGGTGAATCTGCGGCAGAGCTGATCGCCCAGGCGAGCGCAACAGAGTTGGAGCAGATCTTCCGCGAGTACGGTGAAGAGCCTCACGCAGCAAAGATCGCACGCGCCATTATCGCAACACGCAGCAGTGCGCCAATCACCACAGCAGAAGAACTCGCGAACCTCGTCGAACAGAGCGTGCCGAAGCGCTACGGTCCGCCGTCCCGCATTCATCCGGCTACGCGGGTCTTTCAGGCGCTGCGCATTGCCGTGAATGACGAGCTCAATGCGCTTACTACCGCTCTTGCGGCAGCGATCGCTGCACTGCGCGTTGGTGGTCGAGTTGTTGTCTTGACCTATCACTCACTTGAAGACCGCATTGTGAAGCAGGCATTCGCTGCCGCCGCGCAATCGTGCATCTGCCCACCACGCGTCCCCGTCTGCACCTGTGCAAACGAGGCCACATTGCGACTCATTACCAAGCATCCAATCACCGCAAGTGAGGAAGAGATTGCCGAAAATCCGCGCAGCCGAAGTGCCAAACTTCGCGCCGCAGAGCGACTGGAACGTGCGGCATGACCACGATCGGCCGTCCGCTTCGCGGCGCACAGTTGGTAACCCCGCCGTATCAGCCGCGCATCTCCGACAGTCGAGCTGCCGCTGCCGCACGTCAGCGCGCAGCAATCCGCAGCGCGTTTGCGCCGTCAAATGCCGCCACGGGAACGGGCTCTATTCGTATAGGCACCCGGCTACCCACTGGGGCGCCTATTCCGCGAACAGCGGTGATTCCGGGTGCCACGCCACGTGGACGCATCGGCGTAACCTCATGGAACGCTGTTGAACGTCACGGGGGGCTGAGCGCCAAGCTTGGCTCACTGCTCATGCCGACAGCCGTGCTCTTCGGTGCCTTTTTCGTTCTGACGATTCTTTCGATTGAGATTGCAACATCAACGGCAAAGGTGACCACGTTGATGAATGAGCAGACCCGGCTCATGGAAGAGATTCGCGTTGGTGAGACGGATATGAGCCGACTCGGTCGCGAGCCAGCGGTACGCCGACGAGTGACGAGCCTCGGTGTTGTACAGCTCGCGGACCCACTCGTCGTGGAGGTTCGCTAAATGGCGCCAGACTCTCGTATGGTGCGAACCGACTCGCGCCTCCGCGCCAATCTGGTCGCGGCCGGCCTGATCTTGATTGCCGTGGTGTGTGTCGCTCGTCTCGGATATTGGCAGGTTGTCGCTCGCGATCGGCTCTTGGAGGCGGCCGCTGCCCAGATGCGGACGACCGTCACAAACGAGCCAATTCGAGGCACCATCACCGACCGCACCGGCGCGGTCGTACTGGCAACCACGGTGCTTCGCCATCGCCTCCTTTCGCAAGGGGCGAACCTTTCCGCCACCGATCGCGCAGCGACAGCGGACGCCCTCGCCTCCGCACTTGCTCTGAGCCCCGCCAATGCCACGAAGGTGCGCGCTCTTCTTGAGTCTGGTCGAAAGTGGGTCGTACTACTCCCTGCACTCGATGATGCCCAGACCGACATCGTTCAAAGTGAAATCGCCGCGGATCGAGTTCGTGGAGTGACCCTTGAAGAGGTGCGCGTCCGCCTGTATCCGCAACCTGGTGGCGGTGTTGGCACCTCTCTCGCCAGCCATCTCCTTGGCTTCGTCAATTCCGATGGGGGCGGCCAATACGGCCTCGAGGAGTACTACAACGAGCAACTCGCCGGAGCGGCAAGTGTGAGCACAACGGTGCGAGGTACTGATGGTCAATTGACGACCACCCAGGTGAGTGCTGGTCGCACCCCTGTAAATCTGCAGCTCTGCATTGATGCCACCCTTCAAACTCTGGTTGAGCAGGAGGTTGCGACGGCGGGGATTGCCGATGACGCTGAATCGGTGAGCGCAATCGTTATGGATCCGTACACCGGTGGGGTGATCTCTTCTGCATCGTGGCCTGCATACGACGCCAACAGTTTCGGAGCGACTGCAGCGCGAGACCCGAGCCGCTTCATCAATCCAGCGACAACGAGCGTTTATGAGCCAGGATCGGTGATGAAGGCGATTACCTCTGTTGCTGCTCTTGAGTCTGGCCTCTACACCCCAACCTCGGTGATTCAAGACGAGGAGGTACTTACGCTCGACAACGGGGCGACAAAGGTTCGCAACTCCGACCACAAATCAAAAGGATCAATGACCTTGACTGCGGCCCTCGCCTGGAGTCGAAATATCGTCTTTAGCAAAGTTGGACTCTCGCTCGGCAGTGACGCGCGCGAGGCCGCAGCGCGCCTGTATGCCACCTGGCTGCGATTCGGATTTGGTGGCAAGACTGGCATCGACGTGGCGGGAGAGAGCCAGGGGCTTGTCAACGATCCAGCAGATCGGCGATGGCGCGAAATTGATGTTGCAAATGCATCGTTTGGGCAGGGGGTTGGCACAACGTTGATGCAGCTTGCAGTTGCCTACTCCGCTCTTGTAAACGGCGGGGTGCTGGTGCGCCCCCGTTTTGTTGACTCCATTGACGGCGTGCCAGTGCCCATTACGGTTCGCGGCACAGCTACGACTCCAGAGGTTTCAGCACAGATGGTGCGTATGACTGGCCAGGTAACAAAGAGCGTTCCGTTCTACGCGAAGCTCACGCGAATGGATGGCTATGCCTACGGCGGTAAAACCGGAACCGCGCAGATTTGGTTGAAGAACGCTGATGGCGGTAAAGGTGCGTGGGACTCCGATCACTACAACTTCACCTTCGTCGGCTGGGTTGGCAAGACATCGCCGGAGTACGTCATTGCGATCTCAATTCGTCGTGGAACTCCCGTCACACAGCGTCAGGGTGCGATCGTGAATCGAATTGAATCTTTTGAGCTTTTCCGCCGCGTGGCGCAGGACCTCATCTCCGTGTACAACATCCCCCCCGCCGTTGCGGCTGCAGCTGGCGGCTTGACTTCCCCCACCCACCCCGGCGTGCCGGAACCCTCCGCTCCGGTTATGCCGGCGGTGGGTGGGGATCTACTACCCTTTCGCAGCGTGAGGCGCGGCTGATGACGCTTTCGGCAGCACCACGAACCGTTGGAGGGTCACTTGCAGCAACCGGCGCCGAACTCGCCGAGATCGTTGGGGGCACCCTTCTTATCGATGGCCAGCAGCCGATTCGTGGCTGCGCAGTAGATTCGCGCGCGATCGCCGCGGGCCAAATGTTCCTTGCACTTCCTGGTGCGCAGACCCATGGACTACTGCACGCGAGCGAGGCGATCGCCGCCGGAGCGACTGCAGTGCTCGTTGAGGGTGAAGGGGCGACTCCAACGTTGCGACAGTGCTTGGCTGAACTTGAACCAGCGATCCGAGCGGCAGGCGCATCGCTCATCAGTGTTGAGAACGGGCGCGCGGCCCTCGGTCGCGCTGCAGCCGAATGGCGTAACCGGTTTGCGCTCGATGTGATTGGGGTGACCGGCTCGGTTGGAAAGACCTCTACCAAACAGTTGATCGCCGCGGCACTCGGTGGAACGTCGGCCGGATGCGCTGCCACGCCGGGGAATGCCAATAACGAGATCGGGCTGCCGATCTCGTTGCTCAATCTTCCTGATGGAACGGTCCGCTATGTCGCGGAGATGGGGATGTACGTCGAAGGGGACATTCAGTCGCTCTGCACCCTTACGCACCCGCGCATCGGTGTCGTGACCGCGATCGACGCGGTACACGCCGAACGAGCAGGGGATCTTGATGCCATTGAGCGCGGTAAGGGGGAGATCGTTGCGGCACTTCCGCCAGAGGGTTGGGCCGTACTGGCGGCGGATGATCTCCGCGTCGCCCGTCTCGCGACCCGAACTCCGGCGCGCAGCATCACCGCTGGGCACGCGGCGACCGCTGATGTTCGAGTCCTTGATGCCGCGCTTGATGAGGCGTCGGGCCACACGATTGTGACGATTCAAATCCGTACCGAAACGCTACGGGTAGATCTGCCACTGTTCGGGCTTCAATTTGCGAAGGCCGCGGCGCTCGCGATTGCCGTCGCCGATCTCTGTGGTGTAACACCGAGTGAGGCCGCTGCACGGCTCACTGCTGTACAGCTTCCATCCGGGCGTGCCACCGTTCGAATGATGGCGGGCATTCGGGTGATTGATGATGCGTATAACGCCGCGCCGACCAGCATGACGGCTGCCCTGGCGACCCTTGCCGCCTGTCGCCCGCATCGCTTCGCAGCGCTTGGTGTGATGGGTGAGCTTGGGCCGTATGCCAACGATGCGCATCGTGCGGTTGGCCTCACTGCCGCAGCGAGCGGACTCGAGCTTCTCGTGGTCTTTGGCGCAGAGGCCGACGGCATCGCCGAGGGAGCCCGCGCTGGCGGCATGCCGATCGAAAAGATCATGCGCCTCAGTAGTGATGAGGCTGGAATCGCCGCCGCTGTCGGACTGTTTGGTGATATGGCGAAGTCTGGCGACACCATCCTCGTAAAGGCATCCCGATCCGTTGAACTTGAACGAATAATCAACGGACTTGCAGCCCGTTGGGAAGGGGAAGCGAAGTGATTGCCATTGTTCAGGCACTTGTTCTCGCATTCGTCTGTGTTTTCGTGTTGATGCCGGCGTACCTGCGCCTCTTGAAGTACGCAGGATTCGGGAAGCGAGTGCGACGGGAGTTTGGTCCTGAGTGGCACATTGTTAAAGAGGGAACACCAACAATGGGCGGGCTCCTCCTCACAGCAATCGTGATCGCTCTGGCGCTACTCCTCGATGCCGTAGACGCATCTACCTATGCAGTTCTCCTTGCACTCCTTGGTGTCACACTTCTTGGCGCATTTGACGACTGGCTAAACGCACGTACAGGTGACGGCATTTCGGCGCGGCAGAAGCTGCTCTGGCAGACCGGCGTGGCAATCATTTCAGCAATTTATCTGCAGCAACACTTTGCCTTCAACTCGCTTGTCGTTCCGTTTGTTGGCGAGGTACCAATCGCGCCAATCATGTGGATCGCTGTCGCGGTGGTC
>Ga0214923_10009301_pt1 | contig 10260 bp, 4 predicted proteins | sample LL1510_MetaG_FD_177993 | JGI IMG/M metagenome (GOLD analysis project Ga0214923, IMG submission 177993) | Freshwater microbial communities from Lake Lanier, Atlanta, Georgia, United States - LL-1510 | ecosystem: Environmental > Aquatic > Freshwater > Lake | place: USA: Georgia | collected 2015-10-15
AAGTTTAAGTTTTGTAAATGATAGTAGTGGTGTTGTTGCTGAGGTTTTTGGGGGAGATGAATACATCCAATTAGGAAATGTAAGAATAAACACATCAAGTGTAGTAATATATAATCAATCAAATCAAATCCAAACAAAAATATCATCCGAAGCACCTGATTTCTTTATCATTAAATCGGGAAGTTTCCTTGCAGCACAAATTAACTCAGAAGGTGTTATGGTATTAGGTAAATTTGATACCCCACCGACACCTGTAACGGGGGCAATGTACTATAGTTCTGATGGAAATTTTTACTTGGGAATGTAACACATAAAAAAAAACAAACACTATTTATAATTAAGTTAAACTATAATATGAGGTTTCAAAATGTCCATACTTGATAAACTAAGAGCAAAACAACAACCAGATTCCAATGAATCTGATAATATTGAATATGTAAAAATTCACGACAAAAATGATTTAAATTTTGATGAAATAACTTTTTTATTGACATCATTAAAAGATTTAACTTTTACTGTTGGTGATGTTGAACTAGTTTACAATACAATCATTAAACTTCAAAATCAGTTTTTAGAATTGAAAGAAAACCAAAATCCAAAAAAATAATAGTTTAATTACATTAGGAGAATAGCATGGCAACATGGAAAAAAGTAATAGTATCAGGCTCACAATCTCACTTACAGGGGATAACTGCAAGTAATATCCCAATAGGGTCAGGTCAAACACATATTTTAGCATATGATTCGGCGAGTGGACAAATTAAGTATATAGCAACATCATCAATCGTTGTATCAGCAGCCGGCGGAACAATTGGAGCAGCCGAAGATGGTACTTACACCGATGGAGTATTTACCGATTTTACCCCATCCACTCCAATAGGAACTGCTGTTGATAGATTTAACGAACTATTTACCGCCCTCGTACCCGCAACTCCACCAGCATTTGCTGAGCTAGCTCATGATTCAACATGGAGTCCGCTGGATGGACGAACATTCGCTTTAAATACTTCATCGGGATATACTCCTGTTGCTGGAACAGGATCACTAACGGCCATAAATAATGGTGTATCTACTACTATTGTTGCCAGCGGATGGTCACCCGGAACGCAAGTTAGATATGGTTTGGTTAATAATTTAACACAATTAAATTTTGAATTACAACGTACAATAGCAGCAAATGCAGGAAATTTTACAAATTATTCGGATAACGCAGCTGAAATACCCGTTGGTGGCGGGGATGCTTATTTTATTGATTTAAATGGTACTACAACAACACCTGTTTCTTCCTCTGTTTCAAATCCAACCGCATCTTTTTCTTTTTTAGGTGGGACAATTCCAGCTGCAGCGACCTCATCATTTATAACTACAGGTCAATCATTTCCTCAAAAATTGTGGAGAGATTTTACGAATCTTAATCTTCAAATCCCCACTAATTATCGTAGAGGTTGGAATTATATGAAAGTTTTTCAATCATCATCTTTGGGTGTTAGAATGACAAATTATATAGACTGGATTTATGAACCGGCGATGCAGCATGGGACAAATTTCACAACTGCTGAATCAATTACAAATTTAACTGGAACGGGTAGGCGAGATATATCTGGTATTCAGTATTATACAGGTTTTACATGCACCGTATCGGCAAGTGTTACCGATTTTTATAGCTGTAGTTATAATCCTGATATTATTACAATGACTTCCAGCCCAATTAATTTTTTATCAGATACAACCGCCGTCACATCAGGTCCAAATGGTGTAGCGACTAATACAAATAAAAGCAAATTCACACCAGTTGCACCAACATCTGTTACCCAAAAATTAGAAATGGGTACAGCTGTTACTGCTCCTATCACAAATGTTAGGCTAGTTACTAATGGTAACAACACATTATCAGTTACATATACGGCTACGGGTCCGTGGATGAATCAAAACTATGTTTTTAAAACAAGCGGAGCAAAAACAGCCACCAGTTCAACAATTTTATTAGATGGAACTCTACCAGGTTCATTGGGTGAGACGATTGAAAATTTTGTAACTGAAAGTTATAGAGTCCCATCTGCCTCGTACAATACACAGGCCGATTTAAATAATGCAGTTTTTTCGGCAGCCACATCCTTATTAACATCCCCATATACATCTGAATTAGCAGTATGGAATGGTGGATTAAATTACCCAAGTGTAGTGCCGGATTATTCATCATATAGTGTTAAAATAACAACACCACCAAATTACACTTCTGCTACAGGTACTCGTTATTTTTACAGAAGATTTAGACATAATGTTACGGCCGGTGGTACTACCCAACTCAAACAATTTACTTTTTCGTTTGCTGGGGGGTCATTTGTAGCCGGTGATGCAAGTGGAGTACCCACTACAGCCAATCAAATGACGGCTCACATAAAAATCCCCGCTGCTACTGGATATAGAAATATGATGATACTTGCACCAGATGCAATAAATTTCCCAGCACAACAATCTACTGATAATATTGGGTGTTTTAGAGCAACATCAGCGGTAGGAACACCAACAATTACTAGTGGTGTACCTTTTGAAGTTAATATGGTAAGTATCGACTCAAGTTTTTCACAAGTAAATCCATCATATGTTATAAGAATTGGTATGGCTCCAGCTACAGCAGCAAGGATAACTAATATTACAGCGAACTTATAAAAACAAATATATTAATAAATCAATTATAAAACTATACGGAGTACGGAATTATGGCATTATCAACCGGAACTAAATTAGAAATAGCATCAAAAAGATTAGATGGTAAAGCATATACTAATCCAGGTACGCCTGCTGCTAGTGAAGAAATTCCATCTTTAGTACAACTTTCTTCAAACGCGGTTTTTTATGACCAACCACCGCAAAATAGTATAGTACCAACATCACCAAGTACCTATACTTTAGTTTCCGCGTCATTAGGTGGAAAACCAATTGCAGAATATATAGAATTTGATTTAACCTCTGATTATGCTAACGGAAGTTTCCCAACAACAACCGCAACTACAACAGCATTACTTCCAACAACAGATGAAAGTAATGCGAATGCAACTCAACACATATTTTTGGCAAAATTACCCACAGATTATATTGCAAGCTCCAATAATCCGAAAAAAAATACCGGATTTTTTACAAATGGTACATTTTTAACAGGTAGTGGATTTAGTTTACAATTAATACCATCTTCTTTTGGAAAAAATTATACTGCTAAACTTTATAATGGTAGTACTGAAATAGCTGCTAATGATCCTGTAGATTGGAATTTAGATTATTCTACTGGTGTGGTTCTTGTTCAAGATAGAACGGGTACATTACAATCAGCAGTGCCAACAAAACTAAAAGCATATCTTTATATTGGTGATTATACCTCTACAACAATTTCTAATTTAAGTTCTTCTCTTGCTGCTTTAAGTTCTTCCGTTATTACTGGTACTGGAAATGCGGGAACTGCATCAGCAGGTTTTTTAATTACTAGTAGTAATGATGGGTTACTATATACCCAAAGTGGTAGTAATGCTAAAAACTCTTTAATATTTAGAGATGCAGATATAACAACTGCTGCAAATCAACCAATTGGTAGAATAGCATTTGAATCATTTGATAATGATACTACTGGTTCAAACCAACAAGTAAGAGCATTTATAGAAGCTGTATCTGAAGATACTACTCCTGATGCTTTCCTTGCATTTGGCACTGCTGTTAGTGGTTCTGTGGTGCAAGAAAGATTGAGAATAACATCATCGGGTAGTGTTGGTATTGGTACATCTGCTCCAAATTCAAAATTAACTGTTAGTGGGTCTGGTGCAGCAGGAGGTATAATCGTTGGACATAGAGTAAGTAACAACACAGATTCATACGCGGTGCACACATTTGTTGATAATGAAGGACCTAAAATTGGATTCGGTTCTTACTTAAATAATGGAACTGCTAATTTATCCGCAAGCTGGGGTCAAATAGGCGCTTATAATCAGGCTTTAAGGTTTGAAGCTTTTACAACTGGGTCTCATGTTTTAAGTGGGGGTATTTTATTTAGTTATAGTGGTTCTAATAGACCTGATTTAAAAATATCCGCAAGTAATGGTGCTACTTTAGTTGGTATAAATACTAACACACCTACAAATACGCTTGAAGTTAATGGTGGTATAACTGCCGTAAATATAACTGCAAGCGGTGATTTAGCAGTAAATGGTGGCGATATAACGACAACATCTGGAATTGGTAATATATTTAGCTCGCAGGGTATAAATACAATTAATTTTGGCCATACCACCGCTACTACTATTAATATGGGTATTGCTGGTGGTTCTGTTAATGTTCTAGGTAGCATAACAGGTTCAAATCTTATTGTAAATGGTAACACTACATTAGGAGATGCTTCCGCAGATACCGCATCAATAAACGCAGGTAGAGTAAATATATCAAATTTACCAGTAGGTTCATCGGAGCTTGCAGTTTTAGTTACAGGTTCGGGTGGACAAGTGTTTACTCGTCAATTAGCAGCAAGTGCGTTTAGTGGTAGTAGTGGTGTTAGTGGTACTGGTACAGTTGATAGATTAGTTTTGTGGAGCGGTAGTTCAGGCACTACATCAGTAACTAACGATGATGCTGAATTATCATTTGATAGAACAAACAATATATTAACTGTTGGTACATCTACCTTCGGAGCAAATATATCTGCAAGTGGTAACATAACAGGTTCAAATCTTCGTATTGCGGGAAACTCAACCATTGGTGGAACATTAGATGTAACTGGTGTAACAACTTTATCAAGTCAATTAAATGTTAATTCATCAAATGGTATTGTAACAAACCAAACCACATCCCCATTCCCATTATTAAATACAAATGTACAGACCATTAACTTTGGTGGCGCTGCAACCAATATTAATATGGGTGCTTCCAATGGAACTGTTACTATAGCAGGTAACTTAACTGTAAATGGGGATACCACCATAATTAATACATCAACTATATCAATAGAAGATAAGTTTATTATTTTAGGTAGAAGTTCAGGTTCTCAAGCACCCGCATCCGAAGGTGGTATAATTGTTGAGGGGGCCGCTGGTAGTGGTTCTGCTTTCGTATTCAATAGTGGTAGTGCGGGGGGGAACGGTCTATCAAATAGGTGGGGTGTAGCATTAGGTGTACCAACAGGTTCATCGGATATAACTCCAACCGATTTTATGGTAACGGTTTCAGGCTCTGCTGCAAACCCCATCGATACATCAGCACCAACTTATGGTAGTTCTTCCTTTGGGTTTGGTAATATGCATGTAAACACATCTACTGGAGAAATTTGGATATGGAGTTAAAAAAATTGGGGGTTATATAAATGTCAATATTAGATAAATTAAGAGGAAAACAAACTGAAGAATCAGAACTTGTGGTAGAACCTCAAGAAGTTACAAAAAAAACGGATGAAAACAATTTAACTTTAGATGAAATTGCTTTTATATTAACATCCATTAAAGATTCTACTTTTAAGGTTGGTGATGTTGAACTTGTTTATAGTACAATTGTAAAACTACAATCTCAATTTTTAGAATTAAGTGGAAAGCCACATAAGGGGAAATAAACACTAATTAATTTTTTTCTATATTTATACTATATTAGAGTATAAACCAAAAAGTACAATATTGGCCTGAATAAGGAAGTGGGCCCATATACTACTCACTTAGTATGTGTATCCAACCATATTGTATGATTAAAAAAAGAGTGAGTGTATATGCCGTCGTGGAAAAAAATATTACAATCTGGTAGTGCTGCTCATGTAACAAACATAACCGCAAGTGGTTTACCCAACACCACACAGGCAAATGTAGTTGGTATAACATCAACGGGGCAATTCACCTACTTTTCAACATCATCGCTGGTAAGTGGTGGTAGTGTTATTGGTGGAAGTGGAACTCAAAATTATATAACCCGCTGGAGTGGAAACACTACTATTACAACCTCTTCAATTTATGAGAGTGGTGGTAATATTGGCATAGGCACAACATCCCCTCAACAAAAACTTCATGTTAGCGGGGGGCATGTAAAAATATCCAACAACGATGATGCTTTTTTAGAAATCATAACAAGCGCTAGTAAACATGCTTATATTGACTTAGTTAATAGTGATACATACCCCGATTATGGTTTAAGATTAATTAGAGAGCCCAATGGGACTAGTTACCTATACCATAGAGGAACGGGAGACTTTGGACTACACGCTACTGAATCCGCAAATATATTATTTTACACGACCAATCTTGAAAGAATGAGAATTACCGATAGCGGTAGTGTCGGTATAGGTACAAATACCCCCAATAACAAATTACAAGTAGATGGCGGTATAACCGCAGTAAACATAACCGCAAGTAATCTGCCACAGGTTTCACAACCACATATACTTGGTTATGATACTTCATCTGGCAGATTCACTTATTTTTCAACATCATCTTTTGTTGGTGGTAGTGGAACACAAAATTATATAACTAGATGGAGTGGTCCTAATACAATTACCACATCATCCATATATGAAAGTGGTAGTAGAATAGGAATAGGTACGGGGGTATCACTACCAATATCAAAATTACATATTTATACTAACCAATCTCCTTATATTGGTCTTTTTAGCGGAGTAGAAAATACGGGTGGTACAATAATTTCTGCATCAGCAATTCAAACTAAAATTGATTGTTTTGGTGTAGGCAATCAAATTACCAACGCATATAATATTAACATACTAAATAGTTCCGCTTCAGAGGGAACTATAACAAATTTATATGGGGTTCATGTAAATTTATTAAATTCGGGAAGTAGTAATTGGGCAATATATACATCAGGTTCTACAAGATCTTATTTTGGTGGTAATGTAGGGTTAAATGTAACCAATCCATCATATAGATTACAAGTTAAAGGAAATAGTGATACTGACCAATTACTAAAAGTTGAAGGTTCAACTAATACATTTATAGAAGTAAATAATGGGAATGTTTTAGTATCGGGTAGTAATGTTCATTTAAGTGGTAGTTTGTATTTTTCCGCATCATCCGCGGGAAATGTATCAAATTCAGTATTGGTTAGAGATAATACAACAGGACAAATAAAACTTACTGGCTCTTATGGTGGTGGCGGAGGTGGAGTAACACTACCATCTAATTTGTTGTCTGGAAGTGGGACTCCGACATATATTGCATTATATAGTGGTTCAAACTTTTTATCATCATCAAATATTTTTCAAAATAGTAGTTCCTTTATAGGTATTGGAACTACTACACCATCAACTCTTTTGCAAGTTGGTGGAAGATTTTCCGCTGATTTGATATCATCCACTCAACCACAGGTAGTTGTATTTAATTCAACTACTAAAGAACTCACATATATGTCTACCTCATCATTGGTTGCTGGTGCGGGCGGTACTCCTGGTGGTATAGATAGAGATATACAATTTAATGATGGCGGTGCATTTGGTGGGGCGGGAAGTGTAAATACATTTTATTATGATAAAAATATTGGTGGATTTGGACAAGGTGATAATGTTCATGTTGGGGTGGGTGTATTACAAACTCACGCGCAAGGATTTTACACATCCGCATCAGCAAATTACTCACACGCGGAGGGTGCAAACACCACCGCATTTGCAGAAGGTTCTCATGCCGAAGGTTATTTTACATTAACAACATCTGTTGCAAATGTTGGTGGTATTGATATTAAAGATGCTAATTATTCCCACGCAGAGGGTGCATTTACAACTGCTTCTGCTCCATATTCGCACGCCGAAGGATCGGGTTCATCTGCAAGAGGGGATGCATCTCATGCTGAAGGACGCTTAACAATAGCATCCGGCTCATTTTCACACGCAGAAGGTGGTTCTACAAACGCAGGTGGTATTGGTTCTCACGCAGAAGGTGCTTCTACAACCGCTTTGGGACAATATTCTCACGCAGAGGGTTTTTCGACATTGGCATCTGGAACATATTCTCACGCTGAAGGATATGATAGTGAGGCAAAAGCTAATAATTCCCACGCGGAAGGTAATACTACCATAGTTTATGATACTGCTACATCCGCACACACAGAGGGTCAGCAAACCCGAACATATTCAGTAGCTTCTCACGCAGAAGGTTATGATAATCAAATTGAAACAAACTCACCATATTCGCATGTTGAAGGTGCTGCCAATTTAATAAGACAAGATTCAGAAGGTTCTCATGCTGAAGGTTATAGAAATGTAATTGTTAGTTCGGAGTATTCTCATGCGGAAGGTGAAGGTGAGGGAGACCCGAATCAACCTGAAATTAAAAATTCACATTATTCTCATACTGAAGGAAGTAGAAATACCATAGAAGATTCATTATATTCTCATGCAGAAGGAGACCATAACACAATTGATGGTGGTTCATATAGTTCGCATGCAGAAGGTTCTTTTAATACAATAACAAGTGCAACTGGTTCGCATGCGGAGGGTAACAATAATTTAATTCAATCATCAAACTACTCTCATGTAGAAGGTATAGAAAGTGAAGTAAAAGGTGCTGATGGAGCACATGCGGAAGGTTATTTTACAAAAGCTTGGGCAAAGTGGTCACATACTGCAGGTTCGGGTTCATTCGCATCACCTCTTGCAATTGGTTCATATGTTGCGGGAGAAGGAACTATATCATCTGGAAGTTTTCAACATGTAATAGGTAGATATAATATACCTCTTGGTGGGACGGGTTCGTTTATAATTGGTAATGGAACGAGTGCTGCAAATAGAAGTAATATTATGTATGTAGATTTGACAGGTTCATCTGTTCAAATTACAGGCTCATTATTAGTACAAGGAACTATAGCAGCAACAAACATATCTGGAAACATTTCTTCGGATAAAATTACAGCTCCCGTAGGTAACACTACTTTAGATGAAATAACAACTGCACAGGTTCATTCTGCAAGTTTTGATGGTGATGTTATTTTTACTATAAATGGGCCGTATGATTCTAACGCATATAAAAATTGGATATATGTAAGAAATAAATTTTACGAAAATGAAACTCCTGGTGATTTTGAGGGTATTGGGATTGGTATTGGGGCGCCCCCATCATATTCATTAGATGTGTATGGTGAAAGTAATTTTGGAGGACCAAATGAGTATGGTGGACCAGGTGCATCTACTACCTCACCACCAAGAAATAATAATACTCTATTTAGGCAAAGTTATGGGTTTGCACACGGTCAATTAAACGAAGTTTATTCACTAAATGGATTTGCGCAGGGAAAAGGATTAATTGTTTCATCCTCACACCAACATGCTATTGGTTCATATAATCAACAATTAAACCAAGATTACTCTTTTGTAATTGGTAATGGTGGTGGTACTGGCACTCGAAGTAACACATTAGTAGCATATGGTGGTGCTATGGCAGGTATCACTCCCCAAGTTCAAATAACAGGTAGTTTTAGTGTTACACCTAACCCTACTTATAACAATTCATTTCCATTTGCTGATGTAAAATTTCAGTATTTATCTCAAAGCTATAGAAATCATGTTTTAACCTATGATGAAGCCACAGGTCAAATTTACTACTTTTCATCTAGCTTAGAAGGGACTGCACCCCCACCATGTAATACTAGACTATACCTAGCATCTTCAGTTGGGACTGATAACCAATCGGTATCACAATCATTCGCTATTACAAATATAGTTTATAATAACGATGACCCTAATGCATCTGTGTCCGGGTTACCTTCTGGAATTACTGATGCACTTGATCCATTAACAAATCAAATAACAATTTTTGGTAATGTTGCTCCTACCGCACCGCCAAGAACATACACATACGTAATTTCAATTAGGGGTGGATGTAAAGTATCAGGTAGTATAGAGGTTGTAAAAAATAATGAAGGACAATTACCTAATAAATATACCTTATCGGGCTCCCTTTTATATGATAACACTGCTAAAACTGGAATGAGTAATTCGTATCTTGAGTTGTATTATACAGCTTCCAATTCTACTATTGGAGCTCCTGTGATAGGTCTGTCTTGGGGTTCATCACTTACAACAACTGTTACTACTAATAGCCCTACTTACACAAATTTAGAACAGGGATATTTTGAATTTACAAATATACCACCAGGTGAATATATTTTAAAGGGTGTTACCAACAAGCCTTGGGGTGGTGTTACCGCCACAGATGCCTTGGTTATCAACAGAAGTATCGTAGGTGCTGCTCCTTTGGTTGGATTGCGTCTCAAAGCTGCTGACGTTAACGGCTCCAACACGAC
>Ga0214923_10009302_pt1 | contig 10259 bp, 9 predicted proteins | sample LL1510_MetaG_FD_177993 | JGI IMG/M metagenome (GOLD analysis project Ga0214923, IMG submission 177993) | Freshwater microbial communities from Lake Lanier, Atlanta, Georgia, United States - LL-1510 | ecosystem: Environmental > Aquatic > Freshwater > Lake | place: USA: Georgia | collected 2015-10-15
TAGATGCATCTGGATAAGCAATGTGTCTTCCAAAAACTCCAGCAATTTCAGAATCATTCTCTGCAGGTTCTATTAGCTCTTGTAACCAGTAATCATTGAATGGTAGTGCATCATGCGTAAGGAAAACTAGATATTCTCCTCTTGCATGGGAGGCTCCTAAATTTCTAGTTTTTCCATGCCCATATTCATTAGGAATTACTTCAATTATGCTTATCATATTTTTAGGATCATGAATCTTTTCATAAAACTCTAACTTTTTACCTGAGTTTATTATAATTATTTCAAATGAATAATTTAATTTTTGATTTAGTACATTTTGAATTATAGCATTAAATATATTAGGTGGGTTTTTTAAAGGTATTATTATTGTTGCTTTCAAAGATCTATTGTTTAATTATTTTTACTATTTTTAATAGATTGAATAAGATTATAAATAGTTTTTTCTAAGTTATTTATGCTTTTAGATATAGCCCAGAATTCTTCTATATATTTTCTGGAGGATACAGATATATTTTTATACTCCATTTCATTCATTTCTAAAATTTTTTTAATTTTATTAGCAATATCAATTGAGTCATTAGATTCAGATAAGAAACCATTAATTCCATCCTTAACAGTTTCTCTTATCCCTCCCTCCGGTACTCCAACAACTGGTGTACCACAAGAAGAGGCCTCTAATGGTGCATAGCCGAATGGCTCTAATCTGGAGGTATAAATTAGTAATTTAGCTCTATGTAGATAAAAAATTACTTCCTCATTTGAAATGTTAACTTTAAATTCAATATTTACGTTTAATTTCCTAGCTAAATCTTCATAAATTTCTTTATCTTTATTAAACGAACCATTTCCGATCCATATTAATTTTGGACGATTTTTATAATCTAATATCGATATAGCTTTTATAGCTCTATCAATCCCTTTTGCGTGATAAATAGTACCTAATCCTATTATATAATTTTCCCTTGGATATTCCGAAAATGGAAATAAATTAATATCTATTCCTAAGTAACTAACTTTTGAATTTATACCATAGACTCTAGTAATAGATTCTAAACTATAGTATGAATTACATAAAACTATATCGTATAATTTAACATTTTGATTTTCTAATCTTGCTTGAAATTTAATTCCCATAATTAAATCTAAATTGTTATTTAGCATTTCTTCGGTAAATATTAAAGGAAGGTAGGGTAGAGATTCATAAAACCACCTATATGGTTCTTGAAGGTATAGTATTTTAGGAATCTTTACAAATTTTCCTATTGATGATGTTCTAAAGAATATACAAGGATGAACTAATAATATATCAAAATGTTTATTAATTTCTCTTGAAATATTAATCTGATAAAGTTCTAAAAGTGAAGATAAACCAATTACATCTTTTTGATTCTTATAGATAGAATGTGCCGATTTATAATCTTCTAATCTTTCTTGAAAGTTTTCACTATTAATTTTAATTTCATTAGGTACTTCAACTAATTGATTTAAACCAAAATTTGGATAGAATAATTCTACTTTATGTCCTAACTTTATAAGACCAGTAGCTTGATCTACCATGGCCCTCATACCTCCACCAGATGGTAAATTATGATATATTGCTATTTTTAATTTCTTCAATTATAATATATATTTAATTTATTAGTAAATTTATATTTATTTAGATATTTATAAATTTTTTTAATAAAATATTCACTAAACTAGAATTTTATATTGATAATAATCACTACTGAGTAATTAGAAATAAAAAGTAATACCATCTTTGGTAAGGAAAATATTTAATGATAGAAATATATCCTTAAAATTCTATAAAACTATCCAATATTTCGAACCGTCTCTTCCTTTTCTACTTCTTTTAAAAAGTCTCTCCTTTTAGATTTCTTTCTAAATCTTTATCTACCATCATTCTGGTGAGATCTTCCAATGATGTCTCTGCTTTCCATTGAAGTTTTAATTCTGCCTTGGATGAATTTCCAACAAGTATATCCACTTCTGTAGGTCTAAAATACTTAGGATTAATACGAACTATTACTTTACCTGTTTTAGAATCTATTCCTGTTTCATATATATCTCTTCCTTTCCATACCAAAGACTTCCCCAAACACTGATAACTAAGAGTTAGAAAATCTCGAACTGTGGCTGTTCTATTTGTTGCTAACACATAGGTATCTGGATTATCAACTTGTAGCATTTTGTACATGCCTTCAATATATTCCTTAGCATACCCCCAATCTCTTTTAGAGTTCAAATTTCCTAATTCTAATTCCTCTAATTTGCCTAATTCGATCTTAGCTATAGAATCAGTAATTTTTCTGGTAACAAATTCTTTTCCTCTTAATGGAGATTCATGATTAAATAGAATTCCAGAAGTTGCAAATATTCCATAACTTTCCCGGTAATTGATAGTCATCCAATGAGCATATAGCTTTGCCACTCCATATGGAGAGCGAGGATAGAAAGGGGTTGATTCTTTTTGTGGAATTTCTTGAACTAATCCAAACATCTCTGAGGTAGATGCTTGATAAAAACGAATTTTAGGATTCACAATTCTAATAGACTCTAATAAATTCGTAACACCCAATCCTGTTATTTGTCCTGTAGCAATTGGTTGATCAAAAGATACTCCAACAAAACTCTGAGCAGCAAGATTATAAACTTCACTTGCTTTTGCTTTTTCTATAAGACGGATAGTCGAACCAAGATCAGTTAAATCATACTCCACTAATTCAAGATTAGGATTATTTAAAACATTTAACTCTTTCAATCTCCAAAAGTTTACAGAACTATTTCTTCTGTAGGTACCAAAGACTTTATATCCTTTATTTATAAGAAATTCACCTAAATAAGCACCATCTTGGCCAGTGATTCCTGTTATAATTGCTGATTTCAAATTTTATACTTTCCCTTTGATCTTCAAATTTTAATACTTTACTTATGAATTTATTTGAATAAATAAATTTGATATTTTCAATGATTAAATGATTATTTTTGACTCTTTTGGATTATTAGAATTATATTTAACATTACGAGATTTTATTTTAGAGATCCTCAAGTAAATATCTAAATGAATTATTTCATTTTGTTTAATTATTAAATCCATGTATTAAAATTTATAAATATTTTAGATTTATTATTTTACTATATATGAAAATATTAATAAATTATACCTTTTAATTTCATTAATGACTTAGAAATTATTTTACCGACCATCATTGTCTTTGAATTTAATATTTTATCTATTTCGCGATTATGCTTTTCTCGTTCTAGTTGAATTTCTATTGTATGCCTATCTACCAATAATCTTTTTTCAATAACATTAGTTTCAATACTTTTATATATTATATCGATAATATATTTTCTATCTATATATTTTTCTGGTAAATTATTATTTAGTATATTATTTGTAATTTTTTTTATTTCCTCTGAGTTTAATAAAGCATTTTTTAATGCTATTAGATTTCCTCTGCCATTTTTACTATCAGGTTCCAGAATTGCCCCCTCAGCCCACTCATTCCATGCATTTATGAAAATATAATCTGAATAAATATTTCTATAATTTTTTAGCATTTCAATAAAAGAATTATTCAGATAGTTATGAAACTTCTCAGGTGATGAATTGATTATTATTGTAGAATTATTTCCTCTCCTTGCAGTATTATCCCAACATGGAAATGCCCCTCTTATAATGCTGGTGCTTTTATAATCATATGATAACTGTAATTCATTAACCATGTCATAATCATATATAGTCAAAGATTTTGAATTTTCATATGAAAATCCATAATTATCAACTAGGTCTTGCGAGGAAATCTTTAAGAGATTATTTCTAATGTCAGGAGTGAATTGAATAACCAAATCTAGATTATACAATTTAGGATCTATGTTCTTTGTAAAATTATTTATGCAACCAATAAATAACTCCTCCCTTAAATTAGTAAATACATATTGTCTCCAATAATCAATTGTACTTTTAACATCAGGTAGATCCTCTACTCTATATATAATAAGAAATAACTTATTATTAATTCTTATATATCTTGGATCCTTTAAATAATTTGATATATTCTCTATGATAATTTCATTATTGCTATTATAATTTTGTCTGATTAGAATATCAGTTTCTCTACCATCCCATCTTCTAGTCCAATTTTCATTTGCCCAGCAAATCATGAATGGAAAATCTATAGTTTTCTCATAATAAAATAAATCTAAAGGTTTCTCAAGCAGTCTTTTTCCAGAAAAGTTGTAGTAGTAAAAACAAAAACCATAAAGTAGATATTCTCTTGCTAACTCAATTTGTTTTTTAATATTATCAATTAATCTTAAATCATAAAATCCCAACTCAGATGGTAGTATAGGTTGATAATGTCCTGGATATTGAGACTTTGCCTTCGTTACATTCGTCCATTCAGTAAACGAAGGCTCCCACCATGAATCATTTTCAGGAATCGAGTGAAATTGTGGCAAATAAAATGCTATAGGTTTTATCATTTTTTATTATTATGCGTTAATTTAAATCGTACTTTCTATGTTAATTTTATAAGATCAATTTATTTAATCTTTGAGAGTAAATTGATCCAATCTTAAATGAGTTGAAGTTCTCTGTGATGTATTTCTTAGCATTATTTCCTATTCTATCTGAATAATCTAAATCATTTGCAAGTTTTTTCATATAGTATGCTGCGTGATCAATATCCGGATCAGCCCAGACTTGATTATAATAATATACATACTGCCCCTTCTCAACGGGAATTAGTGAATATTTTACTAAACAAGAATTCATTTTATTAGCATAGTCTTTTGTTCCTGAATAATCTGTTAATATAGTTGGTTTCCCTAATAGCATAGCTTCCATCGGGCCTATACCTAAGCCTTCTGCCCTATGCAATGAAACATAGCAGTCACATTCCGACACTAAACTGAGCAAATCAAGTTTATTCATTACTTTATTTATAATTATAATCCTTTTATCCAAGGTAGCAAGATCTTGTAGTAATTTCCAGTCTGAACTATTTTCATCTTCATTCATAACTTTAATAACTAAAGATACCTTCTCTGTACCATTTGAAAAAGCTTTATTAAAAGCCTTTATCGAAGCCCAAGGATTCTTCCGATGAATGTAAGAAAGAAAGTCAAAAGATACTAAAAATGTGAAATAATCTTCTAATATACCTAATTTAAATCTAGTGCGTTTTGGTACTATAGGTATCTCTACTGCTATTGGCATATGAATGACATTATTATTTAAGGCACTAATTAATGAATCTTGTATGAATTTAGTTGGAGCCCATACTTCGTCCATTGCTTTTAAAATATAAGTCCATTCAATTGGAAATTTTGATAATTCCCAAAATGGATAAGATATGTTTAATCTATTTGAGAAAAATTCTTCCCCTAATTTCGAATATGCATTAATCATTTGATCTGCATTAATACAAAATATATTGATATTGTATTTATTACTTTTCTGAATTTTTCCATTGCCAAGAGTCGCCATTTTTCTAGAAACAACACCATAGTCAAAATTTATTAACCCATATTTAATATTTGTTTTAGAAAATGATTTAGCTGACATTCGAACATGTTCTCCTACGCCTGATTCAGCAAAAGTATATCCTATTAAATTTACTCCATATTCTATTTTCTCTTGTTTTTTCTTTATTATAATTTTGTTTTTTGCTATGTTATATATAAATTTAAAAATTTTTTTTATTATCTTTAATATCATATAATCTTGCTTATGTAGCATATTTCTTATATATTCCGCTTCAAATTCTTTCTTAAACCAATTATAATAATCTAATTGTCCATTATAAGTATAAATATTATATGAATCCTGAAGATCAATCCGATTAACCCAAACTGAATACATTAAAATTGTTAATGTCTTATGTTCGATTAATTGTGGAATATTAGCAGGTTTATGAATATCTCTTATACTCATAATAAATCTTTTATTTTATAAAAATTTAATAATTTTCTTAAAATTCTCTTTATCAAACTTGATTTACGAGTTATATGATCATCTAGGGCTTCTCTTTTCTTATTTTGCAATAGTGATGGATTATTTTTTTGTATATTGACTTGCTTTACAACTTCATTAGTTAAATTATGATCAAGATTAGCATTATATTCAAACCAATTAACAAATTCTATTTGACCTTCTAAAGAGTTTAGATTATATATTTTTTGTAAGTCTGTTCTTGTTCTATATATAAATAACATGAGATTAGAAATGATATAATCTGATAGATGATTAATATCTTCTGCTTTTGAATTACATAAATTTATTATATATTGATAAATATCTTTTCGATCTATTTTAGTTTGTTTTGGTTCTCTTTCCCTAAAGAATTTATTAATTAGACTATTTAAATTAAAGGATGGAGATATTTGAGAATAGGCATATGGCCAGTTCTTAGACTGACTCCATCCAAAATTAATAAGTGATTTTACATAATTTAATATTAATGGCTGACTTGAGACAATATCACTCCAACTTAATCTATTTTGATGCTTAGACACTAACTCTACTTTTTCTGGATTTATACCACTAAAATGAAAAAAAACAAGTGGTTTTTCTGAAACTATCCAATTTCCATTTTTTTCTTGAAATATCTTTCTCTGGTGCATGTTCCAATAAGCTATATTATAGCCTGGATTTTTAATAATTTTTAGATTATCAATAAAACAAGGTGCTAAATCACACCATTTTTGATCTGTAAATAAATTATTCTTTACATCAGATGCACAATAAAGCTTTAATTTCCTACCCCACCATTGAACAAAGCGAAATACCTCATCGCTTCTTCTTAAGCCTATAAATCCTAAATTAAATACTCCAGCTTGTAACATATGATAATCATTAGGTATAAAGTCATCCTCTACTGGGTCAGTTAAATGAGGAGTTAATAAAACTGTAGCCCCACTTTCAAATTCATTTTCAAGTATAGTAAAATTGGAATATACTTGGATATCTGGGTCTAAATAAATAACTATATCTAAATCAGTATTTTTAAATAACCATTCAATCATAAATGGTTTAACAGCTGTATTTAATTCCATTATATCATAACGGTATGTCATATCATCAAAACTATCTATTCCTAATTGATTACTAAGTACTACTTCAAAATTTTCATCTGATGGATTGAAATAACCATCTATCTCATCAGCCAAGCATAAATATCTTTTATACTCAGGTAGTTTACTTTGAACAGAGTTCATAAGCAATCTTACATAAGATAAATAGTTTTTAGATGCTATTGTGAATAAACCAATTTTATACAATTATTTCTCCTTTCTCATTTATATTTAAATAAATAATTATATTTTTAATTTAGAGTAATTAAGCATATTTAACTAGCCTTAAATAGGCCTTCTATATGCCCTTTAGATTGATTTTCGTAATACGTGCAATTATTTATTTTCTTTGGTATTGGTTGCAAACTTGGAAATCTTCGATCTGTAGGATATGCATTTAAAGTTGTATAATGAGAAACTAGACTACGACGAGTTAATTTTATATTTTTTCGAAAACCACCACCATGAACTAAAGCTGAGTGCCAAACTAGTACATCACCTTTTTTGGCAATTAAGTACTCCTTCTTTAATCCATTCAATTCACACTCTTCTTGAAGATAATTTTCATACTTTCTAATATGTGCCCCATCACCATGAGCTAAGATACTTCCATTTTCAAATAAATAAGGCTTAATAACTTTATGGGATCCTCTATAATAAAATAATGGTCCTGCATCTTCAGATACATCCTCTAACGCTATCCAAACACCTGCAATTGCAGATGGTCTTAAACTATGTACATAAGGATAGTCTTGATGAGCATTTTGTTGAGTGCCATGTTCGAAAAGTAAAGTTTGCATACCAGCTATTGATTCACCTAGATATAGTTCTACGAAATCAACAATAAATGGATGACATAATATTTCTGCCGCAGCTTCTGAAATATTATGGAAATCTAAATACCTCGCTGACTTAAGTCTATATTCCTCCTCATTTAAAATACTAGAAAGAGGAGTGGGAATCGGCTCACCTGCAGCCTGTGTTAATAAATAAGGTCGTTCTCTCCATAATCTCTCAATGTCCCTCTCTACTTGAAGTATTAATCTCTCATCTATGATTGAATTAAACTTGATAAAACCGTCCCTTCGAAAATCTAAGATATTTTGAATCTGATTTTTAGGGATAAATTTTGATTTAATGGTTAAATCTTCCTCGAATATATTATCATCTTTATCAATCCAAGTACTATTTTTAAAGTATTCAACTGAATCATTATACTTATTTAAAAGAATATTCTTAGGGGAACCATTTAGATATATGCTAGTTCCTAATATTCGAGCCTCGATTTTATGCTTTTTATTATCACATAAATCATCTGGAATTATATAAGAAAATCCTGCATAACCATTAGCTATACTTGCTAGTTCTAAGTCGAGTCTATAACTATCAGCAGTAGTTTGACCAATGACATTACCATCAATGATTATTTCAATTATAACAGTTTCTCTTGTGTATTTGTTCCAAGCCCATCCCATTATTTGATTATTACTAATTAAATCGAGTGTACCTATTCTATATTCAGTATTATTCATAATTCTCTTTTTTTATTTATTAAGTTTTTTGATACTAGCAATAGCTATTAAAAGCCTGACTATAATATATTCTAAGGAATAATTTATAATTTATTTCTATCGATCTTCGATATCTTTAGAAATTAATATTATTTATAATTAAATATTAATCATATTCAGTTTTTAACAATCCGTAACATAATTGCATTTTGTAGAAATCACTTAATTTCTTTTGTTGAATATTTGCTCTAAATAATCCACGATCACCAAAAGATTTAGATTTTATTACTTCGAAACCTGTATCTTCAAGTATATCATTAGCACATTCCATATTAGGTGCCCAGAAATTTGTTATATCATTAGAGAGAGAATTATATTTATAGTAACGAGCAACTGGTTTATTAATTTCGAAATCCTCTATATAGGTTTCAATCCATAACTCACCACAGCAAATTTGACGAAGATCCCATAGACAACGAACAGGATCTGGAAGATGATATAATACTCCTAAACATAATATTATATCAAAAGTTCCTAGATTATGATTCCTAATATCACTAATATTAATATTCAAATGCTTCATGGGTTTTCCATATAACTTTTCCATAATGCTAAAACCTGAGAAATTTTTAGTTTTATAATCTAAACTAATTACATCTGCTCCTCTTTTGTGCAGTTCTCGACTAAAGAATCCATCACATGATCCTACATCAAGAGCCCTTAGGCCATTTAGGTTGTCTGGTACTTCCATCATATCCCAAAGATAATTAGTAGAATAAGCACCAGGTGTGATGATACCTGGGTATATTTCAAAACTTTGATGCCAAGTTTTATAATTATTTACCAATATTTCAGCTTGCTCTCTTGTAAATTTTTCCATAATTTTTCCTTTTTTAAATAATATATAATTTATCTACTATATTAATCTTTTATAATTTTTAAATCATATGTCTTACATCTAATACCATTTAATCCCTCATATTGTACTATATTAATTGAATATTCACCTGGAGTAATATTAACAAAGTTAATATTTTCTTCAAACCCAGATTTCAATAATTCATTATTTAATGCTTTTGCTACATCAGGCCTATCCACTCTCTTATTAATTTTTATTGAGTAGCTTTTGTTTCCTATTAATTCTAAAACTAAAATTGAAGGAATTTTATTATTTTTAATATCTGCCGCCCATCCCTCTATCTTTAGCATCGAAGAAGTGCCCACTAAATATACGCGACCATCTGGAACTATATCCCCTAATTTATCTATATTACATGAATTTTCTAATATAGGAATATTCTCAATTTGAGTAGATCCTATTTCTTCTGTAAACATTGTGAATTCATCCGAATTTTGTTTATCAGATTGCTTTTCCTCTTTACAATTGATAATGGAAATAAGTGCTATTATTAAAATTATCAATATATTTTTAACTTTCATATGATCTCCTAGTAATTATTTTTAATATTTCTAAATTCCATATTTTTATTAATCTAAAGGGTTTTGTTAATTTCCAAGAAGAAGAATTATAAATATTTTTAATGACTCTATCCTTCTCTTCCAAAGTCATATCCTTAGATTGTATGACTCTATCCTTCTCTTCCAAAGTCATATCCTTAGATTGTATGACTCTATCCTTCTCTTCCAAAGTCATATCCTTAGATTGTA
>Ga0214923_10009303_pt1 | contig 10258 bp, 4 predicted proteins | sample LL1510_MetaG_FD_177993 | JGI IMG/M metagenome (GOLD analysis project Ga0214923, IMG submission 177993) | Freshwater microbial communities from Lake Lanier, Atlanta, Georgia, United States - LL-1510 | ecosystem: Environmental > Aquatic > Freshwater > Lake | place: USA: Georgia | collected 2015-10-15
CAATCTACAGAGTTTAAGGTAAGCTGAGTAGTAGGTTCACCAAGTGATTGAGCAGAGATAGTACCTACAAGTTCACCTGGGTGTGCTACAGAAGCGTAGAATGTTTGGATAATGTTAGCAATAATATAGTCAAATGCTATCTTACCAATACGTTTTTTATAGAGCATCTGTGGCGAGAGATGTATACGCGCTAAAACCATTACTAATTCATTACCTTTATGTTCATCAGTAATTTTAATGGTTTGTGCCAACTGTTCTATGTTAGTTAATACATAACTTGGATGTAAATCACTATATGCGATTTTATCTTGGTCTTCTTCTATAAGTGGAAAGTTAGTAGCAGCATTATCAATGATTCTAGTAAAATTAATAGGTAAGAATACATAGTCATCTAATACCATACCTTTAAAGACACGGTGAAAGTAGTAATCACGGTCAGCAACGAGTTGGTCTATATGATGTTTAAATTGTGTTTCAATATATTCTTTATTAGCTAATATATCTTCTGCTATTTCTGGAATATACTTATTTTCTAATGTTTTATCTATAGGTAACATATGTTCTTCTAAGATTTGTTTATTACCTTGGGATAATGTAGTTAATTTTTGTTTTTCTATTTTAGTACCATCAAATCCATCCTCGCCATATAAGAATTGTAAGATAGTTCCATTGGAATTTCTAACAGTATAATCTGTTGCTATAACCGCATCTTCCATAGCTTTAACAAGTTTTCTTTGGATATAGCCGGTTTCACTAGTATCACGAACTTGTAATCCATTAGCAAGACCAAAGTTTAATGTAGATGGGATAGTTAAATCATATACTTTAGGGTAGTTAGCTATATCAACTATATTTATTTCTTCAATTCTATCTAATATAACATCATTTAACATACTATAGTTTCTATGTTTATTAGTTGGTTTAATTTGTGCTATTTTATTAGTTTTGTCACTTTCTATTAAATCTACTGTATTTGCAAATTTAGTAGCCCATTGTGCTCTAATACTTAATCTATAGGTTGGTAATATATTTTTAGTATTTAAGTTATTATTTTTAAGTTGTGTTTTAAATACTTTACCAAAGATACCTAAACGAGTACATAACATAGATACACCTTCTATTAATCTATAAGAAGCTGAACCAACTTCAATAGAATTTTTAGAAATATGACCATCTCCTGATATATATCCGTTTAATAATCCTACTATAAATTCATTTGGAGCAATAAATATTTCACTAGGTATAAATTTATTTTCAGCACCATGACCAACAAATTTATCTAAGAATTTAGCAAGTAAAGTTGAATAACCAACTACACCAGATGATGTGCCGCCTATCTTATTAATCTTAGATATAAATTTATTAGAAATGTTAAATTTATTAAACCAGTTGGTAACAAAGTCTTGTACTGCTTTGTTATTGTTAGTTATTTGAACGCTACCACTTTCTAAATTAGAACATCCTTCAGCTAAGTATAAACCTAAGAATATACCATTTTCTTTAGTAAGCTCAAATTTATCAAATATAGTAGCATGTTCTCTAGTAGCATGATAAGGATAGATACAACCATCTTTAATATTGTTAGTATTAGATCTAATAGATGTTCTTTGTAATGAAGCTTTATCAGTATATGGTAATTTAAAGTTAGTACCATTATTTTGTTCCCACCAACCAGCTGGTATTTTTTCTCTGCCATTCATAGCATTATTCATTAATTCTATAGCTTTATTAAAATCAGTACCATAGATATATTTATCTTTTGGAAAGAATTCTACCATATCTATACTTTCTAATATAATAGGTGGTTTAGGTAAGTTACCATTAGCTGGGACATAGTCACCTACTTTTACTTCTGGTGTTAAAATTTCTCTAAATTCACCCAATTGTTTATTCCAAATTAATAGTGATTTAGATTCAGTAACTATAACTTTTTTACCAGAACTAGTTTTAATTTCATATAATTCTGTTCCTGGGTCATGTCTAGTCATTGCTGAGACTAATCCCCAAGTAACATTACCATTATAGTCAGTAGTTGGAATATAAATTTCATTTTCTAAGTCTAAAAGTTCCATTTGTCTTTCAGTAAAGTGTCTAACTTTTTTACTATCTAACTCTAATCTATTATCAATCCATTCACCAATGTTTATATATTTTGGTTTACCGTCTTCTATAATAACGATTGGAGTATCACCAGTAACTGATTTAACCGCAGTATCAATTAAACCTTCTCTACCACCCATAGCGTGAAAGAAGAATTCTGTTGGAGTTAAACCTCTAATAAAACTATTTTCAACAAATCCTCTTGCTTGGGCACCATCATCATATTTATGAAAGTGTGGAAGGGTTCTATCTGTAAAACCATATTGAACTCTTTTACCTTCAATAGATTGTTGGCCAACACCTGAAATCATTTGGCCAATATTAACAGCATCTGCTTTAGAACCTGAAAGAATCATGGCTAACATACGGTTATTACTATCTAATTGTTTCAATGCTACTTGACCAGTTTCACCTGTAGCAGTATTTAATGCTGCTAAAATCTGACTTTCAAACTCTTCACTAACAGTTTTACCACCTTTAGTTTCTAAAATGTTCTTGTGGACATGTTCAATAATTTCAGTGACTTTATTCTTTTTAGCTGTCATAATATCAGCCATTTTCTTGCTGGATTCTCTATCAGCAACTAAATCACCAATACCAACTGAGAAACCTGATTTTAATATCCAGTTAGTAATAATATTTTGGATATCATCTAAGAATTGTTGGGTTCTTTCTTGGCCATATTCTTTAAAGATAATATGGATAAGTGATTGTTCAGATTGACCTAAGATTTCTTTATCAAAAACACCACTAATCACTTGGCCTTTTTCAATATTTACTTTGTTTTGGTTACTTTCTAAACCATATTTCCAACTATTGTTGTTCTTTTTAAGATTAACTGGTGGAATAACTAATGAAAATACTTGTCTACCAGACCATAAATCTTTTTTAGTAGTGTATTTATATTTAGGGAATCCAGCTGGAAGGTCTTGCTCAGCTGTTCCAGCAGCTACTTCAGGATCTGGTAAATCGTGTACGCTAAATGCTGGACAGTCAACCATAATATCTAAGACCTCGTCTTTAGTTAAATAGTTATCATATCTAGTGAATAAGTAAGAACCGACTAATGTATCTTGAGTAATAGAGATAATAGGTTTGTGATTAGCAGGGGATAAAATCTGTGATGGAACTGCTGCTAATTCTCTAAGTTCAATTCTGGCTTGTTCACTTTGTGGGGCATGCATATTCATTTCCATAGGAAATACCCTATGTCACCATAGGGATTGGACTATATCTTAAGCAAGAGAACCCAGGTTCTCTTTAGAACTCTCCTGGGTTTCTTACCCACAACCATTTAGTCTCTGAACCTTGTTCATAGTTATCTAATAGATAACCTTAGAACCTTGGCTGCGGATTGTCTCATCTATAGCTTTTTTACCATTGGGCTAAATATACCATTGCTAATATACTTAGGCTTCGGCTATTAACCGAGTTCCTCTATAAAGTTTCCTAAATAGAGTGGTAGCTATAGCTCTAAGAGATTTTCCCGTCAATTTGATTGTGTTGCTCAGAAATATACTATTTTTATAGTATAATTCTAAACTAGGTGATTATATATTAGTCTGTGTAGTATAGACTAAGATAGATTTACACTGTTTTTCCTAATAGGCATTCTATCAGCTCTATTAGGCAGTCACCTGTTGGAGACAAAATGAATATTGCTTATCTCCATCAAAATCGGCATTATATGGTTTAGTAACCGATACGTTTAATCTAAAGGTTTTTCCAGGTAATGGAACAACCTCGTGTTGCATCATAGACATTTTGTGTAATGAAGGTTGTCTATTAAATAACACGATATCACCTTTAATTAAGTGTCTATTTACTATATCACCCTCTTGTAATTCAATAAGTGATGTATCTATAAGACCTAAATGTTTAATTTTACCTGTTGCTTTTTCTTTAATAGTTTTAGCACCTGGATGTTTGTGGAACCCATTTCTAACATATTGGGTTAAACGTTCTTTATTATATTTATTAACTTTCTCTGGAAAAGTTAAGTTCATACAAATTTCTAATGGAACACCTAACTGATTTAATTTTAATCTTGGATCAGGTGTAATAACAGAACGAGCACTAAAGTCAACTCTTTTTCCCATTAAATTACCTCTGACACGACCTTCTTTAGAACGCAAACGGTCCATGATAGCTTTTAATTGTCTACCAGTTCTTGTTTGTGCTTGTGGCATATTAGGTATTTTATTGTTAATAAGCGTTGCTACGTGGAACTGTAAAAGTTGATACCAATCATCTATTTGTTTTTTATTAGCTGGATTATCGGTAGCACCTTTCTTTTCCAATTTACTTTTTAATGTTCTATTAGTTTTAAGGATATCACATAATTTATGGGTAAGATCATCTTCCATTCTAGTGTTATTATCACTACGAACAGTTGGTCTAACACTAGGAGGTGGAACACCTAATACACTACAGATTAACCATTCTGGTCTACAGTAACTTTTATTAAAACCCATAGCAGCCACTTCGTCATCTGATATGCGTCTAAAGATACGGTCTACATCATCCGCATCCCAAAAAAGAACCATATCTTCACCACCTTCTTTTTTATCTTCAGTACGCCATTCCGCAACAATTTTACCTAAGTTTAAATTATCACGTTTAATGACGTTAGGTCTAAGAGCACCACAACCATCTTCATTACGGTCACCACATGCTTTTACTTTAGAACATATAGCACTAACCGCAAAGAATAAGTTAACACCCTTTTTACCAGAGTGAATAGTACGTTTTAACTCTGGGTCATTAGGAGAGACTAATAGTTTAGAACATCTCCAACAAACATTTTGAAGGATTTTCATAGTATAGCGAATATAGTGAATATGGAATACTTTTTTAGCAAGTTCTATATGACCAAAATAACCTGGACAGTGTCTATTATCTAATTCATCTGTAGGACATCTCTTACCATGATCTAAGACACCCATTCTAGGATCAAATAAACCACCTACAACGGGAACATCACCGTCATAAGTTTCATTAGTATAAATTTCAGCAACTGAACGTCTTCTAATTTCATCAGGGGACAATAATGAAAACTGTACCCCAACTACTCTTTGAATATCAGCATTGTAATCTAATTCTTGAAACATAGACATTTTAGATATATTATTTATACATATAATATTTAAATCATAATAATCATATCAAATTTTTATGTATTGATAATCTTCTATTAGTTTATCATAGCTATTTAAAGGATTACGTTTTAGTAAACTATATAGAAACGACTGGCGTTTATATTAGGTTTATTATATATTTTTCTATATTATAAAATAGAGGATATGGTTAATAACTACCTTGAGAAAACTATTAATATTCTAGTCCAATCTAAGGCTATGTATGTAGCAATACTAGGTTTAGTCTTCTGGATTGCTAAGACTATAGACTATGAAAAGTTAGAACAAACCGCATTTAAAATAGGGCTAGTATTAGCGTTACTATATTGTACCTATCAAATAGATAAAGGCCTTCAAGCTAACTGTAGTCATGATTGTTGTCCAACCAAAAAAGAGGAAGAGACTAGAGTAGAAACTTTAGGCGAGACCTTAGTAGAAACCCATTGTAAGCCTGATGGTACTTGTACTATTTATAAGGAAGAGATGCCGAAAGAAGATAGTAGTACTAAGGAGGATAGTACTGAGGAGACTATAGAAGATAATGTTTCTAGTACTAATGATAGTAACCCTATAGAAGAACAAGTTAATAACCAATAAATAAGATATTTTATTATATAGTCTACCTATTTAATAGTAAATCTCCATATATTAATGCTAGAATAGTATGATAACCAATAGATTGGTGTATTGGTAACCAAAAATCTAACTTTATAAAAATGTAAAAAATAGGTTTCATGGTCCAGTCCATGGACCCTTCTGGAAAAAAAAGTCTTTCCTTGGAGAGAGAGAACAAAAAAAGTGTTAACAAAAAGTGTTAAATTATTTTCTTCTAATATAATAATTATGTCTAAATATATATGTGTTAGATGCGGATATGAATCGTCTCAGATCGGTCATCTAAAGAAACACTTAAATAAGACTAAAGAATGTGTCGCATATTATGATGAAACCAGTAGAACTAAACTTTTAGAAATGTTGAATAATAAAAAAGAATATATATCTTATTTAGAAATAATTCGCCCGCTTATAGTAAAACTTGCCCTAAAAACACATTCGAAATCAACGGTAAATGATGTGACAAAAACTATTAGTGAATCGACAAAAAGTGTTAGAAATATGAAGCAAAGCGACAAAAAAGTGTTAGAAAGCGACAAAAATGCTACGCCGAGTGACAAGTGTCTAAATCCGATGATTGAAAACAATGAATCTGGAAAAGATGTCTCATATAACTCAAAGCTATGTGTAAACTGTAATAGGTTATTCAATAGTAGACAGGCTAGACGTTATCACCAACAAAACTGTAATAGCCAACATATAGATATAATCAATAGTAATAATAATATAAATAGTCATAACACTACCAATAACAACACTACTAATAACACCTTAAATGTAAATCAACCACCTATTGTACAAAAACCATTATGTATCTTTGGCCAAGAGGATATTAGCTATATCGTCAGTTTAGATAGAATCAATGACTATGAACGCATAGCCAGAACTGATCCTAATAATGTTATCCCTACTGTAGTAAAGGATATCTATTTTAATAGTGAACATCCAGAAAACCACACAGTTAGGGTAGAAACGATCCATGGGAATATGGCCTTAGTCAGAATAGGTCTTCCAGACCAGTGGAAATATGTGGATAGAAGAGAAACTATTCATTCTATGATTAAAACTGGTATAAACGCCACAGAGACTGGTAACATGGATACGGATAATATCCCTAGATTTGATACAGTAGTGAATAACTTCTATGGAGAAAATAATCCAGGATATAGTAATACTATTAAATCAGTAGATACCCTTCTAAACATAGAGTTAAAGTCCAAGCTTTTAAAATAATCCTATATAAACAATTTTTGCTATATATAGAAATATTTGTTTTTTATATTTTTTTAGTTGCTATAGGCTAAACCACCCATACCAGACATAATACGCAATACATTATAGTTAACAGCGTATGCTCTTACACTATAGTTATAGTATTTAACATAGTTATAAGTAGTAGCATATGGATTCATTCTAAGATATAGAACAGAATTATCAATTCTAGAGAAATTTACGGTACCAGATGGCTGATGTTTATCTACTTCTAAGCCAAAGTTATAGACATAGAAACCTCCGCCATAACGTTTTAACCCATTTTGATATAAGGATATAGCTCCAGCACCTTGAGAGGTACCATAACTAGGCTGGACTGTTCTAAAATAACTACCCTCTCTTTCCTTGAATCTATCTTGGCTATTAAGTTTTAGTGTTGCTGTTTTAACGGTATCATTGCTAAATCTATATTCAGCGTTTTCAATAGAAGAGTTACCACCAATAGTACCAAAATCATATAGTTGACCTAATAAATACTGTTCATCATACGCGTAACTTTCTATATTATCGCTATAAATTTGGTCATTTCTTTGTGCTCTCCAAACAATACATTTACATGGATGGTTAAAATATAATGGAATATCTAAATTTTCAGAGTTATTACTAATGATACCACCAGATTGTACCTGTTCTATTAGGTATTCATGAGAAACCTGGGCAAATCTACGTCTTTCATCTGTATCTAGGTAGACATATTCACCATAGACTTTTAGGTTTACAATTTTTTCTATAAAGTTAGTTAGGGTATAACTTCCATTTGTGTAATTAAAGCTATCTATAGAGACTACATTACTAGTTAATGGACATGCAGTATTAACGGTTTCTTTACTATTTAGTTTAACGTTAATCTTAACTTCGTGGTATTGTAATGCTATTAGTGGTAAGTATAGACCAGGGTTTCTACAGAACCAGAACTGTAATGGAATATATAGTTTAGCAATAGCATCATAGTCTTCACTGTCACTTTCTTTAACAATACTACAGTTAATCATAGTAAGTAGTTGTTCATATTTTTCTCTAGTATAGCTAACTTGTGTCCAAATATCCATCCATTCACCATATTGTTTATCTATGATTTGACCACCAATTTCTATCTCAGCAAAGTCTATAAGTTGATGGCCCCATCTAATATAGTGATCTTTTAACTTTCTATCAGCAATAGCTACAGATGTAGAAATACCAGCATAAATAAATAAGGATCCAGCGAAAATGGTTGGTTGGATATTGTTGTGTGGGACATCATTACCAGATAAGTCCATAGTAATACCTGTATAGTTCATACTAGTATCTACAAAATATGAACTAGCTATGTTATCTTCTGCTACAGTATCAGCAGAGGAGTTTAATCCACCAGTGCTATTTGACTGACCACCAGGAAATCTAGATCCATGAATGTGTCCTGGATCATTGAGCTGATGTCTATGTCTCGGCATTTCTCTACCAACTAGTTTATGGGTTTCTTCACCAGTGATTTCACCCATTTGTCTCTCTGTTAAGTCAAATACAAATTGTATAGAAGTAACATTTTGTGTAATATCTATAGCTGTTCCTAGATTAGCATATTCTGTAGAAATAGCTAACATAAACTGATTTAGTGATACTTTAATAATATAGTAATACTCACCGTTAGTAAGTGGATTTGGATAACTTTCCCCAGAGTCTAGTCTAACTCTTGTTCCAGTAGGAAAGTTATATATAGAGTTACTCTGTAGAGTGAATCTATTATTTGAAGCATTAGAATCTGCTAATAAGGTTATTGTACTTGTTCCAGTAGCACTGTCAGTATGAACACTAGTTGCACCTAAGACTTTGCTTCTAGCATCTGGAATTCTAAATAGATTCGCATTTGTGCTACTATAACCAAAACTATTACCAATCTTAGCAAATAGTCTCTTATACTGTCTCTTATCTAATAGTCTACCATCACATAATAACCAACCATGGTTATCAGCTGACATAGTGCTATACTTCATATCACCAACCATATCACCATCGGTATATACCTGGGAAAGCTTAATACCTACATCAGTTTCTAAAGTAATAGGACCTAATAAATCACCATTTCTAGCAATAGTAACATTTAGAGTCTTACCAAAATCAGCTTCGCCATTAAATGATTGTTCAATAGATTCTATAGCAAAGTTAGTATGTCTTCTATAGATAACCTTAAAAAAAGTTACCTGAGGATTACCAGTTAAGTATATATCTTGAGCGCCATAGGCAACAAGTTGCAATAAACCACCACCCCTCTATAAAATATACTATATAGATATAAAATAAAAGTTAGAGAAAAACTAACCATAGCCATTAGCCAAGAAAAAAAAATTTGATTACTTTAAAGACTCTAATGACCAAGAATAAAAAAGATCCAAGTATGTCTCCAATTAAACAAAACAACTTAGAAACCGTAAATACTAACACTAACCATACCTACTTTACCCGTTCTAAAGGTAATGTAGTTCAAACTAAACAAGTGTCCTCAGACACTAATGCTTCTAAACCAGTAGCTAAGAGAACTAGAAAGGTAGAACCAGTTGAGATCTCCAAGACCGCTACCAAATCTCGTAGACCAAAGGAAATGGTCTTGGAGTTAGACGCTGATAGTATTATCTCTAAACTTATTGGTCCGGCATTAATGGACTCCTTAGTAAAAGCTGCTAATAAATCTAAGAAATCATCTAAGAAACTCTCTACTAAATCATTAGAGGAGTTAGATGATGAAGAAACAGTTGTTAATGACGTTTCAGAAGAAGACTTAGATAGCTCTCAAACCAGTGATAGTGAAGAAGATAGCTGTGAAGAAGACTCCTGTAGCGATAGTGATGATGACTATCTTAGTGATATAGAAGATTTACCAGAAGAAATCGACTATACCTATGATGAACATAAATATGTTAAATCATTACCGGCAGAAACTCAAAAATCTATTGTAGAACAAGAGAAACACCTTTTAAAAGAAACCAAATCTAACGTACCACTTCGTTTTAGAATATTAGAAAATACCAGTTTATCTATTAATAACAAATCTAATATTCTCCATAAAATTGACCAACTTAATTCATTAGAACCAGGAGATAATGAATATGTTAAACTTATGGGTTGGTGTAATACTATTGATAAGCTACCATTTGGTA
>Ga0214923_10009304_pt1 | contig 10256 bp, 14 predicted proteins | sample LL1510_MetaG_FD_177993 | JGI IMG/M metagenome (GOLD analysis project Ga0214923, IMG submission 177993) | Freshwater microbial communities from Lake Lanier, Atlanta, Georgia, United States - LL-1510 | ecosystem: Environmental > Aquatic > Freshwater > Lake | place: USA: Georgia | collected...
CTTAGTTAGATTAAAAAAATAGTTGAGAATGCTAAGAAACACATATAATGAAATAATTTTACTTAAAAATAAATATAATATATAATGTCATAAGTAGATTTGTCGTATTTAATTTGAGATGTATATGTAATCTTGTTGAAATTACATATTTGTCTAATAATAGTAATGAATGAATTATATGTAAGTTTTCTTTCTAAATATTTGCGTTTAGAAAGATGATAATATTGTATACATTGTTTAATAAAATCTTCAATAAGATTATTAAACATACCTTTTTTATAGGAATTATTATTAATAACATAGCATTTTTCAGTCTTAATTGCTATATTATCCAATAACTTAATAAGTAATTCATTTGGTATGTGTTCTTTGAATATTTGAGATGACATAGTATATTAACTATAGAGATAAATTAAATTTTTGTTAGTTTAATTTATCTCTATAGTTAATATAATAAAATAAATTATTTTATAAGAACACTAAATAAATTATTAGAAAAAAGTGCTAATTCAATTTCATCCTCATGAATATTATGAAAAATAGTGATATATTTACAAATAATAGGTATAATGGCATATTTTTGTGTCTCAGTTAGCACATTAGTGATTTTAATGAATAAAAAATAGTTATCAAGAATATCCATAACAGAATAACCTTTATCATAAATATCATATAATAGTTTTATAGCAGAATTAAGATTAGCGTTTTGTAAAAACTGTGTATATTGTTCAAAAATAAAGAAGCTAATATTAGTACAAACACTTGTAGCCAACTCTAAATTAATATCTTGATTTAATAGTTTAAATTTTTCCATATAATTGATTAATATCTTAGCATTATTATTAGATACATTTAAAATAAAATCTCTAGCAGAATCAGTAATATTAATATGTTCAGCATCAATAATTTTTTGTATAATTTGATTTAGATGATGTTTTTGAAGTGGTTTGATTTTGACAATAGTAAATCTAGATTGTAATGTTTCAATAACTTTTTGTAAGTTGCTACAAGAGGCAATGAAGTGAACATTATGACTATATTTATCAATACAATTTCTAAATACTTGTTGACTTTGTTCATTAATGATATCAATATCATCAAGAACAATTATTTTTTTTTTATTTTTAATGGATAAACATGTTTGACAAAATGTCTTAACATCATTACGATAATAATTAATACCTTGTTCTTTAAGTGAATTAATGTGTAAAATATTGTTTTGATATTGGGTTGGTGAATAATTTTTGTAATATTCTTTAATAGCAGCATTTAAGAATGTAGTTTTGCCGGTTCCAATATCTCCAATAAATAATATATTTAAATTGTCAATTTTAATTAAAGTATTTAGGATATCAATCGTTCCATCATCGCATACAAAGTCATTAAAAAATAATGGTTGATATTTATTTAAAAATAGTGTTTGTTCCATTTTAATAATTATATTCGTTGATAAGTATTTAAGTTTATCTTAGTTTATAATATTATAAAAAAAAATGAGTGATAGTTTTTATAATGTGTTAGAATTAGATGAAAATGCTGGTATAGATGAAATAAAGAAATCTTATAGAAGATTATCAATGATGTATCATCCTGATAAAAATAAAAATAATCCAGATGCGACAGCAAAATTTCAAAAAATATCAGAAGCATATGAAACGCTTGGTAATGCTGAAAAGAAAAGAGAATATGACGCGATGAGAAATAATCCATTTGTAAAAATGATGAATGGTGATGGTCCTTTAGGTCAAAATCCAATGGAAGATTTATTTGCGAATCTGTTTAGTGGAATTCCTTTTGGTCACATGCAATCATTTGGTTTAGGTCAAGTTCCTCCGCCATTTGCCGGTAATGTTCGTATTTTTCATAATGGCATTCCAGTAAATCCCCAAAGTTTTGCTAAAGGAATACAAAAACCAACACCAATAATAAAAACTATAGTAGTTCCAATTGATAAGATACTAACAGGAACAACAATTCCTGTTGAAATTGAAAGATGGATTATTGAAGATGAAAATAAAGTGTTTGAGAATGAAACACTATATGTAACAATTCCAAAAGGAATAGATGATGGAGAAATAATAGTGTTAAGAGATAAAGGTAATGTTGCTAGAGAAGATTGTAAGGGAGATATAAAATTATTTATAAAGGTAGTAAATGAAACGGAGTTTAAAAGAAGTGGTATAGATCTTATTTTAGAAAAAACAATAAGTGTAAAAGAAGCGTTATGTGGGTTTACATTTGAATTAAAATATATAACAGGAAAAGTATATACTATAAATAATAGTTCAGGTAATATAATCAGTCATGGTTATAGAAAAATAATTCCAAATATGGGATTTTCAAGAGAACATCATACAGGAAGTCTAATTATAATTTTTAATGTAAAATTTCCGGAAAAACTAACAGAAGAAACAATGGAGCAACTTAAAAAAATAGACTTTTAGGAAAGTATATCTAAATTAGACTAAAACTACTTAAAGACAATTTAATAATATATAAAAATTTCTTAAAAACTGCTTAATAACAATTTAATAACCTAATATTTTGTGCCCCCTTTAGCTTAGTGGTAGAGCACTAGTCTTGTATTCAAAACTGAAAACTAGAGATCCTGTGTTCAATTCCCAGAGGGGGCTTTATAAAAATTAAAATATATTATAACAGCATATAAGCATTTTACATACAATATGTCTGAAACTAATATTAATAGTAACTTAAATATATTTGATAACTTTAACAAAAGAGTTATGGAGAAAATGAGTTAATTTATAGAAGTAAACACGCAAGTCCTAATGGAAACCGGAGAGCTTAGGCGTATATACAGCGGTCAGAGTTTTATTGCAAATATTATATTAACATTTCTAAAAAACTTTGCTAGGGAAGCAGCCTATGAAACGAGTTGTGTAATACTAACAGAGTTATTCTGGAAATGGAATAACTTTGTACAAAATAAATATTAAGAAGGCGCGTTTTACAAGTTATAAAAATTACATAAAAATAAAATATATAATAATTCTATATGCCAAGTTTATCAGGAACTGGAGGTCGTTCGTCGGGTGTTAATTATGCCACTGCTGCTTTATTTGATAGAATGTATTGGTCTTTACAAACAGCCCCACATATAAAACGTGGAACACAAGTTTTAGCTGTTACTTATCAAGCAAATACTGGAGCATCAGGAGGCTCGTTAAAAAGAGCAGCTAAAGGTGTAAATTTATATTAATTGTAATTTTTTATTTTATCTTTTAATATAATATAAAATGGGAACAGGTTCTGGACCAGGAGGACTTAACTCAAGAATTTTTACAAACTCTTTTGCGGGAAAAGATAGAGAATTAGCATTACCTTTATATCCAAAAAATTATTTTGGGTTTCAAACTAAGGCTCAGTATTCTTATAATACTTATCATGCGTTAGCATATAATGGTTCAGGTTTTGGTTCACGAGGAGCTCGTTGGGCTCGCGTAAATCAAGTACCAATAGCATTTAATCCACCAAAGTAATTAAAAAATAGCAATATTTTTAATCTAACTATATTATAATGCGAGGTAGAAAGCCTTATAATATACGTAATGTTGAAGCACATTTGAATACTTTTAGACCTATGGAACTAGGTAACAATTTTATTTTTTCAAACATAAATGTTATTCAACCAACTGAACAACAAAGACAAAAGGAATTTATCAATGCTAAATTTGGTGTCTCTAAATATACATCTAATTTAGTTTCAGGAAAAATGTTTAGGAAGATTTAGTCATCATATTTACTAGTTTTTTTTCTACAACGCATAATTTGGATTTAATGGTTTAGCTATTTATCCTTCTTTGTACCTCTTTTTGTTTACTCATAATTATATTAGGAAATAATTCCAATAATAAACTTGTTCAGGTGCCAGTGGATAAACTGATAAGTTAGAGCTTGGATTATTAAATTGTGATACTTTAATTTGATTTTGTCCTAATTGTGATAAAAATTTTCCACATTGTTGAGATTGATTACAAGAAGTTGCGTGTATCATTTTAGCTCTTCTAGTAGCAACACTTGAAGCTCCTACACCTGCTCCTGGTGTATATTTATTCCAAAATTCATTAGGTTGATTAGTAATTAAAGTTCCACCAGCTCTAAATTGAGTACTTCTGCGAGCACCTACGCCAACATTTTTTTTATAGATAAATCCTGGAAATGTGTTTCCACCAAACCAAAATTGTCCATAACTTCCAGAGCCTGTTCTAAATCCCCTACGGCTTGTCATTTATATATATAAATCTTATATTTTATTTTATTATACTTTACACAAACTATAATATAATACAATTTGAAGATTAAGAAATTTTTCTAGTAGGAATATCACTGGCAACAACATAAATAGAATTTTCAGTAATAATAATATATTCAGTCATAGATTTATAAAATTTGCCAATTGGTGAGGTATACTCTTCTGCCGACTTAACTAACAATTTTTCTCCAGTTCCTTCCCTAACTCCGATAAGAGCTTTCTTATCTAAAGAATCAGTCCAATAATCAAACATTACAGGTTTATCTTCAACAATTGATAACTTTGTTGCGTTTTGTAAAGTAGCATCACACGGAAGACGATAAGTAGAGTTGTTAGTTACAACCGTTTGACCTTGTGTAGGTGTAGAGGTAGATTGGGGTACAGGTGGAGCACTTCCAGATTTTTTTTCAAATGAAGACATTTATAATAAAATAAAATTTAAAGTCTTTAAATACTTATATTTATAAAGTATTTTAATATAAAATATATAATTAATTATTATAATGAAAAATTCTAGAAATACGTCAAATAAAATAACAAATAACACTTTAAGTGATACATCTAATTATATTTTATACAGTACCTCAAACTACAAGCCAGTAATTGATAATTCAGTTTCTGAAATTTTGACAAAATTTGTTGAAGTTATATTGGAATACATGAGATTTATTTCAGAAAAAATAATTATGAAAAATAAATTATATTACTGTTTTATCATTGAGAGGGGTATTAAAACATTAATTCATGTTTTTTCTGTTATTTTCTATTTTACAAAAAATTTAGAACTAACATTCTATCATACACAAAAAGCATATTATTTTTATGTTGAATTTATTGAGCAAATATCTGATGATAATGTAACATTTTTACAATTAAGTTCAAGAGACGCAATATTATTTGTTTATAAAAAAACTATTTTTGATCTAAATAATGAATATAAAAAGACTACTCATGAACCTACAGCTGAAGAAAAAAATATATTAACTACTGTAGATACATATACACATATTTATAAGAGTATCGTTTTGTTCATAATTAATCATACAGATTTTAAATATGAAAACAAAAATGAATATATTAATGCCAGTTGTGATAATATTGAGTTTGTTAGTAAAACATTCAATAAAAACATAATACAATCAAATCACATAGAATGTGTATATTTATTTATAACATTATTAGATGACAAAAAAATAAATACATTGGATTTTTTTAGGTTATTAGAACAATTTATTAAAAAAGTAATAAATAAGAAAAAATTTGATGAAAAAGTAATTAAAAATAAAATTTATGATTCAGAATTAAGTAATTTTATAAACAATAAAGAATTAAATAAAATAGTTGAATGGATTTTTTCAGATTAGACTTCTTCAACAATTTCCAAGTTCACTGCTTGTTTGAGTTTTCTAGGTTTTCTTTGTTTTTTCGCAGGTTTTACTTCATTATCTTCTGTGTTAACTACTTGACATTCACTTACTTTACAACTTATAACAATATCTTCTAATAGTTGATTATCATGAATATCTTCTACTTTTGTAACACCTGTAATAATATTAATAGTCTTTCTACGGTTCTTTTTCTTCTTGTCTTTGTTAAGTAAATCAGTATTACTAATTATTTTTTGACAAATATATTTGAACTCTGTTTTTAATAATGCTTTTAAGAAGTTGTATATATCTTGTAATACATATTCTTCACACATTCCCACAATTAAAACACTACCTGTTCTAAATATCATAAATGATACTTCTGTAATATTTTTGTACTTATTTTTATTCTCTGTGCTGATTTGTATTCCAGTTTGAACTTGAATATCGTTATTGTAATAGAATTTACACTGAATTCCAGGATATGAGCAAGGATCATAAATTGCCTGGATATTGTATTTACTTCTAAGAATGTCATATAAAACTTCGCGATTAATGTAGAATCCGCAATTAAAATTGGAATTAATTAGAACAGTATCACTGTTTTCAGAATACGTTAATGGTTCTTTATAAAATGGTTGAAGAATATTAATAATATAATTTAATAAGGTTTGAAACATACCTTCGCTCTGTACTCCAGGCATTTCTAATTTACCTGTATTAAATACTTTAATATGAAATTCTCTAAATCTATCATTAATTTTAATACGTAATATCATTACAAAACAATTATAAAACGCTTGCTTCTTCTTAGCTCGATAACTCATTATATCTTTTGTAGACACACCAATAGTAATCTTACGAATATCTTTAAATTTTATACGTCCATTAGGATTGTCAATATGAGACATAATATATTGATCAACCAAGATTTCTTTTTGTAATCTTTGTTGAACAAATTCTAATTCTTCGTGTGTTTTAGAGTTAATTTTAATTTGTTTTTTGATAACACCATTTTGAGGTTTACAATATGAAATAACTGGGATTTCCCAAAATATATTAAGATCAACAGGTTGCATTAAATATGCAATTTTTGATTTGGTTGAAATATAAATATCAGTTGGTTCTGGTATTGATAATCCAGATAAAACAATTGGTTTAAATTGTGAATAATTAAAGGTTTCTGAATGATTACTATATGTAAGTGGCAAAGTGTTTGCCTCTGTAGTATTTTCAAATTCATCCCATTCCTTATCATTTTTATCATTATCTAATAATTCATTGTGTAAATTATTATTTTCGTCGTCAGATAAACAATCATCGTATTTACTTGTAAGGAAGTTGGACCATTCATCATCAATATTTAAGTTAGACATTTTCAAAGCCATAAGTATACTTCGAGTTATATCTTTATATTCTTTAAATTATTTTATTTCAATTATTTTCTTTTAATATAGAATATAATGAACAGTTGCGAAGCACGAATAATTCGGAGTAAAATTATTCCAATTTCCCAAAATTCACCTACAAACAAGAAGGAAGGTTTCAATATAAATGAATATAGTTTGAAACAAAATTTTTTTGATCCATTTAAAAGCTCTCCCCCAAATGAATTTATGTTAAAATTAAAATTAAGAATGTCTCACTATGATTCTTTTAATAGTTTAGATAGCTTAATTAATGAATAGTTTACGTAATAGCTGTTTTTACAATCTTCAAAATGTATAATATTCTCAACAAAATTAAAATATTCAGGAATATTTAACGTTTCCTTATTACGAATAATATAATTTAGAAAATCCTTTATTATATTCTTTTTATCAATATTATAATGTCGACTTATATCATTTGTGAATAATTGTAGTGATAATAATGCGTCACTATTTTGTATTTTACAAAATAAATCATTCCAAACACTATCATCAATTATACATATATCTTCATTTTTTATATTTTGATTTGATTGCATAAAGTTGATCATACTTCGTATATCCGATTTATATAATTTTTGTATTAAACGTAATGATTTTTCGTTTAAATTTAGATTTTCACACACAGATATATTATTTAAAAACGTAATTATTTCATTTTCTGGAAGCTGATTAAATCTTAATCTTAAAAAATCGTTTTGTAAACCTTCATCAATGCGACTAATATAATTACATATTAAACAAAAACGAACTGAATTTGAGCAATTTTGCAAGAGATATCGTAATGCTTGCTGAGCATTTTTAGTCATATAATCTACTTCATCTAATATAATAAATTTCATACCAGGATTAAACATAGTTTTTGAATTAACAAATTGATTTATTTGACTTCTAATGATATCTATACCGCGTTCATCTGAAGCATTTAAATGTATCATTAGTTCTTTATTCTTTTGATTATGTTTTTCCTGATATGAATTAACAAGATTAATTATTGTTGTTGTCTTACCGGTTCCAGGTGGACCATAAAATAATAAATTTGGGAAATAACCGGTTTCAATAATATTTTTTAGTATTTTCTTATTTAGGGGGTCTAATACAATATCATTAAAAATTTTTGGTCTATAGGCTTCTACCCAAGGTACTCCATTACTATTCTCCATTAATTATAATTATTTATTATTTTTAATACAAAATTAATTACAATTATCAAAATAAAAAATTGAAGTAATCTAATATAATTATATTTTATGGCAAATATAGCAATGGTGTCTCATACTGAAGCTGGATATCTTGAAATTATTCTTGGAGGAATGTATGCTGGAAAAACCAGCAGATTAGTTGAAATATATAACCAATGTAAATTTTGTAACATACCTGTTGTGGTAATTAATCATTCAATAGATAATCGTTATCACGAAGAATTATTATCAACTCATGATCAAGTAAAAATTCCTTGTATTAAAACAGACAACTTATTTGATGTATGGGCGAATTTTATAAATTTAGAAGAAGATATTAGTTTGGTGCCAAGAGTTAAAGATAAGCTTAAGGTTGCTACAAGTAATGTAATATTAATCAATGAAGGACAATTCTTTCCTGATCTTGAAGAATTTGTAAAAAGCTTACTATTAAATAATAAAAAGGTATATGTTTGTGGATTAGATGGAGATTTTGAACGTAAGAAGTTTGGACAAATATTAGATTTAATTCCATTATGTGACAAGGTAACTAAACTAACATCATTGTGTAGTATTTGTAAAAATGGAACACCAGGAATATTTTCAAAACGTATTACTTCTGAGAAAAAACAGACAGTTGTTGGTTCAGACAATTATATACCAGTTTGTAGAAAATGTTATAATAACTAAAACCCAATGTATCTTTTTATATACATTTTAATATGGGAAATATATATATAAAAACAATTTAAATTTTACATATTTTTACATAAAAGGATGGCACTAAAAACTAAAAAGGTGGATAATGTAGAGAGTACTACAACCGAGACTATAAAAGCAAAAAGAGGACGAAGGTCTAAAAAGGAATTAATGGCAGCATTAAAAATAAAATCTTTAGTAAAAGAAAATGACACTAAAAATACCATAATTTTAAATGTTTCAGAGGTAGAAACTCCGGTAACGGAAAATCTTAATACTGCGGAAAATACTCAAACTAATGTATACGAAAATGTATTGAATGACGATAAAATAAATTCAATAGAAAAAACTCATGAAGTAAGCAATATAATAATTACAACAACTCCAACAAATGAAGAACCAAAAGTTCCAAAAAAAAGGGGAAGAAAACCTAAGGGTGGAAAAATCATTCAACAGGTTGTTAATACTCAGCATCAAAAAGAAGAAAAACCTAATATAATTTTACATTTAAAGTGTTTTATGAAAGAACTACAAACAAGTAGTCAAAGTAACAATTTTATAGAACCATACAATTTTTTAGTAAAAAAAGGTGATTTAAATTATGAGTTACTTGAAAATGAAAATGAAAATGAAAATGTTAATACAATAAATTTCTATCGGGATAATAATAAAAACACAACATCTATAACAATATTAGATACATATTATGATTGTGACAATTATTATGAGGATTCTCTATGTAAGGATTCAACTAAAGAAATTTGGAAGAAATTAAAACAGTTAGAACATAATTTACATATTAATAATGTTAATAATAAACGATCTGCTTGTTTTTGGGATACAAGTGAATTTGATAATCCTCCAATTTATATTCCAAAACATTTTATAAATGGAACGTATCATGTTTATGGTTGTTTTTGTAGTCCTGAATGTGGTGTAGCATATTTAATGAATGAAAGTATTGATAGTTCAACGAAATTTGAACGTTATCATTTATTTAATCATATTTATTCTAAAATCTATGATTATAAGAAGAATATTAAACCTGCTCCAAATCCATATTATATGCTTGAAAAGTTTTATGGTAATTTATCAATTCAAGAATATAGATCATTATTAAAAAAAGAAAGATTGTTTTTGATTGTTGATAAGCCTTTGACAAGAATTTTACCAGAATTACATGAAGATAATGATGATTTTATTTTAAATAATAAGATTATACCTTCAAATAATTATCAAATAAAGACTCGTTTGCAAAGAAAAAAACAGAATAAGAGTTCAATATTAAATGAGAAATTTGGAACTT
>Ga0214923_10009306_pt1 | contig 10255 bp, 10 predicted proteins | sample LL1510_MetaG_FD_177993 | JGI IMG/M metagenome (GOLD analysis project Ga0214923, IMG submission 177993) | Freshwater microbial communities from Lake Lanier, Atlanta, Georgia, United States - LL-1510 | ecosystem: Environmental > Aquatic > Freshwater > Lake | place: USA: Georgia | collected...
GGAGGAACAGCAAGATCTAGGAGAGGATGGTTGGTATATCACCTCCACCGAGATGTGGGTATTTTGCGAAATGACAATCCAACTAGCTGCTGAATAATTCACTCAATTTCAACGTCGTTTCCGCCTTGTTGTACTTGGTAACTAATGATAGCAACTCCGGCTCTAATATAGCTGCGAGTAGCTTCGTTATATTATCTATTAAACTAGGTGTATTATATATGAATACTTTGGATACATATGTTGAAAATTCAACACCACCATGGTGTGACGGGTCTCTTGCGAATATCTCCACAAGTTTTTTATGACGTTCAACTGCGGTAATGGTTAGCGTATCTAGATTGATATGACACTCGTAACTGCCGTATACTCGCAAGCACTTGAGAAACAGCGATTGCGTGTAATTCACAAACGGTTCATAATTTGACGGGTTTGCAAACAATTTTAATGTTGGGTAGTTTATATATACTTTATTGGTATTTGGAATTATAAATGCGGTCTTGGGGAACAATTCATTCAACCCGAATTGTTCGCATACTCGATTTGCTAAATCCGTCTTTTGTGTAGCTTTGAAAACTACATTTTTCTTGTTATCCGAATAATATCGTGACTTGAACTTTTCTAGATCATTCAATAAATTGTCTGACATTTTATTGAATACTTTTATATTTTTATATTTATTTAATTACTTATAATATAGTTTACATGCTTGATTCAATTACATCGAGAGTGATCGATGCTTCATCCGACTTTTTTTCTGGTGAATGAAACTCGGACATTATATTAATTCGCTCGTCGACAAGCATCTTATTCACATCCATCGTATAGGTCTGTAATTTCAAGACAATATCCTTCAAGCTGGTAATCTCCTCGACCAATATATCGAATTTGTGATCCATCTCAACCACATAATCTGAAACTGATACAGTGCCTTCGGGTGTAGTGATTTCCTGAGACTGTTCGTACACCGGAGCTACACTCTGTGCCTTTTCTAGCTTTGATAGGCGTGCGTCTAAAACGGCAATTACTTGAGGCAAAGTAAGCCGAGGGGGTATCTGTCCGGGTTCTTGGACCACGTTGTTAGCAACCGGTGGTGGTGGTGTAGTTTCGACAACTCCAGCTCTTCTACGCTTTGCTGCGGCAATTGAATTACTCATATATACTAATGGATAACAGATTCTCTAAATAGGTTTTACGCACTCATTCTCATTTTTATTGCTTCATGAGAAACATATTTCGTTTTCCATTCAATATCATCGATAGTATAGTCTTCAATGTTCTCACATATGCGTTTGATTTCTATCTTTGGAAACTCCATCGGTTCGCGTTGGATTTGTATTCGGAGTGGCTCTATGTGTTCTTCGTATATATGACAGTTTCCCAAAAAATGTACGAATTCGTCTGCGACCAATCCGCAATGTTTCGCTAAAATATGTGTAAACAACGAATAGGAAGCTATATTGAATGGCACTCCTAGACCCACGTCGCCACTTCGTTGAAATATAGCACAGGAAAGGTATTTGTTCTCTCGCACATTGAACTGGCATATCATATGACACGGCGGCAATGCCATTTCATCCAATTGACATGGGTTCCATGCGGTTAAAATGTGCCGACGAGAACCGCGCATATCCTCATTTTTCAAATCGTCGATAATATTCTATAACTGGTCTACGCCTTTGCCTGTGTAATCATGACTTCGGTCTACATATGTAGCATTAAAATGACGCCATTGGAATCCGTACACTGGACCCAGATCACCTACCGCGCGATCATATAATCCACGGCTGTCTAGGAATTCTCTCGTCGAATTTCCATTCCATATCGAGACATTCTTCTCTTGTAATTCTCGATTATCGGTATTCCCTCGTAGGAACCAGAATAGTTCCTCAAAGCATGGTCGAAATGCAACCTTCTTCGTCGTCAATAACGGGATAGTGCCGTCCCGCAGAGAGAACCTCATACTATGACCGAATTTAACTCGCGTTTTACCATTCCGACCATTATCTACATATCCGTCTTCGAGAATATCGTTCACCAAGTTTAGATATTGTTGTTCTTCGCTATCCATCATACAAAATAAGGCAGAATCGTTTCTATATATTTTCTAGGCAAAACATATATGGAAGTATTACAAGAGACCAAATCCACTGCAAATACTTCGTTTATTTCTCATGTGTTCTCTACGTCCGAGGAGGATAAAGGTGAACTTTTGAATGTGATCCAATATTCGATCATGGGCGTCATTCCGGTGGTAATCATGAATAAATTGATCCAGCGCTTTATTCCTGAGGCAGATCCGGAAAAGTCCAGCCTTGAACTTTTAGCAGAAATCGCCATACAGTTAATTGTGATTTTCGGTAGTTTGGTATTTATCCATCGAATGATTACCTATGTTCCATCGTACAGTGGATTTAAATACGAACATCTCACACTTACCAATGTGATTCTCGCATTTCTCGTGATTGTTCTCAGCATACAGTCAAAGATTGGACTCAAGACCAATATACTAGTGGATCGTGTCAATGAATTGTGGAATGGACCCGAAGTTCACACTAAGGATGCAAAGGGTGGCGTTCGAGTCCGACAGCCAGTTGCTAGGCATGCGCCTAGCCAAGCCGATCATTTAGACAATAGTGGCATGCAACACGATCTGTTTCCGCCGGCGCCGAGTAGCTCGCAGTCCCACCAGCAATTAGGAAATCATTACACGGGAGGTGCTATTGAGCCACCCTACAATCCTGGACCCGTTGCCGCAAATGGCTTATTAGGAGGTGCATTCGGCTCGTCCTTCTAATAAGGGGAACCCATGGTTCCCCTTAAACCCCTCCTTCATGTAGGTTGAACGATGTTATTAGTTCTTTTCATTATAAAATTTTTTGTATATGTAATATACATATACAAATGGATACATTCGATGGTTATGTCGAGCGCGTCAAGCATTTAGCTTCCAATCCTACTAATGATGATAAATTGAAATTGTATGGACTATTTAAGCAGTCGACCATGGGTGACATTAATACAGAGTGCCCTTCCATTTTCAATATATCGGGACGTGCAAAATGGCATGCGTGGAACGAACAAAAAGGAAGGAGTGGAGAAGAGACAAAGGCAGAATACATTGCGCTTGTTGACAGACTCATCAAGGAATTAGGTATAGATATAAAGTTTACGTATTATTTCTAGGAACGAACCCCATATTATTCAACATATCCATCTTTTGGATGGTTTTTTCCATATTGTTCTCTGCTTCTATGTTATTAAATAAATACTCTGTGTTTGGACTCTCTTCATTCTGTTTTATTTTTTTATAAACAGAGTCGATCTTCGTAGTTACTGTCTCTAGTAGTTCCTTGCACTGCGGTGACATTATATCCACATTTGTTGGAACCGACTCAGTAAGCAATTCCACAGCAAAATACAATAAGTATTTGCGCCGTTTACATGCACCGCTGGTATATCTAAACGTAAACAAATTTTTTATGGATAACATTATCATTTCGATAAACTGGTTCTTTTGCTCGCTATAATAAACGAGCGTATCCCACAGGATCCATATGATATCGCGCTGATACTTGGTTTCTATATCCAATAATCTCCGTTTGCAATAACACGGTTCCTTTCGTGTTCTGCATACTATATCAAATTCGATGAGCCATTCAATCCAATAACACGCCTGTATCATATTTGGTCTATCACAGCTAATATGGTATGCAAACTCATTAATCGCGATATACAACTCTTTCGGGTCTTCGGGATGCAGAATCGGCTGGGCGAAATTTACATTTGGCGCTTTTAATCGGTCAGTCATCTGTGTCATATCAAACTCTTCAGTGCGTTTTATTTTGACTGGTTCAAAACTTGTCTTTTTGACGGAGTGTGTAATGATAGTAATGACTTCGGCGAACAAACGCCGAATAGTTGAATTATTCCGTAACTGCAATTCGTTCACGTAATGCCCTTGATTCATTATATTCCTAAATACATTTAGCCGTTTATCCAGATAAATTACGATCTTCGGATTGCCGATATGTATGTACTTCCCCACGAAAAAGAATATGGCTTCCCAAATATCATCGTAATGACCGGCACAGACCAGTTCAGCGCACCAATGACATGCCGGTTCTATCTTGCCCTTCATCAAATTATCAATAAATTGTTCTCTTACTTCCGTCTTTTTGTACCTGGAAAACGAATATCCCTTGAATTGTGTCGGGGGTCGGATATCATTGATTTGCGAATCCGCCATTTAATTTGGCTGTATACATTTTTCTACGTTTTTTTACGTCCATAATATATAATATGGATCAAATCGTAAATACTTTAGCAGCGATCAATCGCAATAATATCTACACTAAATTCATCCAAAAAGACGATCTGAACGAACCAACAAAACCAACTGATAACGAAATAAAATCCAATACTGCAAAATATGCTATTTATAAGGGACAGTATGAGTACATGACAAGGTATAGCTATACAAAACAATACAACCCTTCGTTAGATTATACTCTTTATTATAACTGTGATATCTTAAACAAAGCAAAACGATCACCTTCGTGTGTATTATATGTTCCTGGATTTGGTAGAAATTTTACTCTCATGAATTTAAACACTTTGTATGAAGATAACGGAATGGATTTATTCGGAATTGATCTACCAAATTATGGTGATAGCTATCGTCATAAGAGTATGAACGTAAATTATAATACAATTGTGAATATTGATGGATACTTCGATGCATTGAATCATGCGATAGAGACTATAAGATCTAAATATGGATATCAGACGGTTATTCTGATGGGACATGATGTAGGTGGTCTAATTTGTACTAATTATATTATTGATAATAGATATGCAAATAAACCTGATATGCTTGTTTTGGAATCACCTCTTTTCGAGTTTAAAGATGGTGCATTTCCAATTCCGATAGATATTGCCAATACGATTTCTCCATTTTTGTATTCGTTAATGCCGGATCTTATTATTAGTAGAGATGATGATGATCCGGATTGGTTAAGAAAAAATCCATTCTTTAGTGATACGTCAGTCCCTATTCGACATACGGGGTATGTAGATTACTTGTATAATCCACTGTCAAATAAACCTGTATATGTCAGTTACCTATATCATGTATTTAAGATGTGTAATACTATTGCTTCTATAACTAAACCTGTAACTAATATCCCTATACTGTTGTTTTATAATCCAAATACTATTGCAACAACCGATGCTCCATATATTGACCCATATATAAATGTTGAAGTTTTAAAGAACACTGTTGACAAAATCACAACAAAACCCAGTCCTCTTCCCGATACAACTTATCGACACGAAATTATGTTGGATTGCTGGACGAACATCAAGAAGTGTGTTGAAACGATCGGAAGATACGTAAAAAAATGATAAATCGACGCTTTCTGGTTATTCTGTCAGAATCCTCGGCACCACATTAATCGTCTGTAGTTCTTGGAACAATAGCTTGTTCGCATATGGCATGTCTACCAATGCAAAGTCTGTCTTGTTTCCACATGTCCTGCACGAGTGGATTGTGAAATCACTCTGTGTGTAAAATTTCGTATTGTTATTTCCGTCATTACACGCAGCGATCATCCCGCATTTCTTACACACATTCACCTGATACTTATCCGAAACATCAAACAACCGCTCTTTACAGAACCGCGTCGCACCATGTGAGATGAGTACATCGCGTTCCATCTCTCCAATGCGGAGACCACCCGCGCGCGACCTACCCTCCGCGGGCTGGTGTGTCAAGCTCACCATCGGCCCCGTCGCGCGGCTATGGACCTTATCATTCGTCATGTGCTTCAACCTCTGGTAAAACACCGGCCCGATGAAGATACTCGTCTCCAGTTGCTCGCCCGTCAATCCGTTATACATGACCTCGTTCCCGTAACTCTCGTATCCTAGCTTCTGTAGTTCTTCTGCAATTGTCTTGACGTCCAGATTACCGAAACTGGTACCATCACCGAACATGCCGAGTTCCAACAACATCTTTCCGAGCAACGTCTCCTTTAATTGTCCGATCGTCATACGAGACGGAATTGCATGCGGATTGATAATGATGTCGGGCTTCAACCCATCTTTGGTGAACGGCATGTCCTCCTCGGGAATGATGTTCCCGCAAGTACCCTTTTGCCCGTGCCTGCTAGAGAATTTATCGCCGAACCTCGGCTTACGGTGGATGCGAGTGCGAACCTTGGCGAAATTATATCCGTCGCCATTCCTGCCGGTGTAATTCTTATCCACGTAGGTATCCTCCGACGTGCTATACGCGTGACTCTGGTCCTCGTACTTGATGAGTTTCGTGGGATCATTGCGCGCTTCCTTGATGGGAATGATTTTCGCAATAATGATGTCGCGATCTTCGATCAGTGTATTCTCCGGCATGAACCCCTGCGCATTGAGCTTGTCGTAATTTCCGAACTTGATGCCTCGCGTCTTTGATGGATCGGGCTTGCACCGGATAATCTCGTCACGGATGATGTTTTTGTCTTCGTCCTTCTCTGTATGGTAAATCGTGGCACTGAATAGACCGCGATCAATAGATCCCTTGTTTATCAACAAACTATCCTCCATGTTATAACCCGTATGTGTCATAATTGCCACGTGAATTTGACATCCTGACGGGATCTGATTGAGGTGAATGAAGTTCATGAGTCGCGTATCTACGAGCGGACGACTCGGATTCGTCAATACATATGATGTTTTATCCATACGCTGATTGAAATTCAATGCATACACACCGAGCGCCTGCTTCGCCATCGCGCAGTTGCTTGACATGAAATTATTACCGGCAATGAAACTGTGATTTTCAGATTCAACTGTTATGTCCGATATCATACAATTCTCAATCTCGGATATTGAATGAATTGGTACAAACGACGCGACATTGTTTTCGTAGATACCAATGCGTGTATCCGCTACACTCATCTGTCGCACTTCCTTCCATCCGTCCGTTGTCATGAACTTATGGTCTTCCGTTGCGCGGATGGTTCGGTCGTCGGCCGTTGTCAACCGATAAATTTTCTTGTCAGTTGTTCTCACATATTGGTTCACAACTTTTGTGTTAGAGATCTTGAACGTTTCTGGATGAAACGATACTACCTCGTCGCCGATTTTCACATCCGCTATCCGAATTCGCCTGCCGTCTGATAGAAGAACTGTTTCGTCTACGTGTAGACATTGGTAAGTGTTTCTCGGCGCCTGATTGTGATCCGGGAAGGGAGTGCACGACGCAAGAACCCCGAATATTGTGCTAGGGTGAATCTCGCAGTGGGTGTACTGGATACTGTTATTCGTATCACTATGGTCCTTGTCCTTCATCGCGATCATCGACCAGTTTTGCTCGTCGGGATCGATGTATTCGATGACCGCCTCCGGCAACTTACACGATGTCAACAGGTCGTTCCATGACAGCTCTTTTCGAGACAATCGATCTACGATATCCTTCGTAATCAGCGTCTTGCCGTCCTTTACACGCAGCACCGGTCGCGACAACCTACCACCGTCACTACAAACACGAATCTCCGCGTTCCTATAATCGAATATGATCGACGTGTAGATATTGATAATACCCTTGTGTTTCTTCGACTTCATCTCATTATAGAGTACTACAGGGTCCTTTGCGATGCCGACCCATGCTCCATTAATAAACACCTTGACCTTTTCGTGTAGATCCTTCGGAGTAACATCTCCCAATTTCACAATATAGGACTCCACGTATGTATATAACGACGAACTATTTGTCGGAATGGTAATGTGCCCCATGCAACTGATACTCTTCACAACACCGATCGACTGACCTTCCGGAGTCTCCGCCGGGCACAAGAAACCCCAAGTCGTTCCATGTAGCTTACGAGGCGCGATCAGTTCGCCGCTCTTTTCTAGTGGCGTATTAATCCGACGCAAATGGCTCAGACACGAGGCGTATGTAAGGCGGTTCAGCACCTGCGCCACACCTACCTTTGAACTGTTCGTCTGTTTGATACTGAAATCACCGGTAGAGAGCGCGCGGGTAATCCCGTTCTCAATCGTGGTCGACTTCAAGATCTTATATATGTTTGTCATATTGATGATATTCTCATAATCCTCGGTGGACCGCCATGATCCGTTATTGATCTCGCGCACCACGTGCTTCTGCATCTCCTTCACGAGCTTGTTGAAATAATTGCGGAAGAGATTGTTGAGAAGTGTTCCCGTCAACTCCACGCGTTTGTTCGTATAGGAATCGCGATCATCCGGCGGCTTCCATCCGAAACTGGTCTGGATCAGCTTGTTCGCCATGTACCCAACCAGATACAGTTTCTGTGCCATCGTCTTGCAGTGAGGAAACAGGTCATTGGAGAGCGCATCTTGGGCGAATTCGCGCTTCTTGATAGCGCCCGTTTCCTTATCCATGTTGATGGGAGTATATGCGACTGACGCAGTAATATGCTTCAATGCGTCCTCCTGCGTCATGTACTTGTTTCCGTCGATGATAGACGCCTGCAAGAACTTCAATACCTCCTTGCACTTTTCGTTTTCCAGGTCCAGAACTATGTATTGACAGATTTCCTTGTCAGTCATTACACCGAGCGCTCGGAACAGCGTAAACAATTCAATTGGTTGCTTGATGCGCGGAATAGTGATATAGATACCATTTCCAAACCCATTATTTTTACTCGCAATCATCATCTCGACCTGTTTCGGTGAGATACATTTGAAATCGGGGACTGACTTAATCTCCGCAAACCACGACCATTTTGTAGTATTCTTGCCATCGAAGCAATATATTTTGTTCTCTGCCGCGCGCTCTTGGCCCAGTACCGTCTTCTCTGATCCCTTGATAATAAAATATCCGCCACAGTCCATAGGACATTCACCCGTGAAATCGTGCGAGATGTGTCCGTTTTGCGTGAGTACGCAGATAGACGACTTCATCATAATCGGCATCTTACCAATATTGATCTTGGAAAGTGTTTTGTTGATGATCTTCGGTGCATCCATTTTGTCGGTGTTTCGGATAACATACTGGATATTCAGATCGACCGTCATATTAGACGAGTAGGTGAAGTTTCTCAGACGCGCCTCCTGAGGCAACATGAGTTTTGTAGCGCCATTATTCTCGTGAATCTGGGGCGGGTATAGGCGGAAGTTCTCGAAGGAAATGAATGTCTCCAAGAAATATTGACCGTTCTCTGGAACGAAATCGTTTTCGGAGCGGATATTCACCGGATTAAACATCTGGATTGTTCGCAGAACTTGGAAGTTGATGAAGTGGTTGTAGGATTCAATTTGGTGACGCACCAGACGCTCCAAATGTTGACCGCGGAAATACGATTCTAAAATCGTAAATGGCTCCTCGACGTAATCTCCGAGATGCGACAAGGGTGTGTCGGTGGTATCGACAGGAGCTGCCTCTATATGCATCTTCAAGTTCTCCATGTGCTTCTCTTCGTCGATTATTTTCATAATCTCCTTCTGTGTATCTGGCCTTTTCGGGCGCTTGACCTTGACATATTGGACGGGCTGTTCTAGATTCATATTTTTCGGTGTTTTACTAGATCATTATAAATCATCTAGTAAATCAATTTTTGCAACTTAGTTTCTGGATTCTGTATAATTTGATAGACTAAACCGGAATCACCGGTTTGTCTTTTTACAACATTGACGGTGTCAAATATTCATCGGCATCTTGGGTAACCCGTGGCCGAATAATATCATATAGATCAGTACTATGGCTCCCATCAATATGCTGCGGTTCTCGGCGACTGATTGTGTCTGCTTAAATCCAAACAACATAATGAAGTATAGGATTAATCCTATAATTACAGCGTGCAGCAACATCATTAATCCGCGTTCCATTGTATTATATAGTATTGTGTTATATTTTACATCCTTGAAGAATTAAACCCTTGAAGAATTAAAATGGAACTTTCTTCCTAAATTTACTCGTCTTCCGTTTATTCTTCCACCGTAGCAACCCTGGCTGCCTCTTCCCATGCAGCAACCCTGGCTGCTTCTTCCTCCGCAGCAACCCTGGCTGCTTCTTCCGCCGCAGCGACCCTGGCAGCCTCTTCCTCCGCAGCAACCCTGGAAGCCTCTTCCCATGCGGCAACCCTGGCAGCCTCTTCCTCCGCAGCAACCCTGGCAGCCTCTTCCTCCGCGGCAACCCTGGCAGCTTCTTCCTCCGCAGCAACCCTGGCAGCTTCTTCCTCCGCAGCAACCCTGGCAGCTTCTTCCTCCGCGGCAAGCC
>Ga0214923_10009307_pt1 | contig 10254 bp, 8 predicted proteins | sample LL1510_MetaG_FD_177993 | JGI IMG/M metagenome (GOLD analysis project Ga0214923, IMG submission 177993) | Freshwater microbial communities from Lake Lanier, Atlanta, Georgia, United States - LL-1510 | ecosystem: Environmental > Aquatic > Freshwater > Lake | place: USA: Georgia | collected 2015-10-15
CTCCTTGATTGACCGGGCTCCCGTGGTGACCCGCCCCGACTTGGGCTCGATATTCACAAACGAGATGCCCTCGGGGACCTGAAAATCGTCCATCGGATAATCCTTCAGGACATTCGACATGTAGCGGATCCAGATCGGAAGCGCCGTATTTGCTCCCGTTTCTCCGCGACCCATCGACTTCTGCTCGTCGTAACCCACCCAAACCCCGGTGACCACCCGGGGAGTAAACCCGATGAACCAGCCGTCCCTGAAATCCTGGGTCGTTCCGGTTTTTCCGGCGATCGGCCTGCCGAGGCTGTTTGCCTTCGCGGCAGTTCCGAACTGAACCACCTCTTTCATCAGATGGGTCATGACGTAGGCCACTCGCGGATCCAATCGCAGTCCGGGGACCACGGGAGAATAGGGAGCGAGCGTCGTATCGATCTTTTCGTTCAGCTCGGCCTTCTCGACCGGAAGATCGGCCGAGGTCTCGAGCGTCCTGCCGTCGCGATCCTTGATCGACTGGAACACGTTCGCGCGAAAAGGTTTCCCCAGCATCGGAAAAGCCGTGAATGCATGCACAAGATCCTGGACCGTCGTCTCGGCCGATCCGAGCGAGATCGACAGATCCGGCTTGAACGCCGCATCCAGCCCGAGGCGCTTCGCCTGCTCGATGACCGTTTGGACTTTGATGTCCTGTACGATTTTCACCGTTGGAATGTTTCGCGAGTTGATCAGCGCCTGACGGAACGTTGTGTCCCCGTAGAACTTCTCCTCGAAATTCTCGGGTTTCCACACCCCGTTCTCCTTGTCTTCGAACACCACGGGCGAGTCGACGATGATGCTGGCGGGGGTGTAGCCCTTTTCGAGCGCGGCGGAGTAGATGATCGGCTTGAAGGTCGATCCCATCTGCCGTTTCGCCTGCACCGCCCGGTTGAACTCGGAGGTTTCGTAGTCGTAGCCTCCCACCATCGCGAGAATCTGCCCTGTTTCGGTGTCGACAGAATAAATCGCTCCCTGGATTTCGGGAACCTGGGTCAAGCGCGCCTTCCACACTCCTGCGGCGTGGCTCTGAATGTGTACCCACACCACATCGCCCGGATGCAACACATCCGAGGCCGACTTCGGGGGTTTGTAAGGATTGCTCGCCGGGGCGGCCCACTTCATTCCCTCAAAGGGGAGCTGGACCCCGGTCAGCCCGATGCTCGCTTGGGCGGATTTGCGGTCGAGCGCAATGCCGGTCACGACCGCCTTGAACTTCTTACCCAGAAGGGTCCGCTCGTAGGTGGGATCATACGCCGCGATGGACTCTTCGAGGTCGAGCCGGCCCTCCGGACTCAAAAAGCGGAACGGGAAGGCTTCTTTCACCAAGGCCTCGCGGAGACTCACGCGGTATTTTTCCCATTCCTTCTCCGGAATGTTTTCGATGGGCCCCCGGTAGCCTTTCCTTTGATCGATCTCCTCGAGCCCGGCCTCGAGGGCCTCTTGCGCAAACTGCGAGTATTTCGCGGCAGAGGGGATCGTCACACTCAAGCCTTCCTCATACAGCGGCTTTTTTCCGTATTTCTGGATCAGGTGCCGCCGGATGTACTCCACGAAATGGGGGGCGAGCTTCCGCTCGGTTCCGTCGGCAATGTAAACCTTCACCTTTTCGATCGAAGCGGCTTTTTGCTCGTTCTCGGAGATGTACTTGTTCTCTTTCATCCGCTTCAACACATAGAGCTGCCGCTCCTTGGCCATTTTTGGATTCAGAAGAGGGGAATATTTTCCGGGCGCCGTGGGAAGACCTGCGATCAGCGCAATCTCGGCGGTCGTGAGCGACTTCAGGTCTTTGTGAAAATACGTTCTCGCGGCGGCTTGCACTCCGTAAGCACCGCTCCCCAGATAAATCTGGTTCAGATAAAGATAAAGGATCTCTTCTTTGGTGAGATTCTTCTCGAGCTCGAGCGCAAGAAAGAGCTCGCGGATCTTGCGCAGAAAGTTTTTTTCAGGGCTCAGGTAGAGGGATTTCGCGATCTGCTGGGTGATCGTGCTTCCGCCCTGAACCACCTTTCCGGCAAGAAAGTTCGCAATCGCCGCGCGGGTGATGGCGAGCACATTCACTCCCTGATGCTCGAAGAAGGTCGAATCCTCTGCCGAGATGAACGCCTGCACCACCCTCTGGGGAATCTGGTCGTAGGGAACCAGATAGCGGCGCTCGTTGTAGAACTCCGCCATGACGCGCGACTGGTTGCCCTCAAGCGAAAGAATCTGCGTGACCCCTTGGGGCCGGTAGTCCGAGACCTTCCGGATTTCGGGAATATCCTTCGAGACCTGTTGGATTGCGTACCAGAGTCCGCCCGTGGCGGCGATGAAAAGGCATGCGGCGACGATCAGAAGAACCTTCGCGCTTTTCTTGAGTTTCTTCAGGAACTTCATGGGGTTCCATCTTACCCCATTTCAGGGCAAGGCTCCCGTTTTTAATTTCCACCAAACCAGGTATTCAGAGTTTCCGTCTCCACCTTTCAGGGGGGAGGGCATCGTGCCGCCGCATTCGAGCCCGAGTCCCGCGGCCCAGTCCACCGTTTCGGCCAGCACCCTCTGCGCACGATCCTGATCTTCCACCACACCGCCCTTGCCGATGAACTCGCGGCCCACCTCGAACTGGGGCTTGAAGAGCACCACGAGATCGGCCCCCTTGCGCATGCCCCCGACCAACGCCGGAAGCAGGAGCCGGATGGAGATGAACGAGACATCCATGACGAGGAGGTCGAAGACCACCGGAAAATCCTCCTTCCGGAAATTCCGGGCATTGTAGTTTTCGCGCACCTTGACGCGCGGATGTTCGCGAATGCGCGGAGCCAGCTGACCGCTCCCCACGTCCACGGCGTGGACCTCCCGGACTCCCCGCCCGATGAGAACTTCCGTGAACCCCCCGGTGGAGGCTCCGACATCAATCGCCGTCCGGTCTGAAACTTCGACTCCAAACCGGTCGAGCGCCGCAATCAACTTGTGGGCGCCCCGCGAAACATAAGTGTCGGCACCGGGCCTCACGGTGATCTTGGCATCCTCAGAGACCTCGAAATTCGGGCGCGTGACGGGTACGCCCTCGACACTGACGCGGCCCTCTTCGATTGCGGCTTGCGCCCGAGTCCGGGATTCGCAAAGTCCGCGGCGGACCAGAACCCTGTCGATGCGGTCGCGGGGTCCGGTTCCGCTCACGACTCTGGATTGAATGTTTTGGTTTCGATCGACTCGGCCGACGCCTTGATCAGCTGGTCCACGCGCTGTTCAGCCTGGGAGAGGAGCCCCTGGCACTGCTTCACCAAACCGATCCCCTCTTGGAATGCGGTGAGCGCTTCTTCCAACGGGAGGCTCCCCGACTCGAGATTCTTCACCAGTGTTTCAAGCTTTTGTATGGATTGTTCGAACTTCTCTGTGGTCAGGGTGTTCATGGCATTCATCCTTGGATCAAGGTGATATCACATGAATCACTCTGGGCGAAACGGGGATCAGGTCGGTTTGAATGCTTTGGTGATCCTCGCCCTCGATCCTCACCTGACTCAACCCTTCCGGAACCTGAACCGCCATGAACCGGGGGAGGTCTCCCTCGAGCGGATCGGTTTGAGAAAGGGTGCCGTCCCAGAGAATCGAATAATCCACCGGATCAAACACCCTGTTTTGGGCGAGCGGCGTCACCTTCGCAGTGTAGAGGGAGCGGAACCCGTCGAGCTTGGCGCGATCCGGGGCACCCACCACCATTGCGCTTTGATCGCTCAGGTCGGGGCCCACCTGCCTGAGCCAATGGCGGAGGGAGGCGTCGGCCACCTCGTCCACCACATGGACACGGTCATCCCCGGGTTTCCGGATCTCGTAACGATAGGTGTAGCCGGGATTGCCACCGATCCTCGAAGAGACATCAATAAAAACCGGAAATCCATTCACGAGCTTCACCGCAGGCAGAAGCGCGGTTCCGTCGCTTCGGGTGATGGCCTGGATCCCGGTTTGGGTGGAGAGTCCGACCGTGAGTCCTGCCACATCGGGATCATCAGGTGTCGAGTTCTTCACCACCTTGACCCGGATGTCGCGTTCCACGGGAGTGACAAGGTCGGTATAAGTGATGACGTCCTCGAGAACCGGAACGAAGAGGGTGGCGTTCCGCTCCTGGTTCTGGGAGCCCACGAGCTCGATCACGCCCGACCCCGGCTCGGCGTTCAGGATCAAAAAATAGTTGCGATGATTCGCTTCGAAATATTCGGTTTCTTCGGAGCGGCCTGAAAACTCCACCCGGTAACCCGCCGGAACAGGGCCCAGAATTGCGCCCATTCCGCTCTGGAGCTGAAGCCCGTTCCGGATCAGGATCGATTGGAGCCAGGCATCATCCAGCAAGAGGGTGCTTCCGCCATTGGGAGCAGGCTGCAGGGTCAGGGTCGTACGATGATGGTTGCCCTCCACCCTCACCCAACCCTCATTCCCCGCGTTCTTCGAGATCCACGAGACGGTCGTCGGGCACGAAGAAACATCATCGCCCTTTGCGGGGTCATTGAGCGGCCGCTCGAAGGCGTGCTGAAATCCGAGTCCACAGTTCCCCGTGGAACCGCCATCGACCTCGACTTTCGACTGCACCTCCATCTTGCCTAACGAATCCGGATCGACCTCGGTCACGAGGGAAGGATCGATTCTGGCCAAGAGGGCGGCAGCCCTCCTCTTTGAGGAGAGAGCCCGTTGCGCTGCCGTGGCCACGGGCTTCGGGCGTGGCGGGGAGGCTTCTGCGAAGGTTCCTCCCCCTTTCGACTGGAGCAGGAGTGTGGTCAGGGCTTTTTGCTCCTCGTCGCTGAGGGCGGATGAAAGAGTGATCTGAACGTTTTCGGCGGATTTTTCTGCGGTGCTTCCCTCGGGCGATCCGCTTCGCGTGATCGGAACCTGAGTACTCAATCCGTTTGCGACAACCAGGATGTGAGTATTCAGAGGGGAAATCGGAGTAATGGTGCGGTCGATCTTGAGGTCAAGATCGGGAAAACCCGCTTTGAATCCGCTGCGCTCGTACACCGGCTCGAGAGACGGCCGTGTGAGGGCTGCATGCCAAGTTTGAACCTGTTTGATTTCGAGATGGTACCCGGCCAGAAATCCGGCGGAAAGGCTCAGCGCAACCGAGGTGCCGGCACACAAGCGGTAAAACCGGTGACTTCGTTGTATTGAACCGCCTTCGATTTCGTTCATCCCTGAGCATGAGCGAGGCATTCATTGCCTCGCGAATACGATTTCTTCCAGTATCGATGAAAGAAACCGGATTCACAACAGGAATCGAAACGCGGGTTCCCGCGGCGGGCTTTACCGGCAGTGGGCTGTCAGTGTCCGCCGCCAACATTCTGGCGAATGAGCGCGCGCTGAAGCTTGAGCTGATACTTGCGGAAGTTTCCTTGTTCCAAGGAAGCATCACTCAGCATCTTCTCGGCCTTCTCTTGAGCCGCGCGGGCACGAGAGAGATCGATCTCATGGGCGAGCTCGAGAGTCTCTGCGATCACCTTCACGGCGCCGTCTTCGACATTCACGAACCCGCTCGAGATCACCCCTTTCACGGGCGCTTTGCCGACGGGAGTGTAGATGAATCTTCCGGTCTCGAGGGCCGAAAACATGTTTGCGTGCCCGGCCAGGATCTCGATCTCACCCGTGGCGCTGGTCAGCACGAAAGAGGAAACCTCTTCATCCTCGGTAAGACGTCTTTCCGGAGCGAACATGCTCAGTTTGAATGATTCCATTTGTCCTTCCGCCCTTCAGGATCAGTTCAGGGTCTTCGACTTCTCGATGGCATCTTCGATGGTTCCCACCATGTAGAACGCCTGTTCGGGGAGGTTGTCGTGCGCACCTTCGGCGATCTCACGGAAGCCGCGGATGGTGTCTTCGATCTTCACGAACTTGCCCTTGAGGCCGGTGAACTGCTCGGCAACGAACATCGGCTGCGAGAGGAAACGTTGGATCTTCCGCGCACGCGCGACGGTCTTCTTGTCCTCTTCAGACAGCTCGTCCATCCCGAGAATCGCGATGATGTCTTGCAACTCCTTGTAGCGCTGAAGAATCCCTTGAACCTGCCGCGCAACCTTGTAGTGCGCCTCACCCACGATCTGCGGATCGAGAACGCGCGAGGTTGATGCGAGCGGATCCACAGCCGGGAAGATCGCCATTTCGGCAATCTGACGGCTCAGGTTCGTGGTGGCATCGAGGTGCGAGAAGGTGGTGGCCGGAGCCGGGTCGGTGTAATCGTCCGCCGGAACGTAAACCGCCTGGATCGAGGTGATCGACCCTTTGCTGGTCGAGGTGATCCGCTCCTGCAGTTCGCCCATCTCGGTTCCGAGAGTCGGCTGATAACCCACCGCAGACGGAATCCGTCCGAGGAGCGCCGACACTTCCGAGCCGGCTTGGGTGAAGCGGAAGATGTTGTCGACGAACAGAAGAACGTCGCGGTTCTCCTCGTCGCGGAAATATTCCGCGATCGTCAGCGCCGAGAGAGCCACGCGTGCACGCGCTCCGGGCGGTTCGTTCATCTGGCCGTATACGAGGCTGGTCTTTTTAATAACCCCGGACTCGCTCATTTCCATGTAAAGGTCGTTGCCTTCACGGGTCCGTTCGCCCACGCCTGCGAACACCGAATATCCGCCGTGCTGGGTTGCAATGTTGTTGATGAGCTCCATGATGAGAACCGTCTTGCCGACGCCCGCACCCCCGAAGAGGCCGATCTTGCCGCCCTTTGCATAAGGTGCGATGAGGTCGACGACCTTGATGCCGGTGAAGAAAGGCTCCACCGCAGTCGACTGCTCCTTGAAAGCGGGAGCGGCACGGTGAATGCCCCACTGCTTTTTGGCGTTCACAGGACCGGCTTCATCCACCGGTTCGCCCACGACGTTCAAAATCCGGCCGAGAGTCTCCGGGCCGACGGGAACGGTGATCTGGTCGCCGGTGTCGAGAGCGGGCTGACCGCGGGTCAGACCGTCGGTTGCATCCATTGCGATGCAGCGAACGGTGTTCTCGCCCATGTGCTGGGCAACCTCGAGAACAAGGTTCCACTCCTTGTCGCCGTTCGCCTTGTTGGTCACGCGCACGGATTGAAAAATCGGCGGGACTTTTCCGGACGGAAATTCCACGTCGACAACCGGTCCGATGACCGCTTTGATCCTACCTTGATTATGGCCTGCACTTGCTGACATCACATTTCTCCTTATGAAACCTGTTTAAGCTTGAACCTTTTGCGACTCGCTGCCCGAGATGATCTCGAGGAGCTCCTTGGTGATCGCCGCCTGTCTTTGTTTGTTGTACTGAAGCGTGAGCTTGCGAATCATGTCTCCCGCGTTCTTGGTCGCGTTCTCCATTGCGCTCATCCGGGCGCCATGCTCGGACGCCTGCGCTTCGAGAAGGGCCTTGAACACCTGGATCACAAAGTACTTCGCCGAAAGGGTCGCGTAGAGACCGGCCTTGGACGGCTCGAAGATCGTAAGATCGTTCTTCGCACTTTCGCCCTCCACCGCTTCCTCGTTCACAATCGGGAGCACCAGATCCGCCACCGGCTGCTGGGTGATCGCGTTTTTGAACTGGCTGTACACGAGAACCACCTCGTCGACCTCGCCATTCTCGTAGAACGGCAGGATCTTCTTCGCGAGCGCGGACGCTTTTTTGAAGGTGATCTTCGCCCCGAACTCCTCGTAATGGGTCGGGCTGACCGCCATCCGGGCGCGCAGGAGCTCAAGCCCCTTCTTGCCCACAAACACCGTCTTCACCGTTCGGCCGTCGCGCGAGCGATCCGCGATGAATGCGGCGGCTGCACGGACGACTCCGCCGTTGTATCCGCCGCAGAGTCCGCGATCGGAGGTGACCACCACCAGAAGGGTCGCCGGCTTGCGGTTTGTGTTCGCATCTGCATCTGCGGCGCCTTGATCAGCGAGCACGCACATCATCCGCGCCACCTCGTTGGCGTAGGGGCGCTGGCTCAGAATCGCATCGGTGGCACGCCGGAGCTTCGCCGCCGAAACCATCTTCATGGCTTTCGTGGTCTGCTGGGTGTTTTTCACCGAGGTGATTCGTGTTTTGAGGTCCTTGATGCTTGGCATTAGGTGAACACCTTCTCGAACGCCTTGAGCGCATCCATGAGGCGTGCTTTGGTCGCATCGTCGATCGCCTTCTTGGTCGCAATGGTGTCCGCGATATCCGCGTAGTTCTTCGCGAGGTAATCCTTCAGCTGGGCCTCGTAGGCGCCGAGACGGTTCGTCGGCAGATTATCGAGGAAGCCGTTCACCCCTGCAAAAATCACGAGGATCTGGTCCTGCACCTGCATCGGCTGGTACTGGGGCTGCTTCAGGATTTCAACAAGACGCTGACCGCGCGCGAGCTGGCGCTGGGTTGCAGGATCGAGGTCCGATCCGAACTGCGCAAACGCCGCTTTCTCGCGGTATTGTGCGAGGTCGATCCTGAGCGTGCCGGCAACCTGCTTCATCGCCTTGATCTGAGCCGAGCCGCCGACCCGCGAAACCGAGAGACCGACGTTCACGGCAGGACGAACGCCGCTGTAAAAGAGGTCCGCCTCGAGGAAGATCTGCCCGTCGGTGATCGAGATCACGTTGGTCGGGATGTATCCCGAAACGTCGCCCGCCTGGGTTTCGATGATCGGAAGCGCGGTGAGGCTTCCGGCGCCGAGCTTGTCGCTGAGCTTTGCAGCGCGCTCGAGAAGGCGCGAGTGAAGGTAAAACACGTCGCCCGGATACGCCTCGCGTCCCGGAGGACGACGAAGAAGGAGAGAAAGCTGGCGATACGCCTGGGCTTGCTTGGTGAGATCGTCATAAACGATCAGCGCATGCATTCCGTTGTCACGGAAGAACTCTCCCATGGTCACGCCGGTGTAAGGAGCAAGGAATTGGAGCGGCGCCTGTTCGGACGCGCTTGCTGCGACCACAATCGTGTAATCCATTGCGCCGGCCTTCTTGAGGCGGTCCACAACCTGGGCGACTGTCGACTGCTTTTGACCGATGGCCACGTAAATACAGAAAACGTCTTTTCCTTTTTGGTTGATGATGGTGTCGATTGCGATGGCGGTCTTTCCGGTCTGGCGGTCGCCGATGATGAGCTCGCGCTGTCCGCGTCCGATCGGAATCATCGCATCGATTGCCTTGATCCCGGTCTGAAGCGGCTCATGAACCGATTTACGCTCGATGATGCCGGGAGCCTTTACTTCCACGCGGCTGAACTTGTTCGACTTGATGGCGCCGAGTCCGTCGATGGGCTGACCGAGGGCGTTCACCACGCGCCCGAGCAGCTCTTTTCCGACCGGAACCTGAACGATCTTGCCCGTGCGCTTCACGGTCGCGCCTTCTTTGATGAGGGTTTCGTCGCCCAGAATCGCCGCGCCCACAGCCATCTCCTCGAGGTTGAGGATCATGCCGCTCACGTTGTTCCCGAAGTCGACCAGCTCGCCCGCCATCGCCTTCTCGAGACCGTAGATCTTGGCGACGCCGTCACCCACGGCGAGAACGGTTCCCGTTTCAGAGATGTCGAGGCGCCCATCGAGGTTCGCCAGCTGGCTCTTCAGAACTTCTGCGATTTCGTTTGCTTTCAAAGTCATGGTTTCTCCTTAAAAATCATTGAATCTGGTTTGCGATCCGGTCGAGTTTGGCGCGCGCGGTGCCGTCGTAAGTCACGCCCCCGACAGTCACCTTGATTCCGGCGATCACCGAAGGATCGACCTTGGTGGTGAGGTGAACGGGCTTCTGGACCCGCTTGGTCAGCGCCTCGGTGATCCCCGAAAGGACTCCCGCTTCGAGCGGAACCGCGCTCACCAGCTCGCCAATCACTCCACCGCGCTTTTCGATCTGAAGGGTTTCGACCTCTTTGAGGACCTGCGGAAGCAGCTCCAGCCGGCCGCGACGATTCAGCATCGAAAGGAATCTTTGTGAAAACGCACCGAGGCCCGCCTTTTCGCAAAGCGCACTCAGGGTTTTTTGCTTCTCTTCGTCCGAAACCGCCGGGCTCTCGAAGGTTTTCACCGCAACCGGATTCGAAAACAAAGTCTGCGAGAAAGCCTGCAGTTCGGCAACAACCGGAGCCAGGTCGATTCCGGAGGCGGGCGCGAGGGCGACGTCGACGAGAACCTGTCCGTAAAGTCTTGCGGCCTTCATGCGCGTCCTCCTTCGAGGAGGCCGGCAAGATTGCGGGCCATCTTTGAATGGGTATCGGTGTTCAGGGCCTGCACGATCTTCTGCTCGGCTTGCGCAATCACGGTGCGGCGGAAGTTCCGCTCGATCGAGACCCTGACCT
>Ga0214923_10009308_pt1 | contig 10253 bp, 7 predicted proteins | sample LL1510_MetaG_FD_177993 | JGI IMG/M metagenome (GOLD analysis project Ga0214923, IMG submission 177993) | Freshwater microbial communities from Lake Lanier, Atlanta, Georgia, United States - LL-1510 | ecosystem: Environmental > Aquatic > Freshwater > Lake | place: USA: Georgia | collected 2015-10-15
GAAAAGCAGCCGTTCCGGGAACGGCTTGTGGGCCAGCAAGACCGCAACACGCCGATCACCAGCCGCTCACGAGCTCGGAATTCGGTGCGGAAGTGCCATTGACCGTCCTATCCTTTGTCGGCGTCGATTTCCCGCCCGGCGCCTCCCGACCCCACGGCGACGCGGCGGGGACCGGTCAGCCTCGCCTCGCCCGTCTCCAGGACGACGCCCGCCCGTTCCAAGCCGCGGCGCACGTCCTCGGATTGTGCGCGGGCCAGGTCGAGAATCCGCCGATTGACGTCACCAAGCTTGAATGCGCCCGGGCCCGCCCGCACGCCGAGATTCGACACGGCGTCGACTTGTGCGAGTGCGGCGGAGGTGGCGATCAATGCCTTGCTGGGCACGCAATCGGTGAGCACGGCGGCCCCGCCGAGGCCTTCACGCTCGACGACGACGACGTTCGCCCCCGCTTGGGCGGCGACGAGTGCAGCCTCATACCCGGCAGGCCCGCCGCCAAGAATCACGACCCGAGGCGAAGTGGACATGGCGTGTGGACTCCCGAAAGCCAACCCGGACACGAGCACCGAGCACCGATGCAGCAATCCTTATATAAGAGACGACGCCCCCGGGCATCACCAGGAGGACGCGCGTCACTGCCGGCGGCGTCAGCGCACGGCGCGATTGCGGCCCAGGGCCGCCCGCTCCTGCCAGCGGAGCAGAAGGATCGTGATCAGCGTCGCCACGAGGATCTGCGCGAGAAGCGCGGCGTAAGGGATCCAGAGGGCCGGGTCGTAGGTGCCAAGATTCCGCCAGAAGTCGGGCACGCCCTCCCCCTCGCTGCGGCAGCCGCGATGGGCCCAGTAGAGCGGCGAGAAGAGTTTCGCGAGCACGGCGAGCACGCCGCCCCTGATCGGCAGGATCGTGGCCCCGAGCAGGATCTGCGGCGTGATCAACAGCGGCACCGCGAGCACGCCCTTGTCGGTGGAGCGGACGCAGGCGGAGACGATGAGCCCCATCGCCGCGCAGGCCACCGCGGCGAGCCAGTTGAGGCTCGCCGAGACGACCGCCCCGCGCCGGTAGATCTCGGCGGGCGACTCGCCGCCGATCGCCTCGCGAATCATGAAGCCCAGTTCGACGGTGGATCTGAAGACCGCGACCTGCACCGCGAGCACGACGGCCAGCACCGCGACCTTGGCGATCACGTAGGCGGCGAAACGCAGGCCGTGCCGCCGCTCGAGGTCGAGCATCGGCCGCTCCTTGACGATCTCCCGAAACCCGGTCACGAACCCGAGGATGACCATGCAGATGCTCATCAGCGAGAGCCACTTGTATGTGCCGCCCGGGTCGAGGATCTCGCGATCCGGCGCGACCGGAAGCGTGTCGGCGAGGGCGTCGCGGACGATCCGCTCGGTGGACGGCTCCCGCAGATGGGCGAGCAGCTTCGGCTGGCTGTCGAGGAACACCCGGATCTGACCGGGAATGCTGGCATCCTGCTCCGAGACCGACTCGGTGGCGATCGCCTTCGAGACCTCGCCCCACACGTCGGCGAGCACGTCCTTCTCGCCGGGGTCGAGGAACCGCGTGAGCATGAGCGGATTGCGGAAGCGGATGTCGGCAAAACCGGCCAGCACGGCGGCCGCGAGCGCCAGCGGCAGGAGCGCCGCCATGACGAGGCCCACGCGATCGCGGACGACCGTCTCGAGTTCCCGGCGGAAGAACGTGGCGAACTGGCGGCCGAAGCCGGGGATCGAGACCGCCGCGAGGGATGCCGCCCCCTCCGGGGCGGCGGCACCGGCCCGCTCGTCGGCCTGCCGAGCCTCCGACATCCGGCGGTCTTCGGCCTCCCGCTCCCGCCAGCGGGCCGACCAGTAGCCGCGCGGCTGGTCCTCGATGGCGACGTAGACGTCGGCGAGCCGATGCACGCCGAAGTGGCCGAGGGCTTCCACGCGCGAGCCAAACCACACCACCTCGCCGTGGCCGAGGATCAGGAGCTTGCCGGCCTTGTCGACGTTATCGAGATGGTGCGTGACCGCGATCACGGTCGTGCCGGCCCGCGCGCGCTCGGAAAGCAGCGTCATGATCCTGCTCTCGGTGGCCGGATCGAGGCTGGCGGTCGCCTCGTCGAGCACGAGCAGGCCCGGGGCGGCCAGCAGCTCTGCCGCCAGGCTCGCCCGCTTCATCTCGCCGCCCGAGAGGCTGCCGATCGTCCCCTGCCGCACCCTGTCGAGGCCGACGTCGGTGATCGCCCGGTCGATCGCGGCCCGCCGCTCTGCGGCCGACGTCTCCGCCGGCAGCCGGACCTCCGACGCGTAGTGGAGCGCCCGCTCCACCGCCAAGGCCGGCGGATTGACGTCGCGCTGGGGCACGTAGCCGATCGAGCCCCGGAGGGCGTCGGCTTCGCGAAACACGTCGTGCCCGCCGACGAGCAGCCGGCCGGCCGCGATCTCCCGTTCGCCGAGCAGCGCCCGCGCGAGCGTGGTCTTGCCCGCCCCGCTGGGGCCGAGCACGCAGACGAACTCCCCCGGCTCGATCCGAAAGCTCACGCGGTCGAGGAGCGTCTTCCGCGCCTTCCCGCCTTCAGCATCGGGCACCGACACGGTCATCGCGTCGGCCACGACGGAGAGGCCTGCCTTTGTCGCGAGCGTCATGGATGTACGGGATGTCCTGGCTCTAGTAGCGGTGATCGTCGGGATCGTAGTCGGGCGAGATGCCGATGTCGCCCTGCGGATCGGCGACATATTTGTAGTGGTGCTCCACCATTCGCCGGAGAAACCGCGCCCGCACGAGCGTCGAGAAGAACTTCCTGAACGTGTCGCCCTTGGGATCGAGCGACTTCTCGGAGGTGAACGTGAACATCGGCAGCAGCATCTCGTCGTTGAACGTCTCGTTGTGCCAGATGTTTTGGGGCGGATCGAACGGGTTTCGCGGGTTGGCGGTGGAGTTGTCGTAGGAACACTCCGCCTCGAACCGCGTGCCGGCCGGAAACCGCATCGGCTTCGCGAGGTCGTAGGGCGACTGCCAGTTGTAATCCCACTGCGGCACCCGCAGGAGCAACAGCGGCTGTTCCCGCCCGGGCACATGGGCCCTGATCTCCACCCAGCGGGCCAAGCGGTGCGCGTGCGGAATGACGCCCACCATGTCGGCGTCGGCGGGGAGCGTGTAGCTGCCCGTGACGCGGAAGTCGGTGACGCCCGGGGGCACCACGGCAAAATCGCCGGAGAGATAGATCATGGTCATCACCTCGCGCGGCGGCTGCCTCTCGAGCCAGATGCCCACCCGGCTCGAATCGGTCTCGAGCTTCCCGGTACGGACGTAATGCGCCTGCACCACGATGTCGCAGCCCGCCGGGATCACCAGGGCCGCGTCGTCTGGGGCGGCCGTCGCGCGCACTCCCGGCACGAAGCCGCCGACGAACAAGGCCCGCGGCTGACCGTCGTCGCGGACGGGCGGCACGCGGAACCCGATGCCGTGGGGATCCTGAAAGCCTCCCGCCCGGTCGTCCGGATGGCTGAAGCCCTCCCGCCCGCCGTGGTCTCGCACGGCCTCCTCCACCGTCTCCCGCGGCAGGTGGCCGATCAGGGCATGGTGCACGAGCTTGCGATTGCCGGGCAGAAACTGGATCGCCCGCAGCTTCAAATCCCCGGTGCGATTGAGAGGAAAGATGATGTTGCGATAGACGTCGTTGCCGTGCGCACCGAGTTGCGTCGGCTCCGTCTGCTCGATCACGATGTCGGGAGGGCCGAGATCCTCCTCGAAGGCCGAGGTGTCGGGCAGCGGCTCGAGCTTCGGCGCCTGGCCGGGATCCCCCTCCGGCTTGCCGGCCGCCACCCAGGCCCGCAGCATCGCCACCTCGGCGGCGGTCGGCGGCTTCACGACGCGAAAGTCGAGATCGCTCTCGATCTGTGCCGGCGGCATCCGCCGGGCGGCGATCTCCTCGAGGCCGAGGTCGATCCATTCGACGGCGTCGTCGTAGGTGAGCAGGTTGAACGGGCCGGCCTGATTCGGGCTGTGGCACCGCTGGCACTGGGCATGCAGGAAGGGCAGCACGTCGCGGTGGAACGTCACGCTCGCTTCACTGTGCGCGGTGGACGCCGCCGGCCGCTCCGGCCGATCGAGCGGGCAGCCCGCTGCCTCCGTCCGCGGCTCACGGATCTCGCGCCCGGCGAGGAGATCGAGGATCGCCGACCGTAGTTCCGGATCCGGATCGCCGGGCGACATCACGCCCCGGATCTTGTAGCGGTCGTCGATCCGGCCGGCGTAGCGGATCGTCCGGTCGCGGTCGACGAGCACCACCTCGGGCGTGACCGTCGCGTCGAGCGCCCCGGCCAGCGCGAAATCGGTGTCGAGGCGGATCGGGAACGTGATCCCAAACTCTCGGCGATAGGCCTCCACCTCGCCGGCGTCGTCCACTTCACAGACCACTCCCACGAAGCGGATGCCGTCATCGGCGAACTCACCTGCGAGTGCGCTGAGCACCGGACCGTATTCCTGCGCCAGCGGACAATCCGGGTGCAGAAACGCGAAGCAGACGGCCCGGCCATCGTGGCCGAGCGATTCGGCGAAGGGAACGGCGGCGCCGGCGATCGAGCGGAGGCCCAGATGCTCCGCCGGGATCGGCCGGCCGTCCGCCTGCGACGCCTCAACAGCGTCGGCAGCCAGACATCCGCCGGCGGCGAACCACGTCAGGAGCCACGCGGCGCAGCGGAGAAAAACGCGGTTCACCCGGTTCATGGAATGAGGTTGGGGGCTTCGGCAGAGCGAACGTGCCGCGGGGGTGTTGCTGCCGCGACCATCATAACAAACCTCGTGGCCCGTCAGACCGGCACGTCGCGTAGAGGAAGTGCGCCGCTTCGCTCGGTCGTCTGCTGCTCGCCTCCCGCTCGACCGTCACGTCGATCCGCCCGAAGCCGGTCGCCTCGAGCAGGCCCGTGAGTTCGTCGACCGTGAAGTGGTGGGTCATGTAGAGGATCTCGCCGTGTTCGTCCCGTGAGTAATAGCTGTGACTCTCGCCCGTCAGGGGCCCGTCCTCCGCATACAGGCGGGCGTAGCCGGGGTTGATCGTGTCCGACGCCCCCGAGGCCGACAGGTAGAGCCATCCGCCCGGCCGCAGGCTGGCGTGCACGTTCCGCAGCAGAGCCGTCCGATCGCGGGCATCGCCGATGATCGAGATCACGAGTTGGCAGACCGCCACGTCGAACGGGCCGCCGTGGATCTGCGGCGGACGATCGGCCGCGAAGTCGGCCTCGACGAACTGCGGCCGGGGATGAGCGGCGCCGGCCACCGCCAGTTCCCGGGCTGCATGCACCGCGTCCGGGCTGATGTCGGCGCCCGTCACGGCGAAGCCCTGCTCGGCAAGGCGCTGCGCCAGCCGTCCGCTGCCGCATCCCACGTCGAGCAGCGCGAGCGGCGGGCCGCCCGCGGCGGCCTCCTGCACCGATCGCAGAAACCGGTCGAGATGGGGCGTCGAATCCTTGCTCGGGATCCGCGTGGCATCGAACCGTCGCCAGTCGTCGCGGGCGTCGCGCATCGGGTCGCTTCTCCAGGTCGAGGGACGAGCGGGGCGTTCTCGGCCCGGCTATGACTTCACCGCCGGCCGCGGGCCGTTGAGGATCCGGCCGATGATCGTGGGGCGGACGCACCAGGCGTAGGAGACGAGGAGGACGGCGGTGACCGCGACGAGGATCAGCAGGAACTTGACGATCCCCGGCAGCGGCCAGTCGCGCACGGCGAGCTGCGCCGTGAGGACGAGCGGCACGTGGACGAGATACATCCAATATGCCGCATCGGCGAGCCACGCGACGCGAGCACTCGGGTGGGGAAAGAACCGGTGGAAAAGACCGATCAGGCCGAACGACATCGCCCAGGCGTAGGCCGGCTGGAGCACGGCCGCGGCCGGCCGGACGCAGATCGCGGCGACTCCGACGAGAAACAGCGCCGCTGCCGCGGGCAGCAGGATCGGCCAGCGGGCGCCGAGCCGGGTCTCCATCCCCTCGGCCGCGAACGTGGCGGCACCGAAGAAATAGAAGCAGCCGTAAAACACCAGCAGGTGGGGCAGCGGCAGGAGTCCGAGCGACGTGTCGGGTCCGAAGAAACCCGTCATCGACTGGCCCATGAAGAGCTGCGGCACGATCGACAGCGGCACCAGCCACCAGCGGAGCCGGCCGATGGGCAGGAGATTTGCGATCGCGAGCAGCGCGAAGCCCGCCACGAGCCAACACAGAAACCACAAAAACCAGAGGTGCTCGAAGATGTCGGTGTCGAAGACGTGAACCGGCCTGCCGCCGAGCCGGAACCGGAAGTGGTCGCCCCCCAGCCATCGCCAATAGGCGAGCACCTCGCGATCGAGCGGGCCGCCGATCGTCATCTCGCCGTTGCCGAGCATCGCGCCGATCCGCCCGCGGCCCCGGGCGATTTCGTCGGCGGCGAGCGGCGGCAGGCCGAGCAGCGGCGCGTACTCGGCGGCCAGTTCGGGCGAGAGGAGCATCATCGCCCGCGGCGTGCGGCCCGACCGGTTTGTGATCGCGGGATCGGCACCGCGATCGAGGAGCGTCGCCACCGCCTCGTCGCGTCCGAAGGCCACGACCGTATGGAGCGGGGTGTCGCCGAGCCGATTCTGGATATCGGGTTCCGCACCGGCGTCGAGCATCGCCTCCACGACGGCGGGCTGGTTGGAGCAGGCGGCCCACGTCAGCATCCGCCAGCGAAAGACGGGGTCGCGACGTTCGACGTCGGCCGCGGCGGCGAAGCGATTGCGAACCGCGTCGGCGTCGCCCGCGAACATTTCGGCGATCGCCGGCTCGGGCCGGGCCGAGCGGATGGCATGCCGTCGGAGCGCGCCGTCGAGCGGCCCGACCGTGGCCATCGCGAGCACGAGGGGCACGACGATCCGCGCGAACCGCTGCCGGAGCAGGCCGCCGAGGCCCCGGCGGCGATACACGAGCATCGTGAAGTAGCCGCTCAGCAGGAAGAAGAGCGGCATGCGGAAGCCGTGGATGGCGAGGAACACGAGCGCCAGCGGGCCGCTCGGGCGCGTGTCGTGCACCGGCCACGGCGCTTGATGAAACGCGAGGCTCGCGTGCACCACGATGCCGAGCGCCATCGCAAAGCTGCGGAGGGCGTCGAGGTCGCTCCGGCGTTCGGTCATGGCGTCGCTGCGAGCGGAGAAGGCCGGAGTCTAGGGCGATCGGTCGCGATCCCGCAATCCGTTTTGCGCGGCCCCCGACGCCCACCCCGACGCCCACCCATGCCCCTCCGAAGGGCGGGCATGCGCGCCGTCGTGGTGACGGCGATGGCCGCGACCGCCCGGGGCCGGCGGGGGATACACTCGGGCCATCATGGACACGCCGCTGGAATCCGAGGTGCTCCTTCTGATCGCCGACATCAGCGGCTACACGCGGTTCATGCTCACGAACCACACCGCCCGGGTGCATGCCCACGGGATCGTGGCGGACCTCCTCGGCGTGGTCGCCCGCGAGGCCCGGCCGCCCCTGGCGGTGAACAAGTTTGAAGGGGATGCGATCTTCATGGTGGCGCCACGGCCGGCGAGCGGCTGGCACGACGCCGGCCGCACGCTCGGCGCCCGGCTCACCGGCTTCATCGACGTGTTCAATCGCCGGCTCACGGAACTCGCCTCGTCGAACATCTGCGACTGCATCGCCTGCCAGCAGATGGTTTCGCTGCGGCTGAAGGTGATCGCCCACTACGGCGTGGCGGTGCGATCGCGGATCGCCGGCTTCGACGAGGTGTCGGGAGTGGACGTGATCCTGATCCACCGGCTCCTCAAGAACGAGATCCAGGCCGCGGAGTATGTCCTGCTCACGGAACCCGCCTACGCCTTCCTCGAGCCGCCGGGCGACTACGTGGCCCGCCGCGAATCGTACGACGACGTGGGACAGGTGCCGGTGCGGTTGCGGGCGATCGCGGCGGCGGTGCCGGCGGCGGCACCGCGGCGGTTTTCGCTCGTCGATGCCTGGCGAAAAATCGGCTACGACGTCCGCTATCTGCTCGCCCGCCGGCGGCACCCGGCGGCCTGACGGGGTGGCCAAAAAAATTCTGCAGCCGCGATCCGCCGCCTGCCGAACTGCCCTCGAGAGGGGGGGTGCGTGCCGTGGTCGGTGGCTTCCGGCCGACGGGTGGGGGATGGGCTGCGATCGCGGCGCTGGCGACAGCCTGCGCGGGCTTCGCTGCGCGAGCCGATTTCGCCCTCGACGACATCGACGCTTCCCCGCCCTGGACGTCGTACGCCCTCGTCGAGTCGCTCGTCGTGGGCCGCGACAATCAGTCGGCCGACCAACCGCTCATCAGCGAGGTGGGGGCGGCCGACAACGTGCTCCTCGCCACCCCCGCGCTGCAGTTTCCGTTCGGCGGTGGACTGCGGGCCTTCGTCGGGCGGCGGGCGCCGGATCTGCACGGCTGGGAAATCGGCTACACCGGTCTCTACGGCCAAACGGCCAGCGCGTCGGCGGCCACGAGCGGCACGACGTTTCTCGAGGCGCCCGGTCCGCTGGGTTTTCAGCTCTCCTCTGCTTCCCAACTGGCCACGGTCACGTGGAGTTCCACGATCACGAGCGTCGAAGCGAACGCCTTCCGTACCGCCACCGGGCCCGACGCCCGTGGCACGGGCCGGTGGACCGTCGACTGGCTCGCCGGGTTTCGCTACCTCGGCGTCGAGGAATCGGCCACGATCGACATCCTGTGCTGCGCGGGTGACGGGCCGTCGGTGCCCTACCGGGTGGCCACGAGCAACAACCTGTTCGGAGGCCAGCTCGGCACCCGGGCCCGGCTCGACCGCGAGCGCTGGGCTTTCGAGGGCTGGGCGAAGGCCGGTCTCCTGGGAAATGCCCAGACGCTCAGGCAGCCCGCCGTCGTGGACTGGCTCGGCTACGAACAGCGGCCCGCCGCGACCGCCAGCGGCTCGGAGACCGCCGTCGTCGGCGACCTCAACGCGTCGGTGATCTACCGCCTCAGCGAGGCGTGGGGCCTCCGCGCCGGCTACAACACGATCTGGATCGGCGGCGTGGCCCTCGCCCCCGACCAGTTCACGTTTGGCATGGATGGACCGCGCGACACGATCGCCGGCGGCGGCGGCATCTTCCTCCACGGCGCGAACCTCGGCCTCGAGGCCCGCTGGTAGGCCACGCCTACAGCGGGCGCTTTGTCATGTTCGTGATCCGCAGCGGAGGGATGAGGCCGGAGCTCCCGGTCAAGACGGCCGTGGTGCCCGTGGAGCGGTTCCAGACCGTGACGCCCCGCGTGCCGGCGATGCCCTGCAGCCCCTGCACGGCGAAGACGCGGTCGATGACGCCATCGCCGTCGGAGTCGAGCGACGTGGCAAAGACCCGGGCGTTGGGCTTGGCGAACGAGGAAAACGCGCTGAGCGTGGAGATCCGCTTGAAGTCGCTTCCCGACCAGACATCGACGACCGACCGGCCCCCGATCCCCGCGCCCACGAGAATGTCGGGGATCAGGTCGGCATCCCACCGGCCGATCGAGAGCGTGACGCCCCCGGTGAAACCCGGCGCGATCGGCTGGAAGCCGCCGATCACCGTCGGCACGTTCGACAGGTCGTAGACGTTCACCGTGGCCGTGATGCCCGCGTTGGTGCCAACGACGAGTTCGGCGCGGCCGTCCTGCGTCGGGCTCGTTTTCCGCCCGCTGGAAAATCCGCCGAAGTCGGCTGCGGCCACGGTGACGCCGCCGGTGTACTTCCCGGGAAACGGCACGAGCGACCGCCAGAGGACGTAGGCGGGCTGGGGCGGCACCTGGGTGCCGACGAGAAACACGCTCACCACGCCCGCGCCGGCCGACATCGCAGCCACGAGGTCCGAGCGGCCGTCGCCGTTGAAGTCGCCGGTGGTGATCTCGACGCCGCCAACGTAGGCAGGCCCGAACGGCAGGAGCGTGAATGCGGTGATCCGCGCGCCTGCCTGCGACCAGACACGGATCTCGCCCACGCGGCCGCGGCCCGGCGCCGTGATGATTTCGTCGTAGCCGTCGCCGTCGAGGTCGGCGGTGGCGACGCGCACGCCGCCGCGGAACGTCGATTCGTACGCCATGAACTCCGTGCCGACGTCGCCGGTGTCGGGATCGAGCGTGCGGACGATCGGCGCGCTCGGGCAGCCGTCGTCGGTGCCGGTAACGAGGGTCTTGGCGGCCTGCACGACCGTCGTCGTAATCTCGGCCGTGCTCGGCGACGGGTGGGGGGTCGTGCTCGACACCGTGGCGGAATTGACGTAGGGCCCCGGCGGGGTGCCCGCGGGCACGGTGAACTGCAC
>Ga0214923_10009310_pt1 | contig 10252 bp, 6 predicted proteins | sample LL1510_MetaG_FD_177993 | JGI IMG/M metagenome (GOLD analysis project Ga0214923, IMG submission 177993) | Freshwater microbial communities from Lake Lanier, Atlanta, Georgia, United States - LL-1510 | ecosystem: Environmental > Aquatic > Freshwater > Lake | place: USA: Georgia | collected 2015-10-15
GTGGTATAAATGTAAAATGTTTCTTATTATTTGTGCTAATAAGATTAATGCTAAATGGAATTAAATTCTTTGCGATATATTTATCAATATGATAGTCCATATATATTGATATTATTATCTTTTTATAAGACTTAATAATTTCTTAAATAATACCTAAATTTTTTTGCGATATATTGATTATTGTATCATAAACACCCATATAACTTAATGTTGAATTAACATCAATCCATCCATAACAAATGTTCATAATAAATGATGTCTTGTATATTGATCGTAATATTTGGAATATATAGAATCAATATGTAAGATTTTATAAGTTTATTTGAAATATATTTTTAAATTTGTGTATAATAAATGCAAAACGTATTTATTAAATATATCAATAATTGTTATTCTAAATATGATGTAGTTAAATTTGATGATTTAGATAAATTAAAAAAATCTTATTATCAGACATCAAAAACACAAAAATTATTATTTTTATATCCACTGGTAAAATACATTGTGCGAGATGATCAGGTATATGTAGAGGCAGAATTAGCAGATATAATTTATAATAATGATAATTTGAATCAGATCAAAGATAATCGAATCGCACAAGTTCTTAGTATGATTCAAAAAACATTATTATGGGCAAAAAAATTAAACAAACCTATTGTACAAACTACATTATATTTTTGGATATCTGATAGAATTCCGTGGTATAGTGATATTGATATAAAATTCCCAATTTATGTATTTGCTACACCAAAAAATAAAAATTTTATTCTTTTTCCAGATAATAGTTTTGAGTGTATGACAATTGATGAAAAATATAATGGTTCGTGTTATGATTGGGAACAGACAAAAGCAATAATAATAAATAAATCAAATAAAGTAAAGTTTATGGAAAAAACTAACAAAATATTCTTCAAAGGAACATCAACAAGTTCAAAAAATACACAAATAAGAGAAAACTTATATACTCTTTCTAAATCATCAAAATATTTAGACATTAGATTGGATGGATGGTATGCTTATATTGGTATGGATAATTTTTGCGAATACAAATTTTTACTAAATCTTCCAGGAAATTATCCTTGGTCAAATAGATTTAAATATTTATTTTTAATGAAATCAATTGTGATAAATGTTGATGTTGAATCTGAAGATATGAAAACACATATTATTGACCAAGAGTGGATTAGTTTTATAAATATTATCGTAAAACCCGATACACATTATATTAATCTAAAATTCAAATATTATTATAATAATGATAAAAATAAAAATTATGAACAGTGTATTGAAATTTTGAATCAATTGGAAGACATCTATAAATCAAATACAGAAAAATACACAAATATGATTGAAAATGGTTATCATGCAGTGTCAGAATTGACAAATAATAATATATATGAATACATCTATGAATGTATGATTAAAAATTCATCAATAAAATTTATATAGTATAATTACATGAGTCAAATAATATCATATATTCCTCCTTCTAAAAGAAATCCAATTGGTACATGTAATAAAAAATATTCTCAATGTAATAGAATAAAAATATCATCGTGTACAGGATGGATAGAAATAGGTGATTATTATGTATCAGTGGTACAATTATTAAAATGTTTTAATATACTTAAAAATACTTTTTTGAATGACCTTATGGATAATATGATACTTGTATCAAAAGATGATACAAATAATTTATTTTATGGACAAGTAATGTTACCTAGTAGTATTACATTAACACCAAAAAAACAACAAACAAAAAAAGACTATCTGAAACTCAAACAATATGAAAAAATTTGTAAGATAACTAAAATAAATTATAAATATATTGATGGGTTAATTTCGGTAGATTATGAAGATAAGATTGACAAAGAAATAGCAAAATATCCAGAATTTACATTTATTGGTTCTGATTATAAGATTGTACCCAGTCAACCATTTCATAATATTTTTAGCGAACAATTAGAATTTGTTATGGGGACGGAACAAATGACAGATTTTTTACAAAATATTACATTTCAATATTATTCAACATATCTCACAATAGATGATTTATTTAAAATAGAAAAAATAATAATAATAGACAAATTAAAACAAATAATAAAAAATATCGAAAATTTTTATACAGATAAATTTAAATATCAAATACAATCAAAGTATCAAATAAATATAACTCTTAATAAACCAAAAAAAAATAGATCTAATCAAGTTATATTTTATTTTACAATTATTGAACCAAAATTTGGTTACAGTTATATATCGATTACAGATACATTTAGAAAACCAAATATATATGATATTATTAGTCGAATAGAAAATGATAGTTTTTATTATTTTGATAGCTTATTAAATCCTACTGATGATGACGATTGTATTGATTCGAAAGGTATTTTGATACTAGATAATATTGTAAAGACACCAAAAAGAATTGATAATAGTAGCGGAACATATCAGACATTATTTGGCACGGATAGAACTATTATAAAAATTATAAGTAATTCAGATGTTCCAAATAAATTTCACACATATTGCTCTACATTTTATCTGATAGTTGTTGGTGAAAAATATTTTAAACTATCAATCAAAATAATAACATATGATAAAATTAAATCAGATGTTGATTTTGCATGTAAATTTATTACATTACTATCTTCAAAATTAAAAAAATTACAACCTGATGTTAAATATGTTGAAGCTAATACGTTAGCAAATTTAGAAATATTCGTTAAAGAGATTGATCCATCTACTTATAAAATACCTATAAATATTTATTATGATGAGACACCTCTAATGTATAATGGATTGTTAATAAAAATTAAGAGTGCTAATATATCTGAACCTTTGATTTTAACATTATTATGGTTCAGAGAATTACAACGCATACATTTTCAATATTATTCAGATCAAGACATACATAAAATACAAAAAGCTTATTTATTAGATATGATAGAAGAAGTAGATCATTCATACAAAAAACAATTTAGAGATTTTACACAAAATCTTATACGTATCACCACATATGCTTTTTTTATATTTTCGGAATTCAAAATCACAAAAGATTTTATAAGAATTAATAAATATAGTCATAATTATGGCCCTATATTATCTGAAAGATTATCTTTAATTTTATCTGATATGATGCGTGTATCCAAACAACAAGAAATAGATAAAAAAACACTTACTGATTTTATAGATTATATAAATTCAGAATCAGGAAGAGTTATTTGGTATATTCCTCCAAAATTGACAGTGATAAATTATACTGAACTAAATAAATATTTAGAAAGTATAAGTGGAGAAAGAAATATATATAGTATAAGCGATAGAGACAAATTTAAAACATTTACTAATTTTTATGAATTGTATGAACAACCAGATTTTATACATAATATACGACACATAATAAATAAAGATCAAGTTACAGACATATTATCTTTATTAAATAAGGGCGAAGTATGGTTTGCTGGATTTCATTATCCAAATAAGATGTATTATCAAGTATTTCATACACAAATAATTACAAGCAATAAATTTGATTCAAATTCATATGTAGATAAACAACATGGTTTTCATAATATTTTTTCAAGAAGATTTACCAGTATAATGTTTTTAAAGCAACAATTAGTATCAGAACAAACAATGCTATTATCCCAAACATTTACTTTTCCATTATCAGACTGCTTGGTCGATGATAAACTAAAAGTTAATAAACAAAAACTCAAACAAGAACTAAAAACTGATTATTCATTAACACAATTTTTATCTGATGAAGATATAGAAGATATCTTAAGACAAAATAATATGGTCTAATAGTATGTCAAAACATATCTGATTCTATTTATCAACAAATAATAACCATTTGGATTAATTATATGTAGTTTAATTATATTATTAGATAACTCATAATTTTTGAGAAAAAATAAAAACATTTTTTTTTTAAATTTTTCATATTTTGTATCAAATTTTATATCTAATAATCTAGTATTTGATACTTTGTTTTTTAATAACAGATATCCTGTTGATGAATTTTTCAAAAAATTTTTACAAAATATTAATTTAACAGTTTTAAAATGTCTACATAATTTTTTTATATACTCTGGATAAAAATCAATATGAACTAATATGTGTTCATAAATAATAACTGAATCACCAACTTTCAATTTATTTTCTATAATATCAAAAATAATTTTAGTATATTTATCAAAAACTTTAATAAAATTTGCTTGTGTAAAATATGATTCAATAATATTATATTTAGTATTATTTGTTCCTAATGTAATTTTTATATTTTCCGAATCATAATACAGTCTTATGTTATATATATTTAGTGATTTTATATCAAACTTACATTTTGCGTAAATATAATTATCAATAATACTCTTGTTAATTTTTAAATTTGATTCTTTACCATAAAATAAATCCAGCAATAAACGTCTATCCATGTCATATTTTTTTAGTTTATCTAACATTTTATCATAATTTTCACCCCCGCTCTGCTGACCCTTCTTATTTTTAATTACACATATTATATATTTTTTATTAAAAATATCTAGAAATTTATTATTATTAAAATATTCATATATTATGGTTTCATTTTCAGAAGGAATTAAATTTTTTATTGTATCCATAATATATATTGTAATAAAAATTAATTTGCTTTATCGATTATGATGAAATTTGATAAAAAATATTTTTATTTCTATATTATTATTTATGATAATAAGATTATAATACAACTATTTCATCCTTTATCGTATCATAAACATTTGCCCATTTTGGATACATCGAATAGTCTAAATTTTTAAAGTCATTTATTAGATTTACTGGGGGATATGGCATAAATATATTATTTTTCTCTTTTTGTAAATAAACACCCATATAACTTAATGTTGAATTAGCACAAATTCCTCCAGAGCAATTTTTCATAATAAACAATGTATCATTATAATTATTGTTTTTGTCTTGTAATACATAATTTGTTATTCCAATATTTTTTATTATATTAGATAATTTTTTATCATATTGATTAGTACAAATATAAAATTTAGTTTTATTATTTTCTGACAAGATTTTTTGAATACAATATTTATAATATTTTTCTAATTCTATGCTATGTAGTGAATTATCAACATAATCACCTAGTCTTATATGAATAAAACATGTATTAGAAAAATCAAAGTGTAATAATTTTTTGTCTTGTGGTATTATTGTAATATATTTTTCTAATATGTTATTCTCTAAATAGTTGAAATGTTGAAAGTATCCATCAAGAATAACATTATTGTATGTATATATATCATTACTAATTTTGGTATCCCAATCTTTGTAATTTACTTTTTCCTTGAATATACTATAATTTTTTGTGTTAATAATTTTATTAGAGAATTTAATTTTGGGAAAAGTTTTTTTTAAATTTATAATTATTTCTTTTTTCGATTTTTGATGATTATTAAGTCTTATCAAATTTTCATTTATAACAAATTTCTTATTATATTTTTGCGCATAATATAAACCACACGCAATCTGGAATAATTGATTACCAAAACCCTCGTGAATATAAACATATAACTTATCACTATGTTGTGAATTATGATATGATAAACTACACGCATCTTTAATATTATCACTATATAGTTTGTAATTTGTTGGTGCTATATTATTCTTTTGTAATGTAGCACCAATCATAACATCCTCATAAGGACTATAATAAACCATCTCTTTTTGTGCAAAATTACATAATACAGATTTGTCTAAATAATACAATGGATCACCACAATAGTTAGTTGCTGGTATTATTATTGGTTTGTTAGTCTTCATTTTCTTGATTTTATGTGTGCTAGTATTTGGGGTTAATACATTAACAATATTCCCACAATAATTTATTTCATATGTATCTAATTTACTTATGAATTTATTGATATGTTCTATATTTACAATAATATCATCATCGCATTTGAAAAAACCTTTTATGTCAGAATAATTCTCATCAATATGTCTAATTATTGCTAATGTTTTTTTGCTTAAATTTTTATAATCATCTTTTACTTTCAGTTCAATAAATTTATCATCAATTATTTTGTATTTATCTTCTATATTCAAATTACCATAAAAAATATAAACTTTTGTATTTGTTAATTTATTGTTAATTCTGTCATAAATATTATTTGCTTTTTCTAAATATTTTTTACAAGAATATATGGCGAAAATATACATATATAATATTATTTTTATATTTATTTTTAAATTTTTGTTTGGTGAGAATTATTATGAAACTTTCAAATCATACTTTTTTTGATAATATTTATGTTTTCTAACACAAATATTGTTTAAGAAAAAGTATAACTTTTTTCTTAAATAATATTTATGTTTCCTAACACAAATATTGTTTAAGAAAAAGTATAACTTTTTTCTTAAATAATATTTATGTTTCCTAACACAAATATTATTATTTTACAAGAATAAATTAGTATTTATTTAGTTTTTTATAGTTATGTTTGTTTTTGTAATAAAGTGTTATATTCTTATTTTTGCCACCACTAAGATGTTCTGGTTTTACTGTCCCACACATCTCACACATTAAAAATTCATCTGGGTTCTCGCTATATGTACACCATGGACACGCCCATCCAGGTTCGATTGCTATACCACCAGGAGGACTGGATGAGACAGGTTTTTTTGGTGCGAGTGCGGATGCTGATGCTGCGGATGCTGATGCTGATTCTGTGGATGCTAGTACTGGTACTAGTTTTGTTGGTGCTGATGCTTTTGATGCTAATAGAGATGGCGCTGGTTCTTCTATTTTTTCCTTGGATCTTAAATAGTTTATATATACATCTTTTAACATTATTCTTTCTCCTAACGTTGATAATATATTTTTGCGTATTACATCATCAAATTCACCAAGTCCTATATATTTTTTTTCTAATTTTATGCATAATTTTTTATATTTTTCCCAAGCATCTACCAATATATCGCTTTCATATAATTTTCCATAAAGTTCTTTTATTGGTGCGATAAATTTTTTATCAATTCTCCTAAACCCATCTACCCCTCTTTTAATATCATTCTCTCCAAATCTTACTGTATATTTCTCCAGATTATCATATCTAGTGGAATCATTAGATATACCAATAACATTCTTATATTGTAAACTGCATATTTTATAACCTTTTCCCTTATCTGCTCCCTTATTTTTTTCTTTAATAACAAATAAACCACCATATCTATCTTTGTTAAACCAGCACACAAAATCACAATCTAATGAATAAACAATTTGTTTTGGATTACCACACGTTCCTTCGCTATCTACTTTTAAATCTTTTAGTGGCATTGTATCTTTATTTGCTATACAATACAAAAATACTGGTAAAAAATACGTATTCCAAATATTACCACCAACCACAAAATCATCATCTTTTGCTATTGCTTTTGCTTTTGCTTTTGCTATTGCAGATGCAGATGCTGCTGCCATACTATATATTAACATCTTATATTATATTTATTTTGTGGCCTTGATAACACAAATAATTTGTCAAATATTACTAATAATTGAATTATTATCATAATGATAAAAATATTTATGTCTTTAATTTAGATTTTTACATTTGGTTTATGACATAAAAAATAATAATAAATTAATCAATAAATATTATTATATTTTACACAAAATTACGTTTATTTTTCTGATACAAAAAACCCTTTATTCTTATGAGTTGATAAAAAAGAGAAAAAATAATATAGACTATTTATAATATTTTATAAATATACTAATGAATAAATAGAGAAAAATTTATGTATCATAATTAATTTCCTGATGACCGGTTATACTGGTGAAATATTCTACAGCCTTGCGAACAAGAGATTTAAAATTTGGGTCGGATCCTCCTAGTTCAACCCATGCTTGTGTGGTGCCAATAGTACCATCTCGAATATCCCCATTATTATCAGGGTCAAAATCTCCTATTACATTACCATATACTTGCCAATTGTAATACATATTATATAACAATCCCAATGCTCCCACGTTTGGTTTATTAGTTATCATTTGAGGATTACATATGTTATACCACCCAATTAATGTTGTTTGCCAATTATATTGTGACATTCCGCAATAATCCAACATATTTTCTGCTCCCTTATTATCATCTTCACTAATATTATGAATATCCCACAAATGTAATGATTGATTAAAACTACTTGCTAAATAGAACATATAAGTCATATTAACAACACTTGATACATTCCAATTGTTCAATGGTTGGTTGAAACTGGTAGCATCAAGAAACATATAACTCATATTTAAAACATCTTTGGTATCCCAATTTTGTAATGGTTGATTGAAATTTTTAGCAAAAGCAAACATACCAGTCATACCACCAATATAGTCACCTGACTCTGCAAAATCATAATTACTTATAACATTACTTACATCCCATAAATCTAATGGTTGGTTAAAACTTGTAGCAAAAAAGAACATTGCTGTCATATCTTCAACTGATCCAACATTATAATTCTGTATTATGTATTCAGGATTAGTGCCAAATAGTGGTTGGTTAAAACTAGCGGCAAAAGCAAACATCCCACTCATATCAGTAACACTGCTTGTATTCCATTTGTCAAGTGGTTGATTAAATTTAAAAGCAACTGAAAACATTCCAAACATATTAGTAACTGCTGATACATCCCAAGAGTTCAATGGTTGATTAAATTCGATAGCACCAGAAAACATTCCGGACATATCAGTAACACTGCTTGTATCCCATTTGTCAAGTGGTTGATTAAATTTAGAAGCATTCGCAAACATATTAGACATATCTTCAACATTTGATACATCCCAACAATTCAGTGGTTGATTAAAATTAGAAGCACCCGAAAACATACCAGCCATATTTGCGACATTTGATACATCCCAACAATTCAGTGGTTGATTAAAATTAGATGCACCCGAAAACATTCCCTCCATTGACAAAACCGCGTGTGTATCCCATTTATTAAGTCGTTGATTAAATTCAGAAGCATTATAAAACATAAAATCCATATTTGTGACCTCTGATACATCCCAACAATTAATCGGGTAATTAAAACTGGAACATCCAGCGAACATTCCTGTTAAATCTAAATCATCAACATTACAAGGTAATTTCTTAGGCACTTTTACTAAATTAGTTGCTCCCAAAAAAGCATAAGTAAGTATTGATGGACCAATCTTTTCGACTTCAATTAAATATTGTATGCCTGTGCATCCAGAATCTTCCGGATTAGTTACAGTTTTATCTAAACCAAATTGAGTTACATTTCCATATATCTTAATTATATATTGTCTTCCTCCCTCTAAACCATTAATTACTGGAAAACTCTCGTCATCAGTTGGACCCTCCATATAAACTTTATCTTCATCATCACATCCCCACGAAATCCAATAATCACTACCCCATACTGGCAATTGAATTCCATCTTCTTCTGAATCCCAACTTTCTGGTAGATCATAAATAAGTATAGTAGTGTTTCTACCTGAATGATGACTATGTTGTGGGGTTATTCCGTGTTTTTGTATTCTGTTCTGTTTCTTGATATTTGCGTTAGCAACCATTTTTTCCTTTAGTTTTTTTTCCATACTGGCTTTAAATTCTGCTTTAATTTGTGCTGGATTAGGCATTTATAATTATGTCTATTATTTTTATTTTTTGTGATATGGAAAATATTCTTTTTTATTATAATAATCATTTTTCATCTCCTTGATATTCATTAGATGAGTCATATTGCCTTTATATATTGGATTCAGTATTTGCTACAATTGAATATATAGTGAGTTACATTTTATTTCTCCATTTAATTGTATTCTTTTTGTATATAAATAAAATAAAATACCAATAAAAAATAACTAAATGTTTTCTTTACGATTTGTTATTAGAATATAAAAATATGTTAGAAAGAATACATATAACAAAATGGAAAAAAAAATTAATTTACTATATAATTATAATGGAAAGGCAGAAATCTTCTACGAACAATGTAGTTATGTATGTTGTATTAATTGTGGTTATACTTGCTTTTGTTGCAGGAATTGTTCTTCTTATAGTTTATCGTGATACACTGTTTGGAACATCGTCATCAAACAGTTCCACAAGTCCCACAAGTCCCACAAGTTCCGCTGGTGGAACCAATCCTCCTAGTGGAACCAATCCTCCTAGTGGAACCAATCCTCCTAGTGGAACCAATCCTCCTAGTGGAACCAATCCTCCTAGTGGAACCA
>Ga0214923_10009311_pt1 | contig 10252 bp, 12 predicted proteins | sample LL1510_MetaG_FD_177993 | JGI IMG/M metagenome (GOLD analysis project Ga0214923, IMG submission 177993) | Freshwater microbial communities from Lake Lanier, Atlanta, Georgia, United States - LL-1510 | ecosystem: Environmental > Aquatic > Freshwater > Lake | place: USA: Georgia | collected...
CGCTGTGGGGCAAACCTTGAAGGGGCAAACCTCAAAGGGGCAAACCTCGAAAGGGCAAACCTCATGAATGCAAACCTCGAAGGTGCAATCCTCGAAGGTGCAATCCTCTATGGTGCAAATCTCGATTGAACCCATCGCAAAACCTTACAAATCCAGCGTTTTCAATAAAAAGAAAATAATCTTTAGAATAACCACAACGTTTGGTATTCTAATAACATGAAGAAGACGACGAAGAAGGCTGCTGTGAAGACCACCAAGACCACCACCAAGCGTGCGACCGCTCCCAAGCGTGCGAAGAAGACTGACACCGTTTCTACCGCTGGCCGTCTGGCTCAAACGGTTGAGGCTGGCCGTTTCTCCGATATCAAGGTTCCCGATGCGCTGCGTACCACGCTCAAGACGGGTTGGGAATACATCGATGCTCTCTTCACCGGCGATGGTATCCGTCCGTCTACCTGCTGCATGGTGACGGGTCTTCCTGGCGGCGGAAAGACCACGATTTCGCTTCAAATGGCTAATAGCCTTGCAAAGCAGGGTCATGTGGTGCTCTACAATAGCTGCGAAGAATCTGGTGCGCAGATCAAGATGAAGCTGGAGAAGATGGAATTCGATGATCTCCTCTCCAGCAATAACGCTTACTTTTCTAGCTTCTTCGATATCTCCGATATCCTTGCCTTCGCTGACAAGCTTCGTAAGAAGCACACTCTTGCGCCTGGAAAGGGTTTCTTTCTCTTCGTTGATTCGCTTCAGACGATCGAACGTACTGCGAAGGGCGCTGGCCGTCCTGCTGGTCCAGCACAGCAGCAGTGCGAAGCGATGTGGGATATCGCTGCTTGGTGCAAGGAGAACATGACCGTTGCCATGATTATCGGCCAAGTTACGAAGGATGGTACGTTCGCTGGTAAGCAGGAAGTCAAGCACGCTGTTGACTGTCACCTTCACCTTGCGATGGATACCGATAAGAAGTCTGAGACTTATCGACAGCGTGTTGCCGAAATGCAAAAGAACAGATTCGGCGCAAGTGGGCTCTTCTTCCCCTACGAGATTAGCAGCAAGGGAATCGAGTTCGCTCAGTAAACAAAACCAGTATTCGACACTATAAGCAGGAACCGTGAAGGCTTAACAAGAAGGGAGCAGGAACCGTGAAGGCTTAACAATAAGTAACAGGAAGTGGCAAACCTTGAAGAGGCAAACCCGTGAAGTCAAAAGCTTCACGGGTTTTTTCTTTTGTGCATTCTACTTATCCAGTGATAGCTTTGTGGTAACCCAAGGACTAACGGCGTCATTGACTAGATATGAGTGACGGTTAGCATAAAGAAATCAAATCAGTTTAGGGTGGATTAGGCCCACCATACAAGTCAGCCCAAAGGATGTATATGCCCTAGGGCTATAGGTGTTTGTTTGCCCCCGCCAACTATCCCCTATATCTACCCACATCAAGTGTCATATGCTGACCCCCCCTCATATGCCTTCTAAGCGGGGGGTAGGGGGGCCGGGCTTTGAGCCACGGGTGTTTAGCCGGGGGTAGGCCGGACATGATATGTAGGGGTTTCAGCAGCAGAAGGGGCCAGATCCCCGCATCCCGCAAAAGGTTTTTTTCTTGGAAGTTTTGTTTGTGGTTCAAAAATTTTTTTGGGGAAAAAATTTTTTGGGAAACTTTTTGTATTTAACCTTTATGAAGTTATCAAAGATATTGTTTGAGGGTGAAGAAGACTATCGTGGTGAGCACACGGCACCGGAAAAAGAAGGAGCTCCTTTATACGATGTGACAATGAACGGAGTATATCCAGCAGACTTTTATTCAGTTAACGGTGCAAGATATTATGGTGATGGTTCCTCTGGAGATGTATCTGTTGTTGGTCTGATTAGTTCATTTAGAAACAAGCCAAAAGGCAAAGTAAAGATATACCGAGCGGTTCCCGATGAACCTACGTTACAAGCTCAGGTTGATGATTTAGAAAGCCAGAAAAAGTATATTTTAAAGTACAACAAGATTCCAAGAAATATTGATACGCCATTGAATCCAAATGAATATTACAAACACATTCATGATGTGGTTGAAAGGTTAAAGGAACGGATTGCTGGTGGTGAAAAGGACAAGCTTGGGATTGATCAGATAAACGTTGGAGATTGGGTAACGATATATCGTCCATACGCTGTTGATCATGGTAAAGGTGCTTTGAATGGGAAGTACAAGATTTTGAGCAAGACAGTGAAGGCATCTGAGTTGTTTACGGATGGGAATAGCATTTATGAATGGGGTTATGTTCCATGAAGTTGTCTGAGATATTGTTTGAGGAGTTTGTGCCTTCGACTGAAGAGAATGTTGAAAAGGCAAAAGCTTTTATAAAGCAGAAGTGGAATGAACGGGCGAAAGAGTATGGCCGTGAAGAGCCAACAGATTTGTCTGGGGCATGTAAGTTTGCTTCAATGTTTGCCAAGCTTGTTTTTGGTGGAGAGTTAAGAGGCAACAAGCTTCATCAGTTTGTGGAGTTGGACAATCGATTGATTGATCTTACCGCAGGAAGTTCTGATGTAGTTTTGATGAAAGAGCCTTACAAGCATGACAAAAGGTTTTGGAACAATCCAGAGCATAAAAGATCGATGCAGTCATGTGAGCCAAGAGCAAAACAATGGGCCGAAGAGTTTGTGAGGTTGTATCAAAATGAAGTTATCAAAGATATTGTTTGAGAGTGATGTATACCGTTTGGACTCTGACAAGATCATGTAGAGTACAACGCTGAAGGTATTTGAAATCAATCTTCAAAATCTGCAATGCGTTTGTTTCTTGGTTTGATTTTTTTATAATCTTGCCAGCCATGTTTTCTTCTGGAGCGGAGTGTTAGATCTGAATCTTGTATATTTCCTCCCCAGAATGCAATGCCTATATGTGTAACCTTTTTAGCTAGTACATTCCAAACATTCATGGCAAGGTCACTGGTTGCAGGTTCTCCATCCCAAGCTTTATTAGCGACTACAATACCTTTATAGTTTTCGGCAACATATTTCAAGCCATGAAGGTATAAAGCTTGACCCAAGCCTTCTCCACGGAATCTACGATCTGTCCAAGAATTTTCTATTCCCCAAAGTGTAATTTGATTTGGGTCTTTTGAAATTTTTCTTCTTAGATTATCAAAATCATCAAAATATTTTTCATCTACTAAGTCGCTTGGTTGAAAATTATATTTTGGATCAAGTAATGCATCATAAAAGTCTGTTCTTCTAATTTTTGGAGTATCTTGTTTTACTTCTGTGCCTGCATATAGCTGAATAATTTTAACATGGCCGACGTTGCCAAGATTTGGGTGAATACCTCTAACCCAGATTTCTTTTTTGTCTTCTCCAAGTGAAGTATCTTCGATGATATTGATTTTGACATCTTCAACTGAATATGATTCGAATAGTAGTGTTGCTAGTTTCATTATAAACCCATTATGCTGGCACCATCTTTTGATAGTTGAACTTCTTGATTAGTTTCACCGATTGTGCCGATAAAAATCATTGTAAGGGGTTTAAGGCTCCATTCTTCATGAGTTTCATTTGAGTCTGGCACACAACCTTTGAACTGTTTTTTGATTTCTGGTGCTAGGTTTGATGGTGCCAAGTTGTAGGTGAAACCTTTTTCTTTTTTTATTCTTGGTAGTTCTTGTGGTTCATTTTTTCTTAACCATTTTACCATATTAAACTTATCGCCGTATTCTTTTGGTGGATTTTTTGGGCAGTTTGGCATATTGGTTTCTATGTCATATATGTTTTTATCTTGTTGTGTTGCATAGACATAGTAATATGTTGCGCCGTAATCTTTGATTGCATCTCTTGCATCTTCTATATCTGCGTCTAGAGATATTCTTTTTGTGAAGTCATCTTCTATGACATTACCTTGGTTATCGATAAATGGTTCTGGTGGGATTCTTGGAGTAAAAGTAAAGGTTGGTTCGCCGAGAAACTTTCGAGACAAATGGAAGTGATTAAAATATTTTTGCACCTCATCGATTGTTGCTGTTTTCGATGTCAATTTTGGTTCTTTTGTTTTTTCTTCGAATAATAGTTGATATAGCTTCATTATTTTCCTGTATAGTATTTTGTAAAAAGCTTATCGGCAAATGATTCGATAATATCTTTAAGGTCGGATTCAAACAAATCGTTTTTTTTTGCAATTTCTTTTAAGGCTTCGTTCCCGTGGTGAAGAAATTGTTGTGAGTTAAGTGATCCTTGATAAATCCAAGCATCTGCTGTACCAAGAATTGGATCAATTTCTTTTTGCCTGGAAGAAGCTCCAGGCAAAGAACAATCGTCGGAAGTGTCTGGTGTTGATGGTTTATCGGATTTATATACAGTTCTATTGGGCCATGATCCTTTAAACTGGTACCAAGTTTTTTTTTCTTTGTCGTGTTTGAACCAGTTATCGAGATATACTTTTTTCCAATTACTATCTGATTCAATATTTGCCCAAGCTTTTTTAGCTGAGTTACTTGTTGAGTTTTTTCTGTCGCTTGTAATTGGAGCACTGAAATAGTTTGATACAAGTGCATACATTGCACTTCCAGCACCTTTCCAGACTGGGCTTCTTACCATATAATTAACTTCAACTGCCTTGCTGCAATCTGAATCATGTTTATTATTTATTTCAGCGAATGCACAAAGCCATGATTCAAATGGATCTACTTTACCATTTTCTATCCATTTTTTAAAGTTTTCAACATGAAACAATGCAAACCCATTATCTTCACCATTTCTCCAATCAATTAGTGCAAAAGTCGGAGGATTATAGTTCGTAAAATTACTATTTTGTTCATTGAACAATATTCGATATAATTTCATATTGGATAATTATAATACCATGAAGCTTCATTCAATTATTTTCAAGAAATATAAACGTAAAGTTGCCTTGGTTGTGTTAACGTACAATCAAAAAGTTTTGATATTAAAACGTTCTGCAAATGGTTCTCATCCAAACAAGTGGGGATTTCCTGGTGGTGGTATTGATCATGGAGAAACTCCAAAACAAGCTGCTCTAAGAGAATGCATTGAAGAAATCGGTATAAAACCCAAAAATCTTGCAAAACTTGGCGCAAACGATAGGATAACATGGTTTAAGGGTGAGATACTATGTGATCCTAGTAAATGTTTAGATTTAGACTATAACGAGCATACGGAATGGAAATTGGTTGATTCTCAATCGATTTATGATTTTGAAACCATTAAAGGAATGCCGGAATTGGTAAGGATAGTTTTACATGAAGTTGTTTAATATATTGTTCAAAGAGGGGAAGAAGACTTGGTATGGGGCACAAAACGTATATAATCCAGAATGGGATAAATACGATCCAGAGAAGGATGAACCTATTGAACCAAGAATAGCGAAGGATGTTCCTGCCAGTTTTGACATAAACGAATTTAAGAAGATTAACAAGCAGGAACAACGTCTTAAGTATTTGCAAGAAACATCGATGTATATTGGAGCAGGGTCATCAAGAATAGTTTTTGGTATATCGCCCAAGAAAGTTATCAAGTTAGCTGGTGGTTCTGGGATTGAGCAGCCTCTTTACAGCAAAGAGGTAAAGATTAAAGATATTGGTAGAGGGATAAATCAAAACAAAGTTGAGAATGATGTTTGGAAACAATCATCAGAAACAATGAGAATGATTTTGCCCAAGGTATATGAAATTGGACCAACAGAGTTGCAGCCTTTATGGTTAATGTCTGAGTTGGTTAGACCTCTTGGCTCAGATAATGAGTTAAGAAGTATGTTGGGTGTTGATCAGATGGGATATGCAGATTTCATGAATGGTATATCTGATATTGACAGCGATGATTTTAAAGCTTTTTATGGCAGGGTTGATGAAAAGCACAAACCGATTATTGATGCATTGGTTGAGATGATTAAAAAGTTTGATTTATATTCTAAAGATCTTACTTCAATAGAGCAGTGGGGTAAATCTTCTGATGGTAGGTTGGTATTGTTAGATTCAGGTATCACCATCAAAGATTTTGCAGAATATTGATATTATCTTGTTGTTTCTGAACCTTTGTAACGATATTGGAAAAGCTTTGTTGCCAAGGTTGTCATTAGCTTATCGATGTTTATTCCCATAGGATTTTCTTCTTTGGAAGAAACCGAATCACGAAAATTTTCAAAGTTATCAATCAATGGTTGTGCTTTAAGAGGGCCAGTATATTTATAAGCATCTGCTGTTCCAAGTAAATTACTCATTTTTTCTGGATCTTTGATTTCCCCACCTTTTGTTGGTAAAGGGCAATCATCAATTTCTTCTGGTGTTCGTGAGGTTGGTTTTGAAAGATCTTTTACTTGCAAGTTTGGTATATCAGATTTTTCTATCTTTCCCATTCTTGGTTTAACTGTTCTTTCTGGATAAGAACCTTCAATGTCCATATAAATTTTTTGGTTATCTAATTTAGCGTAGTTGTCTAAACCATCACCAACTTTTTTCCAGTCTGGATTTTTTTCTATTTTAGCCCAAGTTTCTCTAGCTGCGACGGAACTGCTATGTTTGCGATCACTTGTTAAAGGTACTCCATAATGATCCGATGCCAAAGCATACATTGTTAAACCTGCACCAGACCATGTTGGACTTCCAGCTACAAGTCCAACTTGCATTGCACCGAGACAAGAATTTTCGCTTTCTGCAAGACTAATCATCCCAGCGACTGCAAGTAACAGATCCTTTTCATCTACTTTTTTTGTTTTTAATATATTTTTCAAGGAAGGAACATGTATCAATGTTAATGTTGTTATTGATTCATCTACATAAAGCGCAAAAAATGGAGGTGTGAAGGATGTAAAATTTTTACTATTTTGCTCAAACAAGATTTTATATAGTTTCATAAAAAAATAAAAAAACTCCACTATATTTTATATATAGTGGAGCTGATCGGAATATATTGGACTTGTCGGGTTCCGCCCCCGAGTCCTAAAAAGTATAACTTTTGATATACTACGTGACCTATCTTGATTAGTACGACCACAATCTTTCAAGCAAACATTGTGGAAGTTTTATCGTGTATCTTGATTGTTTTACTCGATATCCTTGAACAATCTTGTCTGATCAATAACATCTTATAAATCGTCCAGACGTAACAGTTTATAAGATGCTGTTTTCAAGCTGCTAGGCTGAGAACAGAGTGTGCGTTATCGTTGGCACTTACGTTTTTGTTAGTTTTTATAGTGTATCCAACTACACTGTCACGCAATCAAACTTTATCCTTCCTAGTCGAAACTATATCAAGCCCTTAGTTTATATGTTTTAAAGCAGCCATAGTCTGCTACCGTGCAATCTAAAAATTTCCTTTCCTGTCGAAACCTTTATAGGCCCGTTGTATACACTATAGTAGCGTACAACTTATTTTTTTTAAAGGTAATGTTTTTGTAACATAACTATACTTGACATGAAACCATTATTAGATATTACATCTTGGAAGCAATGCGAGAACTTGCTCCCGGTCAAAAACAACTTAACCAAGTCCCTTTCTGAAATTGTACCAGCAATAAATGACTTTATGAAACAGCCATGACAAACATCAATCATCTTAAATCAATCATCAAAGCAATCATTTTAGAAGGTAAACTAGAAAAACAAAAATACACTATTGAACAACTTGTTGAATGGTTGGGCAGTCATGTGCTTATATTCTTTGATACCGAAACAACAGCTCTGAGCTCAAAGAAGGATTATTCTTTGATCACAGAAATCGCTGCTATTGCCGTTGATATGAACACAGGTGAAAACCTTGGTGTGTATTCAATGAAAAGCAAACTCACACCAGCCGTTGAAAAAAAAAGAACTAAAGAACGTGAAAAGATCGCTGCTGATACCTACGTGTCAAGAGCTCCATATATGTCTATTGACGATATATTGAAGATGACATCTTATGAAGGTGGTGACGTTCCTATCACAGAAGAAGGAAAACTCTTGCAAGGGTTTAAAGAGTTTATCTCTCAGTTTGAGTCTCGCAATCCTGTAATGGTTGCTCACAACGCAAAGTTTGATATGCGTCAAATAAATGATGCTTTAAAGCTACGTCATGATATGGACTTTCTACCAAAGTATCCAGTTGTTGATACATTAACCTTAACAACAAAATACTTGCAACCTTTGTTGGTTGGCTTAGAAGATATGAGAGCAACCAATCCAGAAATCGACAACTTGTTAACCAAGCTTCGTGATGAACATGGTCGTTGGGTTAGCAGACTTGGACACTTAGGAACAGCATTTGATGTGTCAACAAAACATTGGCATAGCGCCCTTGCCGATGCAGAACAACTTAGTGGAATCACATCTTCTATTGTGAAGTTCTTTAAAACTCACGGTGGAGAAAAGCTACAGCTTGGCAGAGACATTATGAAGAAAACAAGACAACGTAAAGGGGCTATGAAGCCTCCTGTTAATCAGCCTTAATGGTCACTGTATCAAGCAGCAAGAGCTAGAAAAAATCAAGCGACTCTAGTTCGAGATTTTGAAGATCTTGTTCTGGAATGTGTTGTAACCAAAATCGCTACGATCAAAAAGTGCCACAACAACATCGTTTTCTTGCAAATTCACATTACCCTTCCAACCCCAGATAAAACACGTAACTTCTTTGTTGGCTTCGGCAAACAAACGAATCTTGAGATATGTTTTGCCCGTCTTGGTTTTAGCCAGACCAGCAGAAGCTACAATAGCCCAATAGTTGCCCTTCTCGCTCCAGTTGTCGATAGATTCAAAGCCAAGCTCGTCAAGCTTTTCTCTAGAATCCTTTGACAGAAGTAGATCGAAATCTACAGAACCAGCTAGTTCCTTTGTAAACTCAAGCTTCTCTGCCTTGGTCCAATCTTCCATGCTTTGAACTTCCGCAATCGCTGCTTCTAGTTCTGCTGTGATATCGTTGTTCTTCTTGCGTGAAGTAATACGCTTGAACAAATCGTTTTTCTCTACAAGCACAGCATTCACTTGTTTGTAGTTCTTAAACAGCTTGCCTTCACCAACGATATTCATTGAATCAAGAGCTTCAAGCTTGACAAGAGTTGATAAAGCACTCTTGTTGAACTTGCTGTGACGCCACGAACCATCTGGATTGATCAGCAAATCCTTAACAGAGTTATATGGACGGAACTGTTGAATCTCAGAAACAGCAGTTTTACCAACGTGTTGCAGCGAGCTAAAGCTTGGCACAAGAGTCTTGTTATAAGCAGGGTGAGAGATAATCTCATATTCAGACACGTTAATGTCTGGCTTTGTCAGTTCATATCCAAGAGCTTTTGCTTCTTTAATCGCAATAGCCTTTGGATCTTCTTTGCCTGTTACCTTGCCCTTGGAGATTGCACAATAATCGATATATGTTGCAACCCATTCATCTGGGTAATAGGTTAGGAACCAAGCGCATTGCCATGTTGTAATGGCATAACATACGGCGTGAGACTTGTTGAATGAATAAGCAACAAGTTTTTCCATTTCATCAAAGATATCGCCGCAATCTTCTGCATCGATATTGTTTGCTTTAGCGCAAGCATCAATAAAGCTTTGACGTAGTTTGTTACGCTCTGCTTGTGCCTTTTCCTTGTTGTTGATTTCCTTCTTGGTAAACGCTTTACGAATACCGTCTGTGTCTTCTAGAGGAACACCAGCGAGCTTGTGGTAAATCATTTGAAGCTGCTCTTGGAAAATCAAGCAGTTATGCACCAAAAACCCATTTGCAAAAAAATTGTGATTTTTTCGTGTTTCGATATCATAAACTGGTTTGTAGTTTCCGGTTTTCTTGATCGATAAAATTTTTGACGGCTTCAGGTCCATTTTCTTTTTCTTTCGTAAGACGATCTAGATATGCAAAGCTTTGTGACTGCCAAACACGATGAATGTTATAGCCATATTCTATAGCTTTTTTATTTGCATATAAATCCTTTCGCTGTTTTTCTTGTTGAAGCGGTGTAGGAACCGGATATGTTTCAGGGTTTCCGTGCCAATAATCACCATCAAATTCAATCAGGGTATTAAAATCAATCAAACAAAGATCATATACGTGATTGATACCAGTGACAACAAAATTATCAACAACGTTATAACCCAAAGCCTTGATTGCATTAATGAAAGCTAGTTCTGGTTTTGATTTATAATGGGTTTTACGACGTTTTGTTGAGGTATATACTGAAGCCGATATTTTTTTAGATATCTTAGCTTTGCTCTCTGGGTCGCACCAAAGACGTTGGTGTATTTTGCAACTGGTAGAGTTCTCAAATTCTTTTTCGCATTTTGTACAA
>Ga0214923_10009312_pt1 | contig 10252 bp, 8 predicted proteins | sample LL1510_MetaG_FD_177993 | JGI IMG/M metagenome (GOLD analysis project Ga0214923, IMG submission 177993) | Freshwater microbial communities from Lake Lanier, Atlanta, Georgia, United States - LL-1510 | ecosystem: Environmental > Aquatic > Freshwater > Lake | place: USA: Georgia | collected 2015-10-15
AGAGAATTTAACCTCATATAAACTTGATTATGTTTCAGGACACTTTATTGGCGATTATGTAAAAGAGTTGGAATATGTTGATACCACTACCAAAATTAAAACGTTTAATATGACTGGATTATTAGAGGAAAGTTATATACATTTTGAAGAAATTGGTTATTCTGTGGATTATTATGAGAATGGTTCAAAATATAAAGTAATTTCTGTTGACAAATCAACCAACACGTTTGAAATTGAGGGTATTGTAAAACCGGATTTCACCAAAAAAGTCAGATGGTGTTTAGCAAAAGATGACGTTACACCCAAAGATATCTTTAGATTAACTAATGGAACTGCGGATGATAGAGGAGTAATTGCGAAATATTGTATTCAGGATTGTAACCTAGTTCATTATTTAATGAATAAAGTAGACATATTAACCGGATTTATTGAAATGGCAAAGATTTGTAGCGTTCCAATTAATTTCTTGGTTATGAGAGGTCAGGGTATTAAATTAACCAGTTATATTGCTAAAAAATGCCGTGAAAAATTAACCCTAATGCCTGTGATGGAAAAGGGACAATTAGATGATGGTTATGAAGGCGCAATTGTTTTAGAACCAAAGTGTGATTTATATTTGGATAATCCTGTTGCTTGTGTTGATTACGCATCTCTTTATCCATCATCAATGATTAGTGAGAATTTATCGCATGATAGCAAGGTTTGGACCAAAGAGTATGATTTAGCAGGAAATCTTGTTTGCGAAACCGGAGAAAAAAATAAAAGCGGGGTCTTTATTTATGATAACCTTATTAATTATAGTTACGTAAATATTACATACGACACATATCTTTATGTAAGAGATACGCCTACATCGGCAGCTAAGAAAATTAAATCGGGAACCAAAATATGTAGATTTGCCCAATTTCCAGAAGGAAAGGCAATTATGCCTTCTATATTGGAAGAATTGTTAACTGCTCGAAAAAAAACCCGGAAATTAATTCCACAAGAAAAAGACGAATTTATGAAAAATGTATTGGATAAACGACAAATCGGTTATAAACTTACGGCAAATTCTCTTTACGGACAATGCGGAGCAAAAACGAGTTCTTTTTATGAAAAGGATGTTGCCGCATCCACAACCTCAACGGGTCGTTTGTTACTTAATTATGCCAAAAAAATAATTGAGGAAGTATATGGAGATGCCATATTTAATAATGAAAAATATGGACTTATTAAAACCAAAGCTGAATACATATACGGCGACAGCGTTGCGAACTATACTCCTGTTTATGTAAAAGTAAATGGTATAATTGAAATCGTAACAATTGAAGAATTATCAAATAAATACGGTAATTCGAAATGGGTTGTGTGTTTAGAAGAAGGTAAACAAGAAAAAGAATATTGTGAATTATCCGATGTTGAAACCTGGACTGAAAATGGATGGACTAAATTATACCGTGTAATTAGACACGCATTGGCAAGTCATAAAAAAATGATGCGTATATTAACACATACTGGATTAGTTGATGTTACAGACGACCATTCACTTATTTTAAAATCTGGTGAAGAAATTTCCCCAAAAGATGTGTTCGTTGGAACCGAATTACTACACGGAAATTTACCAATAAATGATGATATTTATGAAAGTATTAATGAGGACGACGCGCAGGTATTTGGATATTCAATTGGAGATGACTTTTGCGATATATTATCACAAGATTACGATAATAATGATAACCGAATACCAACCTTAATTATTAATAGTAATATAAATGTTCGTAAATCATTCTTTGATGGAATGATTGATGGGATGTATTCTGTATGTGATAAAGACCGCGATGGAAATATTGTAATTTACCAAAAAAACCAAATTAGTGCTTCACATATTTGTTGGTTGGCTTCAAGTATTGGTTATTCAACATCGTTGAATACAAGAATAGATAAACCAGATATTTATAGAATTACAATATTATCAGAACCCAAACAACAAACACCTCACGCCATTAAGAAAATTATAGACATTCCTTATCAGGGTTATGTTTACGATTTAACAACTGAAAACCACCATTTCGCAGCAGGAGTTGGAAAATTAATAGTTCATAACACGGATTCTGTATTCTTTACATTTAATTTACAAACCCACGATAATATTCCAATTCGTGGTAAAAAAGCGCTTGAGATTACAATCGAATTAGCACAAGAAGCAGGACATTTAGCGTCGAAGTTTCTCAAAGGTCCTCACGATTTGGAATATGAGAAAACATTCATGCCTTTCTGTTTATTATCTAAAAAAAGGTATGTAGGTATGCTTTATGAAACCGACCCGAATAAATGTAAAAGGAAGGAAATGGGGATTGTGTTAAAAAGAAGAGATAACGCGCCGATTGTTAAAGATATATATGGTGGAATCATTGATATTTTAATGAAAAAACAAAACATTCAAGAAGCAATCGATTTCTTAAAATCGTGTTTGAATAATTTGGTTAATGAGAAATATTCAATGGATAAACTCATTATTACAAAATCGTTAAGAAGTGGTTATAAAAACCCGAAAAGTATCGCACATAAAGTATTGGCAGATAGAATTGCCACAAGAGACCCAGGTAATAAACCTACTTCAGGAGATAGAATCCCGTTCGTTTATGTCAACAACCCAAATAAAAAAGCATTACAAGGAGAAAGAATAGAAACTCCTCAGTTTATTATTGATAATAATTTGAAGATTGATTACACGTTTTATATTACTAACCAAATAATGAAACCAGTCCAACAAGTATTTGCCCTTGTGCTAGAAAAAATATGGAATATGCAGAAAAAGGTATCCAAAATATCCAACTTTAAAAAAGAAGTTAAATTATTATATGATACAACAGACCCAGAAAAAATAGATGATAAATTAGAAAAATTAAAAAATAAAGAGGTTAAAATATTACTGTTTGATACCTATCTAAGAGAAACCAATAACATCAAAGACGGAAATCAAAGTTTGGTTAATTTCTTTGGTGTTAAACCAAAAGTATAAGCAAAATACAAAAATACATTACAGCATTACATCACAAGAATAAAAAATAAATACACAAATATTTATTTTTTATTTTAACTCATATTATGGGTAAAAACTATTGGAAACATCAGTTGTTAATAAATTGTTATATTCGCGAGCATATTGTATTCTTAAATCATCATTATTTGAAATATCCCGAAATCTAAACGGTTCTATATATGACACGCTAGTTGTAATTGGTTCTGTTTGTGATTGTATTAAATGTGTATTTATTGTAGTGGGTGTTTCTAATGTATTATCTGCGCGATATTGTCTTATATCATACCTACAAATAGGACATATACATTTAGACAAAAACCAAGTATTTAATGATATTGAATTAAATAAGTGGGAACAATATTTAATTTGTGTAACTATTTCGTCTTGAACAAACGGGTCTTGAGTAATAGGACAAATAACATTTACAGGGTTAAGTATATTTCCAAAACGCTCTAATCGGGTTGCTGTTGTGATTTGTGTAATTGTGGGTATTATTGCTATAGGGTCTAAAAAATCTTCATTAACAATTGTGTGTCTTCTATTATAACGTATTTCTCTATGAATATCTACATAAGGCGTTGTATTATTACGATATTGTCTATTTATACGTATTTGTTCTAAATTGAATTCATTAGATTGAAAATATATATAATCAATATTATGTCGTAATTCTCTTAAATAAGCATTTAATCCTTGCATCTCAAGGAGGGTATTATTATACATATTTATGTAATTATTTAACATTCTTCGTTGGTCAGATGTTAGTTGTGTATTTTGCGTATCATTAAAATATCTCATATAAAATTGATTTGAGTTAGGCATATTTATAATTAGATTTTTAAACTTTAAATATTAGTTAAACTTTATGTTTTTTATTTTTTCTGTAAAAAAAACAATATGCTTTTGTTGTTATTAAATTTTCTAAATTTGTAACTTCTGTAACTATTGTGTCATTAAAATGATACCATTTACCATTCGCGTTTTTTACAAATGACGTGTAGTGTCCCCCAAGAACTGAACCGCTATGATTACATATTCCATATAAATCATAAATACACTTTTCGGAATTGTATCCAATCATATATTCGTTTAAATCTAAATTGGTTAAAGGAAACTCAAGTAATATTTGGTTTTTACGATTGCTCGAATTAAAGCGTTTAATGTCAATTACTAATATTTTCGGAAAACTCCAGTAAGATATTTGTTTTTTAACAGATTGTTTTTGTTTTGTTTTTTCATTATACCAAGCATTTTCTCCTTCTAAAATTTCCCCTTCGTGATATAACTCAAAACAATCCATTAAGGTTGGACTTTTTATGTTAGGTGGTATTGGTAAATCTATGATAAAATATGGTTCGGGTGAATTGCTTAAAACGGTATTATCTTCTAGTGATATAATTTGAGAAATATGAATACCATAAAATAAATCCCATATTTCAGAATATTCGGTTGAATAAATTTTTTTAATCATACTAAAGCATTCAATCGCCAATTTATCTTTTTTATTAATTACTTTACCTGAAATACGCATATTTACTTCTCTGGATAAAGACGCATGGAAACAATCAATTATAAAAAATAAAAATTCCGGTAAATCGTTCTGTTGATACCCTATAAAATTATTACTTCCTTTTTGTTTAGCAAGTGATTGAATACTTTTTAAAAATTTAATGGGAGACACCGTGCTGTTTTCTGCCCACATTATGTCTTTCAATTCAATCCATTCTGTTAATAGGGTGCTTTCAATATTATTTTTGATTTTAGGTCTTAATTTATTTAACAAATTATTGAGTTCGTATGTGTGAGACAATACCTGCATAGCAGAATTAATAAAACACGTATTACCAAGATTATTTAATCCGGTTAATCCTTTATTTTTATATATTTTATGATTCATCAATAAAGGTGTTATATATTATGACCTATTTTTTTTATATAATTTATATGTTTTATTATGTTTATTTCGCATATTTTTAGTGTGGTTCTTTCGATTACGTTTAGAATTTTTATATTTTTTTGAATGTTTTTTATTTCCACCCCATGTGATTGATTTTGGTAATGGTTGAATTGGTGGTAATGGTTGAATTGGTTCAATTAAATATATATCATTGGTTTTACAACCACGTAAATATCCTCCATATGCTTTGGAATTTATATTATTATCGTTTTTTAAATTGTCTTTTAATCCGTATTCTAATCCGTAATTTAACGTTAAAATAAATCTATTTGCTGATAATTTATCACCTGCTAAAAATAAACGTAAAGCATTACCACTTGAATCAAACGCTTCATAGTTATTTTTATTTGTTAAAGAAATGTTCTTGTTGTTTCCTCCACCATATTTAATGACAGCTGTCATTTCTTGGGAAATATCACCTAAACCTTTAAATAATGAAAAACTATAAAATAGGTTAATTATATTTAGGGTTTCATTTTTATTTATAAATGATTTTTCAATAAAACCAATTAAATATGATAATTTATTAATGTTTTCTTCTTTTAATATAGACGATATATTCTCAAACGCATTTATTAACGCGACACAAAGGGTAACATCCTTCCATTTTGTAGCAGGAATACCTTTTTGATTGTTTTTATCATAAATGTTAAAATCAGAAAAATTTTTTGTACATTCAAATTTATTATCATTACTCAGAATACTTATTGTATGGTTGTTATCTGATGGGGTCATAGTAATTTTATAATATTCGTTACCTGGTAAATCTTGAAATCCGCAATCGTATTTTTCCATTATTTCTAATAGTTCGTCCTTTTTTCCACCTGATGGTTGAGAATCTATAAAACTTGGATAATTTTTTAAAATATATGGTTTCCAGTCGTCTTTTAAATTTGCTGAGTTGACAATTATATGGTTTATGTCTTTTTTTATTTTTAACCTACATTCGACGTTTTTTTTAACGTCGAATAAACCTTTTGATGATTGAATAAATTTAAACTTGTCACCGATGTTGGTTGAATATATTTGATTTCGAATCCATTCTGATGAAGCAGATTCAACCGTTGAAATATTGTTATTGAGTAATCCGATTTCAAAGCATTTCCAATTTGGTGAGTTTTTCCAATCACCACAATTATAGTCATCAGATATATTACAAAAAGTAAATGCCATTTGTTTAATTATTTTTCTTATTACACCCTTCAACGATTTAGTTTTTTGGGTTCCTCCTGTTTGCGGTTGTGTATTATTAGAACAAATTCTTAAAGGTTGTCGTATAAAATAATTCATTGATTCAACGTATAATGTAATAAAATATTCGAAATTGCGAACATCTTCTGATGTTCTTATATTAGACAACTTACTTAAATATGACGTAAAAATATTAATTACGTCGTCAATACATATATAATTTAAAGCATCGTTAATATTCTTAGGGACAGTATTTACGAAAGATTCAATCTTATTTTTAACATGTTTACCCCATTCCATCACATTATCTAAGTTATCGTATACTGGTTCCCGTTCGAAGTCGTCATATACCGGATTGGAATTTATGGTATCTTCGGTTACCTTACCAATATCCATAGGTTTAACTAAAGATGAAACTGATTTTTGCGATTTACCATTATCAGGTGATGAGGTATGAATGTATTCCGGTTCAGTAACTAACGACACGGTTGATTCTTGTAAATCACGACCACCAATTATTGATATTTCGTCACTAAGCAGATTATCTGTGTTATTAACAGAATCATTTGTAGTATTATCCTCAATTATGGTGTTTACAAATATATGAATTAATTCCAAACATTGCTGTTCTATAACTTCGTAATCAGTTGGTATAACAGACGAATCACCACCGTTTTTTTGTGTGTTTTGTCTTTTTGTCTGGTTGTTTGACGAATCGTTTAACTTGTTGTTTTTACGTTTACCATTCACATATAGAAATGATTGATTTATGGTTGGAATCGCGTTTTTTAATCTACCACCACAAAAATCGTGAATTTGGTCTGTGCCTAACACATTTAATAAATACCCCGACATGGTATCTCTATCTAATGTAACCATTCTAGGCGTAGACATACTTATAATATATAGTGTGTAAAATAAATCATTATCTACTTTATATAAAAAAAGTAGATAATATATAATGGACGTAAACACAACTATTCAACCAATAGACACATATAATAATTCTTTAATAAATCCTTCGGCAATTATATTATTCTTTTTAGTGATAATTAGTTACTTTATTTTATTTCTTTATTTAGGAAATAACTCCGTTACAGGGGATGGAACAAATAGCGGAAATAATTCAGGTGGAAATATATTGATGATTATTGTAGGAATTATTTTTATAATTTTAATTATACTAAATGCGTTTCAGTATTTTTTTAGTATTAATGTGGTCGCTTCAATTACAGACTTATTTACTGAACAACCCAAAATAAATATTGTTATAGACGAGAGCAAATATAAGTCTTCTGTTCCTGAAATAATAAACAAAAAACAAGTGTTTAATATACCCGGTAATTATTACGATTATGAAAATGCGAAATCTATATGCCAGGCATATGGTTCTAAATTAGCAACATACGAACAACTAGAGGATGCGTATAATAATGGTGCGGAATGGTGTAATTATGGATGGTCTAGCGGACAAATGGGATTATTTCCAACACAAAAAAAAACATTTAATAATTTACAAAAAATAAGTGGACACGAAAACGATTGTGGCCGACCAGGAATTAATGGAGGATATATTGCGAACCCAAACATAAAATTTGGCGTAAATTGCTATGGATATAAACCAAGAATTACGCCTGAAGAAGAAAACTTAATGTCTTCGACAACGCCATACCCCCAAACCAAAAAAGATATTGAGTTCCAACAACAAGTGGACTATTGGAAAAGTCAGATACCCGAAATATTAGTTTCACCTTTTAATTATAATAATTGGAGTAAAATCTAATGTTTACGTTTTTTAGTTCCTCCTTTATTTTTAGTTTTTTTATGTTTGGTTTTAGTATGTTTGTTTTGTTTTGGGTCTACTAAATTTAATAATTTATTGTAAACGTCATCATCGATTACGTCAGTTTCTTCAGCATCCCCTTCTGTAGGTTCATATCCACCTCTAGGATTGTTAAAATGTAATAATCCTCGAGGTATTGCTAAGTTTTCAAATAAGTCTGATACATTAGAACCACCTGATTGTTTATTTTGTGTATTTATATTAAAAATTGGTGATAAATCTTTATTAAACAGAATCGAATTTATATTAAACCCTCCACTATATATTTTACCATCCGGATTAGTATATAAAACTAAATCATTTTGTGAAAGTTCATCCATATAAAATACACTTATAATAATTAAACATTATAAATCCGCTTTATTTCTGGAATAATAGATATTTCTCTTTTACTTTTGATTTGTCCTATAATTTGTTTTAATTGAATATCATTTTTTATAATTTCTCCTAAAGTTTTTTCTAAATATTTAAATGTTAATGGTGCTATTATTTTTGTATTTTTAAATAATAATTTGCCGTCACTTATATTTATAGAGGAATCAGATAAGTTACGGGTAGATAATATACTTGCTGTTAGTTTTGCCTTTTTATCTCGAATTGCGTGTATTTTTTCATTCAACAGTTTTAGTTGATTATCACAGATAATCCATTCTTTAAGTTGTTCCTCCAACTTAGAATCCATTATTATAATTAATTATTTTATTTTCTAAAAGTTCTGCGTTTCTTAAATGTTCTATTTTTTTTACCGTATTTCTTGCTTACCGTGTGCTGTAATCCAAATAAGGCAAATGGGACGGCTGCTTTATTTAGCAATGATCCAATAAACCCTCCCTTGGTTTTTTTCATTTTACGATGGCGTTTTTTACCGGCAACTTGTCCCTGGATACCGCGTATTGCGTTAGACGCAGCAGGATAACCTGAGTTATTGGTTCCGTTTTGTTGAAAAGTATTGTTATATTGGGTAGGTTCATCTCCAACGGTTTTTAACATATAACTTTGTGAGTCACTGTATGTAGCTGGTTCAGCGTGACCTGAAAATCCTCCCTTGTGCGAATTTCTTCTTTTGGTGTGTCGTTTTCCGTGCATTTATATAATTAGTCGAGAAAATATTATAATATTTTGGTTATTATTTGTTTATTACGTAAAATTAATAATAACAATATTAATATTGCTAAAAGCATAATAAAAAATATAAAAAAAATGGTAAATATCATATAAATGTATGGATTTATTATTTCTAAAATGGGTTTAAAACATATTTTTAATTCATTTTGTACGTCTTTTCTTTTAAAAATGTCTAAACAGGAACTTATCATTTCTTTCATAATAATTATAATTATATAATATTTAATGAGATTTATTGCGTGTGAGTAGCGTTAAAAAAATATGTATAATAGTTAATGGACAATATAGCAGATAATATAATTAATCCATCTGAATCTTTTGATTTTACGAATTTAACTTTAGCAAAACCAACTGGCGGACAAGGCGGAACCTATTTTACAAAAATATTGTGTAATAAACACCCGTTATACATCCAATCAACTAGTTTAACAAAAAACGGATTTATTAAAAGTGGAAAAAAATACTGTTGTGATTTAATGTTTGATAATAACTCGGAAGAACTAATTAATTGGTTTGAAAAATTGGAAATTAGAGCACACGAACTTGTTTTAGAAAAATCCAAAGATTGGTTTAATGGAGACCTTGATTTAAACGATATTGAATCCGCCTTTAATCCAATTATAAAGGTATATAAATCCGGCAAATGGTATTTAATTCGTGCGGTCGTTCAAACCAATACTTTAACTAATTTACAGAATATAAAAATTTATGATGAACACGAACGAGAACTTACAATGGAAGACGTTGTGCCTAATACGACAATTATATCCATATTAGAAATACAAGGTATAAAATTTACAAATAAAAGTTTTCAATTTGAACTTGCTATAATCCAAGTTATGGTATTAAAAAACTATTCTATTTTTGAAAATTGTTTAATTAAGCATAAAAAACGTTCTACTTTACATAATGATGAACCATGTTTAGACAAAATCACAAATAATGATGAATATCCTCCAGTTAAAACGGAAGAGGTTGACCAGGACGAACAGGACGATTTAGTTGAAAAAGATACTATGGATAATATTCAAAGTGTAGATAATAACGAAACTGAAGAGGTCGAAACTTTGACGAAATTAATTAACGAACATAAGATTGATTTAGAAATTGA
>Ga0214923_10009314_pt1 | contig 10251 bp, 9 predicted proteins | sample LL1510_MetaG_FD_177993 | JGI IMG/M metagenome (GOLD analysis project Ga0214923, IMG submission 177993) | Freshwater microbial communities from Lake Lanier, Atlanta, Georgia, United States - LL-1510 | ecosystem: Environmental > Aquatic > Freshwater > Lake | place: USA: Georgia | collected 2015-10-15
CCGCGCCCAAAACGATATTTAATGCCAGGTATTAACTTTCTTCGGTATCTTCAGAAATTTCATCTTCTTCTTCATCGTCATCAAGGTCAGTGAAGCCTGACGGATCAAAGTCGGAAGCGTTCTTTATAACTTCCTTACCCATGGCCCGTGAGACAAGGTCACAAATTGATTGAAATCGAGCTTCAAAAAATTCGTCAAATTTTGCTGTACGTAATGCGACCGGGTCAACGAAATGCTCACCTAGCAATGCATCGAATTCAGTGTCGGAAACCTCAGCTTCTTCAACGATCTTCGGCACATAAATCTTTGGGGATTTACCGCCAATCTTCTGATTTGTTCGGCGACTTAACGCGGTTTTGTTGACAATGCTTTCACGTCGATGGTTGTCAATGTTATTTCTAATGCACCATTTTTTGGGGAAAATATGATGAATGTCTACTTTGTACTCGTTATAAACTGCCCAATCCAGTTTTTTGTTTTCTAACCAGTCACGACAGCCGCCAGCCATCAAAAGCGCATAAATCCCCTTGTATGCAGCCGAATTACGTGACTTAAGGGTTAGAAGACGCTTGTCTCCGAAAATCGCAGTTTCAACGGTGCCGGGCGCACCCCCATTGCCAGTGGCCCAATCTGGCACTTGTTCAACGTCGCGCGCGAAACGAGTTTCATTAGCGCCACCATAAAGCTCACCCAATACGCCGCACCAATACCATTGTTTCACTTTCTCATTGACACCACGATCGTCGAATTTGCTGCCAAGCAATACTTTGATCACAGATAACGGGACTAACTGTGTTCGATATGGCAGATCTCGTGCCACAAAAACATGCTGTTCACTTAAAAATTTCGCACATTCAACCAATGACTGGGTTAATGGTTCGGCCCACCTTTTATAGTCGTCAAGACTTAGTCGTAAAACATCATGTTTCTTGCACGATACTCCAGGGCGTTCTGCCTCTGTCCCTACCCATGACTTTCGTCTATCCAATGTTGCGAGCAATGACACGGACTGGAGGAAGTCAACGCTGTCGACATTATTAAGTACCTTTCTGTCCTTCCACTTTTTGCATCGGTCTTCCCAATCATCTTTCAATTTGAACCCACTCATGGCAAATGTGGCAGTCAATAGTTCGAACACGTTTAGTGGAACGCCGCCAGTATTTACTTTCTCAAAAACGGTGCATACAGCATCTCGAGAAGTCTCTTTAGTTAGGACAATGGTTGGAACTTTGTAGCCCGTAAAGTTTTGCAGAACCTGTTTTTGAAATGTAGAGAACTTGTCGCGTTGTTCATTTTGATTTTGTCCACACTTTAGATATTCAATTAGCCACTCGATAACGTGCCCAGAGTCGAAGACTTTGCTAAGCGGAAACACCCCAGCCGCGCACTCTTTTTCCATTGTCGAATAGTCGGCAACAACAGTTCGACCGAAATCTTCACGTACGATCCGATCTTCGGGTACAGCGATAATTGCATCCTCTCGGTTGGCAGCCAAATCTAACGAATCATCAATTTTCATGTAGTAATAAACTTTGAGTTTCTTCTTGCGAGAATCCTCAGTATCAACTGAGTTAGATGAAAAAAGTGATTGGTAAAGCGAAGTCAGACGCTGCTGACCATCTAAAAGTAGTCGTTCAGGCTTTGTCCCCAAATCGGCAGCCGACCCCGAAAGCCTCTCGGTAGCGAAAACTACTTCTTCACCAACGTCAAGTAACATCACAACACCAACTGGATGCCCTAGTGAGATAGACGAAAGGAGCCCACGTATTCTGTCGTTATCCCACTTCCACTTTCGCTGAAAGTCAGGAAGCTGAATTTTCCCCTCATGCACCATTCGCAGGAGATCCGATAGTGGATAGTCTGGGCTTTCAAATGACATTTGACCTCGTTCGTTCCCTTAATTTCATCTATACGATTTATTGTTAAAAAAAATATTGAGTGACTCCCAACCCTCTGCTCTGAAATACTTCATCCCCAGCCACTTACCAAGTTTCATTCGCGCCCACCCCGCGACATCGGAATGCCCGACTTCTTCGACACTTGCCGCTTGGCTTTAGTTACCCCAAGCGCACACCTCCACGAAAACGATAAACCAAGACCAAGTTTCATACAGCCTCCCGAATCAACCCCAACCTAGTTCACTAACTACACCTACAAATACCACCAGTGGATCAACCTGCGCTCCAATCCAAACCCCCGCGCCCTGGTTCGAGTACAAACTGCGGTTACAGAATTATTCCTCATCACCGTAAGGCGCCCCAGAAGGCATATTCGTCAACACAAACCTGCGCGCTGGATTCAACCGATAACTCACACCCCGCTGCAGATATGAATTTTGAGATCGCAAATCTGTTGGTAACCAATAATCTCACCACTACCAAAGCTCACAAGAAAAGACTATTTTAACAACAATTCAGACAGATTGAATTTGCGTGATACGTTAAACCCATCTGTCGGGGTTTCACAAGGTAGTTAAAAGTTTGCAATTATGGCGCTATCAAAGAAGTCAAATCCATCAATCGATGAGTCATACTGTTTATGGGCCGATAGTTTCCATGAAGGCGAGTGGGCATGTCGAGCAATAGCAATTCAAATTGGAGTCTTGGGTGGTACATATTCCGTGGAGTACAAACAGGGATTTATTCCCTGGTTTACTTTCAATTTGAATGGGATAAGTTTTGAAATTACTGTTTACGGAAATTATGCCTCGTGGGAGCCGATTCCACTAGCACTGGCGGAGTTACTCGCTTGGGGCAAACCGGACCTTGTGTTGATCAAGGAAAGTACAGATCAAATTTTGCTCGCAGTCGAAGAAACAGCTGCAACACCCACAGGCAATCAGGCTCTACAACGTTGCGAAAGGCAGTTCGGCGCGGCAAGAGAAGGCATACCATTTTGGTATTTGATAGCAGAATATGGTGTCCATACTGATGGTGGAGTTCGCCGGGACTCTATTTGGCCGACTCTTATGGGATTAGAGCTAATGGCCTCTACTAAAGTTCCCTCGATAGTTCTGCATTATTCCGATGCTTCTAATCCTGAGGATTATTCCAGCGGAACTGGGGTCAGTTCGCTATTTAAAGTGTTAACTCAGGTGTTGATTAACGCCACTAAAGATTTAGAAACCTTCCAAGGTCTCGAGGGCGAGATAAAACTTCAAGTAGAGGGAATGTTGAGTTTTGTTTCAGACTCGTGGTCTAATTCACTGTATTTGATTTCAGACCTTTCCAAATTGAATGTTTTGCAACATGTACGAGATTTGTGCTCCAAGAAGAACAAACGCATTAGAGGAACTAAAAATGATCACCAGAACTTCCTTAAATGGCCGCTTACCAGCGATCTCTCTGATTTACAAAAAACTGAACAACAATCTCGATCGCTGATCAAGTTTGATCCACTAGCAGTTCTATTAGAAAGAGACGTCGCAAATGGCCGAGCATACGGAATCATAAAAGGGTCTGGCTCAAAGCCTCAAAAACGTAGTTCATTGATCACTTGGATAGATTTACAGAATAATAAACATGAAGCGTGGACAAGATCTTCTGGAAATACCAGCAAGAATTTTTCTCTGAAGATAAGTGATTTTCCAGTAAGCCCTTCTGGCCTTCATCATGTGATTACTGCGCCAAGAATTCTCTACTTATATGACTCAGCCAGTATTGTTCAGAAGTCATTAGTCCAAGCGTTCCCGAGGCTAACGAAATTTGACCTATTTGAAGACCATGATTTAGAACTACCTGCCCTCGTATATATAAGTAACAGCGTGAAGCCAGGGCGAATATTTGGAGATCCTTATACAGGACAAATATCCGCATATAGCGTTAGTTTTGGAGCGTTGTCTGGATCACGAAAAGTTATTGCCTATTTTCCTCATCAAAGTATCGCCCAGGCTGCGCAGTATCTAGCTGAACCGAACAATAAGGGACTTCGAATTATGGCTGAACTTACAGACTTATTAGTTTTTGGAGGCGGACTAATCATCAAAACCAAAAATTTGGAGTTGATATGAGACCAAAGCTCAAGATGGTTAGTGAAGAAATAGTTCGTTGGGCTTTTGAAGTTTCGCTGCATAAGAGTGATGACTGGAAAATTGCTTTTACAAATCCGACAGCTGGTCCTTGGAAGAGGGTAATGGCCCTGAACGCAGGGGGTGTATCAGGTGAAGTACACAGATTTGAAAATGACGAAAAACGCCCAGACCTTATTATTTATTCAGACAAACATAGAGTTGTAATCATCGTTGAAGCGAAGCCCGATATCGGCGGTTTGAGTACTGAAGAACAAATTGAGAAAACTTCGGCACTTTATGGTCGACTGTCGTCAATTCTGAAAGCAAAAAAGAGCAATACCTTCTGGGGTCAGCGTTCTATTTACAAATATGAACTTGGCTTGCTTTGGGGCAAGAAAGCAGAGGGCACCGAGGAAATCAAAAATTTGGCTATGCGCTATCATCACAGCAATAAAACTTTAATTGATGATGTAATTTGTGTCCGCGGTGAAAAACTAAATGAAAAACTAGAGCACCATGTCTTTTGGGGAGTTTCAGGTAAAAAAATAAATTTCGACTCCTACCAGAGTTGAGGGTATTCTTGAGCTTGGCGAGCAACTAGTAATGCCTCCTCAGCCGATGGACTACCCAATAGTTGTAAATTGTTGATAATTGCGCCAACAAAGGCACTTGTGTCGCTTTGACTGTTCAGGTCATAACCTCGGGATATGTCGAGAATTAATTCGTCAATTTGCTTCTGTGCAGGGACCATTTCTCTTAGTAAAAAAAATGATTCCTTTAATTCAAAAACTTCCATAAATATTTCGTTCAAACTGGCAATATCGGCTGCAGCAATATTGAATTTCAGCCAGAATTGAAGCGCAAAACGTTTTGCTAAACCCTGGTGTAACTTACTACCTCGTACCGCTGCAGCATTTCTAAGCAGTGAAATTAATTCGGCTTTATAGTCCTCAATAGAAGAAACACCCTTAGTCTCTTTTTTGAATACAACATAAAAATCGCCTACGTATGAACCTTGGATGGATTTTTGCGCCTTAGTTGATACGACAGCCGGGTCTTGGTAGTGCGAATGAATCGGTGCGAAACCCGCTTCCTGCAAAGAACTCATAATCGCTTTCCATGCATTTAAGTCATGATTATTGAATGTAAGAAGCAATTTACCACTACTTTTCAGGACATCGTTCGCGAGAACCATAATTCTTTTAAGCGAATTTTCGTACTCGGTCATAGTCATTGGTGATTGCAAGCGGTCTGAAACGCTTATGTCTTCTGAATAGTCGAAAGGAGTCTTAAGAAATGAGTTCCATAGCGCAGAAAATTCTACAAAAGCAACACTGTCGCCATATGGCGGATCAAGGAAAATTAAATCTGCTTTCAGGCTCGAGCACTTGAGATCACTCAAGGCGGACTCCGCCGATTTGCGTTCTACATGGCCTTTGCCTCGACTATCTCGTTGGATAGCCTCTAGTGCCTTGTCTATTTTCTTTAATCTTGCACGTAGGTGCAAGAAAGGGTTTGACTCAAGATGTACCGGGGGAATCCAAAATCCTGGAATTGTCCATGCCTGTCCACCGCTAGAAAGTTTTCCGCGCGATGCGATCAAACGAGAACACTGTGCGGAAGATCCAGTGATCATTAGCAGGAGAGCAGATCTCATGTCGTAATCACTAATGCTGTGAGCGAGTAGTGCTACCTCGCTAAGAATCCAAAAATTTCTATTCGTAAAGTAGTTCTTGGTTCCAAATTCTTTTGACGTTAGAGTCCTTCGATTATCCACCAAAGGCATGTCGAAGATAAATTCTTCTAATTCCGTATGTGAAGATTTGATTTCTTGTTGGAGCAACAAATTTTCTGTGGTACTAAATGAACCATCAGTATAAACAATTTCAGAAATAAAAGTTCTCTCTAAATTTGCAAGTCCAAAAGAAATTCTGGCTGAGCAGTTGGTACATTTTTTTCCTACGGCACCGTGAATTTTGCTTTCATATTTGTTCTCCCTATTGCAAAATTTGCATATGGTTGAGACATGATGAACTAGAAAACGTACTACTTTGTCACTAGCTTGATACAAATGACCTAATCGTGTTTCAATTTCATCAATAATCGAATCGGCTACATCAACAAACTCGTTCCGATTTAATGTGCTTATCATTAAGTGCGAAATCTCAACAGCAATTGGATTAACGTCAAATGATCGACAATGAAAACCTAAGCGGGTTGACTCGCGCAGCACCACACCGCTGCCAGAAAATGGATCGACCACTAAACCATCAGCTGGAACAAGTTTCGAGATATATTCGCGAATTACGTTTGACGGTTTTCTAGACCAATATTTATGCCATGAATATTCAGGGCCATGTGTTTGTCCTTTAATGTATTCAAACTCCATTATTTTGCTCGCAGCACAATAATGAAGTCGAACATGGTCACTCCTAAATCGGTGGTGTTCCTTCGTTGACTCGTAGCCCATGTTGCTTCAGTGAATTTAGGAATTCTGAGAATGATTTTTTCAACTTTGAAGTTGTTAGAAATTTTGTTTATTATTTGAGAAGTAACGTCAACATGCTGAGCTTTAATCAGCGCATCACCGATCATCATTGCCACTATTCCATTTGACTTCACTCGTCTATGAATTTTTTTTAGAGATTGAACCATGTCTTCAATATAAAAATGCGCATTCTCTACTTTACCGACTTTAAAAAACTCACGGATTTCATTTTTTCTCGTCGCTTTCCGGGGAAAGTTCAACCATGCCATTTCAAGCGAATTGATAGATGTGTACTTGTAAGCATTGAAGTACGGCGGATGATAAATAACTAATGGCGCAACAGGGTCGCCCGTTTGTTCAGTGCTTAGGAGCCCCTCTTGAACAACCCGCACATGATCAAATTTAGGAAGTGCGGCAATTCGTTCAGTCGCTTTATCTGCGACTTTTTCGAAAGTAGTCCAAATATCCTCGATTGCAGTATCAACATCTAGAAATAACCGACCCTGCTGAGTGGTTGCTCTGGACACACGCCGAATTATTGATCCAAATGCCATCAAGAGGAAATCCTGCAAATCTTTATCTGATTCGCAATATATGGAAGATCTGAGACGACTTAATTGCCGTGTCGTCTCAGGCAAAAACCAGTGATCTAAATCAATTTCACTTGTTTCAAAGGGCTTGGCTTTTGAACGATTAAATCTTTTCTTTAATTCTGAAATAGATTTGACTAAATCATGCTCGTTTAATTGGGTAGTTTTTACTTTTGAGATGAGAACAGAAAGCGGATTGACATCTTGAAGTAGTGCTCGACGACCTGAGAGTAAAGCTTCAACACCAGTGGTTCCTGAACCGCAGGCTGGATCAATGATCAAATCGCCCAGCGCAGTGTAATCAAAGATAAGTTTTGCCGCGATGGGGGCTGGAAATTTTCCAAAGTACCTGTAAACACCGTGAGTCGAATAGTTGATTTGAGCATTAGTGCCTTTTACGACCCAGGCCTCAATAGGGCTAATTCCAAAAAGGTTTGCTTTTTTTAAAAAGAATCTATGTTCAGGCAAAATTTCATCTTTGCTGAATACCTGCACCCCAATTCTAGGTTCTAGGCCAGGAGAGGTTTTTAAACTGTTTATCAATATCATTTTGGTTAACTCTGTTCCACTCTGAATCTGACGCTGCTTGAACCGATCACTAATCTCTTGGATGACTCAATCTAATACATGCCCTATTCGGATTTGACTGCCTTCACTTTTCTGGTTTTCTGTTTACTAGTGCGAACAATTACTCCGGCGTCCAGAGCGCATTTCAAACATGCGGCTTGCCTCGTTAAGCCCCATCCGTAATCTATTTCATAAGTAAAACATAGTTCGTCAATTTCAATAAAATATTTTTTCGACTCTATATGGTCGTGAAACTTTGGGCCCTTGACTCTGGGTATGTTATTAGGTTCGAGATCAAAGCCATCGCAATGAAATGAATCATCTAAGTTTTTAAACACAATAAGCTTTTGCTTAACATCAGTTGCTTGATCTAAACCATTATTGGGTAATTGAAACGCTCTTGGAACAAACTCAACTGGTCTTAATTTTGACAACTGTTTCCACTGTCGTTTGAAGCTCTCAACGTCATCTAGAACATCTTCGCCAAATGTGTGTATATCTTTGTTAAATTTTTCGAGATCGAGAAATCCGCCTAGCAGTTTTGCGGCATCTTCAACTTTTTGAGGAAATGGATAAAACTGCAACTCAGGACAATCAGTTTCGCCAAAATAATTAACTTGATTAATGTCTTCAAGATGATAGCGGTGAAGTACATTTGTGTCTCTTACCCACACAACTGATTCTTGTTTTGTGAACTCTGCACAGTGTCCCGGGATCGGCCAATAACCCCAATTAAAAAGAGTGGCGGTTGCTGCCTCGCCACTCAAATTGGTAACTAAAAATGCTGGCGTGCCTCTCCAGACATATCTACCCGAGACATGTACAGGCGAACTCGACAAACCTAAACCAAACAACTCTCCGAAATTCGCGAGACCCTTCAGCGCACCATAACCCACATTTAACGACTCTTTCTTCTTTGGACGCACGGGTGCAGATTTTTTGGTTGTCTTTCTGGGCTTCACCTTTTTCTTCGCCACGACAACCCCCTCAGCTGTTGAGCCAGCACAACTATTCTGCCACAGCCGTGTCACACAATATAAGAGTGTCGCGGAATCGCTTTTTTGTAGCATATTGACCTTGCCGTCACCAAGAGTTTCTGACGCAAATATGTCACCCAAAAATCGCAAATGAAAGGTTGACCACCCTAGACGGTGCGACATACTAGGTATACCAATGAGGCTCAAGCTGCTGATCATCTCCTCCGCTTTGATGTTTGCCTCATGCTCTGCGGGCGAAACAGCGTCGACCACTTCTGCTGAAGTGGTCGAAGAGAAAATCGTCGAAGAGAATCCCTACAGTCTCGCCGACATCCCGGATGCTCAAACAACTCTTGCAAAAAATGAGACAGAAATATTCACAGGCATTTACGGCTATTACGGCGATTTAATCCTCCCCGACTTCTCGTGTGAGGCAATTTCTCGAGTAACAACCTGGAATGTCAGCGTTTGCGCCCTCGGCGGCACAAGTGCATCGCCGTTTGCTTTGGTCATCGGCGACGAGAACGTTGACCGCCAATTCGAAACCGCTGAAACAACTCTCTTATTTTCGCTCTTTGTTCCGACAAAAACCGATAGTGGTCAAGACGTTCGCGCAGTTCAAGTTGCCAGTGGGTTGCAAAAGCGCACCCTGGCCACATTTGATTCACAAGGTATCGAGATTTTAAGAGTCGATGCTGGCCCATCTGGTCTGGCTCTTGCGATTCAACTGACTGTTTCTGGTGGCCCCAGAACTTGGAATGAAATCGAAATGATCGGATTAAACCAATTCGGCTCAGTTCAAGTTGTCGCACAATTCAAAGGTGAAGGTGTCGCCGAATTTGCTGACGGTAAAGGCTTCATTTTCACCAACTATCACTACGCCGAAAACGAAGCAATGTGCTGCCCGTCTTATTGGGCAATCAACTATTTTCGACCTGGGGCAAACGGCTGGACACATAGCGTACGAACAGTCGCCAGCAACCCCGACTTCGATATATACGACGAAGAGCCATTTCGGACATTACAAAAAGCTGAAGTCATCGCAACCTACGAATACAACCAACCGAAATCCAGCGACGAATAGGGGGCACTCCGGCCTGTAACTTTCGCGTAATTATCATTCCAAACCCTTGACCCTGCAACACGGCGGGTCTACCCTGCCAGTCCCAGCAAAATCGATCGGACTTAGTGCCACGCGGCACCGTCCCACAAAGGAGACTAAAAGTGCCAACCTCCGAAAACGTTCCGCTCCAAGACGAGCAGATAAATGAAACCAAACTGAAAGAGCAATTGAAACGCGACGTTCTTCGTAATAATCATCTACCACCGATCGGTTACAAACCATCTCGCATTATTCGCCACGGCCGTAAGGATTCAGAGTGAAAAATCTTGGGGCGATTACTGAGGATGAACTCGAGCGCGTGACTCGCGCGGCAAGTCTTTTTCGTCTTCCAGAAAACGAAGGCTGCGGCATCACGCTTTCGGTGCTTAATGGCAGGCGAACTTGGGTGATGGTAGATCAGCAACTCGAAGTAATGATCATCGGCGGCAAGGCCAAATTCACCGATACATACGTTTTGCCGATTCGCTCGATTGAAAATGGCGAGATTCAGGCCCACC
>Ga0214923_10009315_pt1 | contig 10250 bp, 11 predicted proteins | sample LL1510_MetaG_FD_177993 | JGI IMG/M metagenome (GOLD analysis project Ga0214923, IMG submission 177993) | Freshwater microbial communities from Lake Lanier, Atlanta, Georgia, United States - LL-1510 | ecosystem: Environmental > Aquatic > Freshwater > Lake | place: USA: Georgia | collected...
TTATAATGACTTAATTGAAGATGATAGAAATTCATTTAGTATCGGAAGACAAAATAAATTATACTTATTTTTATTTGACAATGGAAATCCAATTAACTTGGATGTAAATCCGGTTGTTGATATATTGGATTCCACAGGTTCCATTGTTCCGGGTATGTCGGGGCTTACAACTTGCCAAAGAACTCAAGGAGTGTATGAAGTTGTTGTTCCTGCTTTAATTGGATATAAAACACCTTGTACCTTTTCAGATAGGTGGAGCGGATTAACATTAAATGGCTTTACAATACCACCAATTTTAAATGATTTTGTTCTTCGTCCATTTAGAAGTTCAATTCAAATCGGAACGGCGTCTGTTGATCCAAAAATATACGGATTTGATTATTATGGTATCAAACAAGACGAAAAAATTCTTAATACTGACATTAGAAAAGTGGGGGTGGTTATTAAACAAGCATACTCAACTCAAAAATTATTACAAAATGTTGATGCGTTTTATAGGGTATATGTTAGAGAAGGACAAACCGAAGTTCAAGTTCAGGATTGGACAAAAATTAATAGAACACCAAACGAGTATTATTTCATTTTTGATACAAGAGATAAGATACCTAATGAATATTTTATTGACATAAAAGTAGAAAGTTCGGGTGAAATAAATACTTATAAAAGACAAATAAAATTTCAGATAGTAAACACAAAATAATATGGAATTAAAAGAAAAAATAGAACAAATTAAAGAAGTTATATCAAGATTAAAAGAAAATGATGAGATTATAATGTCGGTTAATGAAAAACCCAAATCTCCACTCAAAATTGATGATAAAAAAAATGAAGATATTAAAAAATTAAAAATATGAACCAACCAGGAACTTTAGATACCTCGTTTCTAATAACAGGATTAGACATTGACTCAGAGGTATATGTAATAAAAGTTTTACCCGATAACTCCATTTTAATTGGTGGTAAATTTGATAATGTATCTGGACATACAACCGATTCTATTGCAAAACTTAATCCTGACGGTTCAGTTGACACCGCATTTATTTCATATTTAGATGATGGGCAAGTTTTTGACATTGTAGTGGATGATTATGGTATTATTTGGGTAGCTGGAAATTTTACTTCGTATAGTGGTATATCAACAAACTTCCTAATAAAATTAAATTCTGATGGAACATTAAATCAAACCTTCTCAACATTATTTAACCCTGATAAAGGTTTATACACATTAAAAATACAACCAGATGGTAAAGTATTATGTGGTGGATCTTTTATTGAATTCAGCGGTAATAGTGTACCTTTTTTAGTTAGATTGAATAATGATGGAACTGAAGACACTTTTTTCACATCTAATATGGGATCAGGATTTAGTGATAATGTTTTTGATATTGAGATAGACAGTAATGGAGATATTTTTGTTGGCGGTGATTTTATAACATATAATGGAAATACTACAAATTATATATGTAAGTTAGATGGTGATGGTAACCTATTATCTTCATTTGGAAGCGGATTAAATGCTAGCAGCAAAAAAATAGTAATTCAACCGGATGGAAAAATAATTATTGGGGGTAATTTTAGTTCTTTTGATGGTAATAGTTCCCAATATTTAGTTAGGATTACCAATACTGGGGTAATTGATGTATCATTTAGTATTATACCTTACCCAGTTTATTCATTATATTTACAAAATGATGGTAGAATTATTGTGGGTTGTACTTCATCGTCTTTTTTGAGACTTAACCCATCAGGAACTCAAGATGGATCTTGGTATAGTAGTAATCCAAATGGTGATGTTTTTGATATTATAGAAACAACAGATGGAAAAATATTAATAGGTGGTAATTTTACTTATGTTGATAATGTTTATCAAAACTATTTAGCAAGGCTTTTTAATGATGATTCAACATATCAATATCAGTATGTTTACGAAGCGTATTCTTGTTTAGATAATATTCAATCAACAATACTGTATATTGGTAGTGATGTTGAGTTAGCTCTAAACGATGTAATTTATTCACAAAATCTAATTCAACAATCCAGATTTGGTTGTATGGTAATTTCTAGTCTTTTAAATATTTACGACACTGCCGATTGGAGATATATAAGTAGCTATGTTGATTGTACTTCTTGTTTAAGTTCAACAACATTTACAGCAACCACTACTGAGTGTATATCTGGAGAAGGGGATATATTCATTGTTAGTAATCAGTTCCAAGTTGGTGATATTTTTTCCATTGATAGTAGTCTTACAATTGAAGGTAATGAATATAATCTTTCAGCGTGTTTAGAAATTACTTCATTGGGACTAATAAATCCCGAAGTGTTTGACCCTCTTGAATATTTGAATGTCTTTATTCTAAGTGAGGTTCCTTACTTTCCTCGTGAAAGTTGTGATAGTTGTTATTCTTGTAATGGTATATGGTATAGTTATGAAGATTGTACAAATTCCGGTGACACAGGAATATTAGTCTCAACTAAAATTTTATCTGAAGGACAATGTTTTTATTTACCTTCCGGAACAACGAGTTGTAAAAAAATAGTATCTCAACAAAATGTGTTAGTCAATCAACGACCTAATTTTACTTACATTGGAGGACAATTATATGATAGTTGTGAAATGTGCTCTGCAGACACATCATCAACTTTATGCACATTTCAACTTTGCGGATCGTTATATGGTAGTGTAACAGGATATACATCAGTTTCAAATACATTAATTGATGTTGTTAATATGGGGAAAACAAACTCCTTTTGTTTTCAAATTACCGGAATTGCCGATGTTGAAACAATTGCTGAGGGTTCAATTTTTTTATTTGGTGATATTATTACTGAATTTTATTCAGGTGATTGTACAACTTGTAACACATTAATTCCTGCAACATTAGTACCTTGTAACGGAGGAAATCCAATATATACAAGACTTAATGAAATGACATTAATAGAATCTGTTCAATCTAACAATACTATCTTTTTATTAGGATCACAATGTTATAGTTTCTTTAGTGAGTGTTCAGTTTCAAACACCACCTCATTAACTTATCCAAACTCTTCATTTGCAACTTGTGAGATATGTAATCAACCATTATCCGCTGGAACTGAATATGAGGTATGTGTAGTTTGTAGTCCTTGTGGATCTTGTAGTGGAACCGTAACTAGTGTTTCGGCGCCACATCCAACTTGGACGAACTTAGACGGAAAATCAGTCGTAATATTAGATGCTGTTACTTTGGGAGGACCTAACGGTTTGAATAATTGATGATATTTATATATAAAAAAGAAAATGGCAAATTATAATGTATCCGAATGTATAACTAATGAACAATATGTTATTTCAGCATCAACACTAACACCCGGAGATACGATAGGTTTTTATATTGGAGAATCGTTGTTTTGTGGTGTTGTAGGTGATGAAACTACTAACCCAAAAACACCTCTTTCGTTATATGGTGAAACCTATACAAGTTGTTGTGAATGTTTAAGTGCAATTACAGACTCTTTAAATTTTAGATTTATAAATTGTAATACACTTGAAGTGGTAAATATTGAAGCAACTAATTTTTGTAACGATTATGGAACTCCATTAACAGGTAGAACCTACGAAATACAATTCGGGAGTGAAACACCTTTTTGTGCAACATTTCAAGAACTAAGTCCATCAGGAGAAACAAATTATTTTTATGTGAGTGGACCATATACCGATTGCGGAAAATGTGAGACAGATGTTAGAACAACAACATCGGCAGGAACTGAATCAAAAATTTGTATAATATGTTGTCCTTGTGGATCAACTGGTAGCACAATAACAAGTGTTTCACCCCCACACCCAACTTGGACAAATTTATCGGGTGATGCGGTTGTTATATTAAACGCCGTTACTTTGGGCGGACCTAACGGATTAAATAGTTAACTATATTTATTAATATGAAAACAATTAAAATAACCGAATCAGAATTAACTAATATCATTAAACGAGTCCTCAATGAGCAGGATTATTCAACCGATATTGATCGTCCAACACAACCAAGAGAGAAAGATATTAAATCTCTTTTTGGCACAAAGTATGGAGCATATGTTCCAAATGATGTTCTTCGTTATATGAGAAAGAACCCAAAACAAATGTTCGCGAGATTATATGATATCTATGGTGATATGGCTTTTGAATATCTTAATATGGCAAAACAAAAGGGTGGAATTACAGAATCTGAAGAACATATGGAAAACGATAGATATATGTTCTTTTCAAATCTTGAACAAATGGAAAGACAATGTGGTTTATTACTTGATTTAGATCATAATCAACTTGAATCTATTTTAGACAATGGACATGATTGGGCTCAAGATCACATTGCTGAAGCTAAAAATAATTTAGATCAAGTATTTGATTTCCTTATGAATGAAACTAAAAATTACCATAAAATGGGTGATGAAGTTATGGTTCCTTCGGATATGGAAATGATGGAGGAGGGAAGAAAAAAATCAGGAACAAAACTATGTGCAAGAGGTAAAGCAGCGGCAAAATCTAAATTTAAGGTATACCCTTCGGCTTATGCTAATGGGTACGCTGTTCAGGTTTGCAAAGGAAAAATGCCCGGTTTAGATGGTAAAAAAAGGTGTTCACCTCCTTATTGTTAAAAACTTTTTAACCCCTCCTTATTGAGGGGTTTCTTTTTTTTACTTATCTTTGTGTAATTAATTTTTTATTTATGAAAAAGCCTGAAGTTGTCGGAATGATACAAAAACTTTTATTTAAAATTTACATTTATCTTAAAGAGAAATTTGATCCAAATTATCCAACAACACAAGAAGAAATTTTTTGTACTAAAATATGTTTGGCACTCATTGATTTACCTGAAAGTAGTTTAACTATGAGTCCAATATCTTATAAAAGATTCATAAAAAACAAAGAGAAAAATATATTTGTTATTATAACTAATAGACAAATTACCCTCATTAATCACATATATGGTTATAATCTTGTAATTGAGGATGATGATTTGTATGCTGATATCATTAAAAAATTTGACACCACTCTTGAACAAAAAAGATTAAAACTTGAGAATGAGATGAAAGAAAATATTCAACATTCTCTTCAGGTTATATTAGAGAAGATTACAAATTCTCCCTCAATAAACGAATAATTTTTTCTTCCAACGATTCATTTTGACTTTTTTTAGGTTTATAAGAAGTCATAGTTGGTTTATTACCCGTACCTGGTTTTGGATTTGATTTTTCCGCTCTTCTTTTTTGTGAACAAGCCGCCTTTTTCTGAGAATCACTCATTTTACCCGCAACACCTGCTGCTCTACATTTTGGATAAGCCTTCCCACTCGCTTCAGGTCTTCCACAAGGTGGATGTTTTCCATCAACTTTTTTACAGATATTAACCCAAGGTCCTTTTGGTTGTTTACTTCCTTTTGGTTTTTTCTTGGTTCCAAACCAAACAGCCAAATCCTCGGCAATTATATCATCAGTTATTTCCACCCACTCATTAAGTGGTTCATAAGGTTGTGAAGCAATTTTCATGTCAATTTTCTTTTGTAAAGGTTTTAAGTTTGGATTAATAATATCACCATCATTGTCATTTTGAATTGGATGTTTTTTTTTCCATTTTGAAATTTTGATAGCCTCTTTTTCCATTTTTTTTATTTTATTTTTTGGTGTACTCATTTTTCCGTCATAACTATCATACTCCAATTCCGCATCATCATATTTTGAAACTGCGTCTGTAAATGGTCCTAATTGACTTTTATCAAATAAACGAACACCAGGTTGCATTGGAAGTATAAAGCTACCTTTTGAACTATCACTAGTGGCTTCTTTAATAATTTTCTTTATTTTTTCGTTTAAATCCATTATACTTATAAATATCTAAAAAACAGGAAAATGGAAGAAAATGTATTTGGAGTTTTATTTGAAACTATAAAATTGGAAAACGAGTCTCATTTGGAGGCAATTATCCAAAGTATGGATAAAAATTCAGCCAATTATGTAATTACTCAAGCAGTATCATACGCTTTTAGAAGAGGTGCGTTTTCTTTAGGGGAAAGTGAAGTTGTCTCAAAAGCGTTGAGAGTATTGAATAGAGTTGACGAAGGTAAATAATTAATATTGTGGAAACTTTGATTTTAGGAGATTGCTTGAGTGCAATGAAAAATATTGAATCTAATTCAATTGATACCATAATTACATCACCTCCATATAATAAAAAAGGTTTAATTGGAGGGAAAAAAAATATAGGCAATCAAGTATGGAAAAAATTCAATATTGATTACTCTAAATATGATGATAATCTGCCAGAAGAGGAATATTTCTTTTGGATGGTTGAGGTACTTAATGAAATGATGAGAGTTATTAAGCCTAACGGATCTATTTTTTTTAACCACAAACCTAGAAGACATAACAACCAAGTTTATCTACCAACTGATTTTATAAGTAAAAGTAAGTTATCTGTCTATCAATTAATAATTTGGAATAGATTATCAAGTCCAAATATTCGTAAAGACGTGTTATTGCCCTGTACAGAACACATATATTGGTTAGTTAAATCAAAACCAAAAACTTATAAAGAAAATTTAGAATCTGCTTATCAATCGGAAATTTGGACTATAAACCCTGATAAGGGTAGTTTACATCCAGCACCATTCCCTGAAAAATTAGTTGAAAATTGTATGTTTCTAACAACATTGGAAGGTGATGTAGTATTAGATCCATTTTTAGGTTCTGGAACTGCTGCAGTTGTTGCTAAAAAATTCAAAAGAAATTTTATTGGTATTGAATTGGATTCTAAATACTTAGAAATAACAAAAAATAGATTGGGAAGTATTAAATAAATAGATTTTTGTGAATATGTAACAAAACATTATATCTATTTTTTGGATTTTTCTTACCTTCTCTTTGTAGATGAAAATAAGTCTTACCATTAAAGTTTTTAAGATGTATCCCTCCTCTTAAAAAAACCCATTCACATTCTAAACACTTAGTGATTATCTCACTATAACTTAATTCGTATTCTTTTTTATTTTTAATATCATTAAATATTATATGTGTTATATCAAATCCATTTCTAACTATTAAATCAATAATTTTAATTTTATTTTGATTAAGAAAATTTTTAAATGACTCAACTAAAAATGGTTCAATCTCTCTAACTGAATATCTATCAATACCATTGTTATTAATATTTTTGTCACCACAAAAAAGATTTATAAATTTGGCAGAATTTATGTCAATTTTTAATGATTTTATAAATTTTTTTTGAGTAGTTAAATGTACCTGAGTACTACTACCGCTAGCGTTTTTTATACTTTTATTTACAATACCGTTACTTCCATCTATTTTAGTTTTAGTACCCCCAATTTGAAGTAAATTATGGCGTTCACAAACTATCTTTTCTAATTCATTGGAGTAGTATTCCCTAATTTCAAATCCTTTTTCTTTTGTAAGTTTTGCCATATATTAACACGCAAGAGTAATTACTTATAAATATTAATCAATATTCATTTCCTTGTCAAGTTTTTAAAATTACTTTAACTCGCCGGCTTAAGAATATCACCACAAATAAATAATAACACACATATCGTTAATATCTTCCGATAAACTGATATTTATATGTATGATAAGTGAAAAGAAGTTAGAAAAAGTTCTTAATATTATAGTACAGAAAAAATATCCGTTTGTCCAAGAAGTTGAGGTTTTAAGAATTTCACAACATTTCTATGAACTGAGAGCCGATATCAATTTCTTTATTACAAAAGAGTTTCTCAAAGAACACGTTAGATATGATTGTTATGATCAAATGGAAAAAGATAATGATATATTTTTTTCACTATTTTCTTTTAATTGGTGTTCAGATGTAAAAATTGATGAATCCTATATATACGATTTGGTTGAATCTACTTATAAAATGTTGGGACTAAGTTCCGCCAGTGTTTATTCTACAAACCTTTCATTGTCTGTAATGGTACTTGAATAGTCCGCAATCCCATATTTTACTAAATCCTAATTCTTTTGTTATTTCAGATTCTGTTTTGGTTAAATCAATATCAGGATATTTATTTTTAAGATTATTTTTACCAAAAGAAAATTTGTGATACCTTTTATATTTACTGACTTTAGAATTATAGTAATAGTAGGTTGGTTTAAGAACTTTAACCAATCTAAAACCTAATTCGGTGTATAAATTCTTATCCCCATCCAATGTCCACCTTCTATCTGCAAAACTGATAATATCTTTTGGATTATAATCATTAATAAATTGTCTCATTATTTTTGACGCTAACCCACTTATAATATAATCCTTCCTTGTTGAATATCGGCTCAATTCATATTCACCATCATCGCTCTTTGTCATATTTCTTTTACTATTAAATGTCATTACACCAACCAAGATATCCCCATAATAAGCACCATAAAAAATGTCTGATTTATCATTACCCTGTATGTGAAATTCATTCAAGAAATGTGATTTATTTTCTTTATCAATTTTTGTAATTTTAGTTTTTCTAGCACCTATCTTCTTACCATCACTTTTTCCGAGAATATGTTTCAGTTTTACCTTTACCAATTCTTTATTTACCATCCATTCATCTTCAAATATATGAATTAATTTATAACCCAATTGATTGCAAGATAATGTCTTATTAATATGATAATTAGAATTTTTACCCATATCTTCAGTATGATAATATAAACCATTATATTCAATCCCAATTTTTAATTCAGGTATTATTAAATCAATTTCTTTCCCATCTAAAAGAGTTCTATTTTTTCCTTTAAACACCTCTAATCCTAAACTCTCAATAAACTCTTTAATTTCATTTTCACCTTTTGATGTCCAAGTAGGTTGATAATTAATATTTATTTCCTTTATTTTATCGCTTAGTTGTATTGAAATACTTTCAGAAACTATTCTTGAGTTTGGAAATTTAAGTTTATAGTTCTCAACCGATATATTATGTTTGTTTGTAAGGTGGGTACTTGATATGGATTTCATTTTTTCACCACACAATTCACAAATGACATAATTTTCCTTAACTAATAATTCATTCTCTCTATTTGTCTTTTTAACAAATGAATTGTGAAATTTTATTTCATTGGGGAAACAACTCAAATAGTCATCTAAAGAAATTTTGTGAACATTATTGATGTGATTAACAAAACAACCTGTTTTGTTGTCAATATCGCTTGTTTCCCATTCACATAAACTACATTTTCTTGTTGGTATTTTCTCAATTTCAATTATGTCAAAATATTCTTCATACCATTTTTTCCCATTTTCTTTTTCATATTTTTTTCTTTGGTATGTATTACTTGGAATGTTAACATCACCATAAAGTTCTATTATGTGTCTAGTTAAATTACCTGATAAGTTATTTACATCATTTAATCTCATACCAGTTTTTTTACATTGAGCAACATACTCTTTTTCTTCAGATACAAATTTTTTAACTTTTGATTTCTCAATTTGGAGGCTATCGCCATTCTTAATTTGTCCCCCTCTTTTTTTTAACTCAACATTATTGTCTTTAAGTATTTGACTTATTTTTTTGTGTCCGACTTTATATAGTTCAGCTAACTTATGTGTTGAGTAATTTTCATTCAGATATAACTGAATCAGATTTTCTATTTGTATCGGGTTTAATGACATAATTAATAATACATCATATAAATATCATTGTCAAGCCATTTAGTTTACTACCGACTAAAAATAAAAAAAGGGATGATTTCTCATCCCTTTTAATTTTATGATTTTTAAGATTAGATTATCTCAATTCTTGTAAATCAAATGTACGAACACCATCAACGGTAATTCTTCCGTAGAAACGATTGTTTACCATTTTCTTCGCGTATCTTGTCATAATACCTTTAATAGGTGTGAAGTTAAATGGATTGTACATTGTAGGTGTTAATTGAAGAGGTACATACGGAGCGTAGATGTAACCAGTATCAAGTAACGATGTTCCTTTATGTCCGATTAACACTTGGTTAGGTGGGAAGTAAGGATCACGATATACTTGGTAACGTCCTGCTAAAGTACCAACTCTTTCAATACCCATATTGTACTGATCTTGTTCAGGAGATGCGTTAGATACATGGAAGTATTCTAAATCATCAAAGATTGCAGAAACCTCAGATGATACAACGATCCAGTTAGCACCACCACGAAGAGTTGACTTGTGGATTTGAGCCGACAATTGGTTGATTGCTGTAATCAAAGTTTGGTTCCAATCTTTTTGAGTATAAGATGTTGT
>Ga0214923_10009317_pt1 | contig 10249 bp, 5 predicted proteins | sample LL1510_MetaG_FD_177993 | JGI IMG/M metagenome (GOLD analysis project Ga0214923, IMG submission 177993) | Freshwater microbial communities from Lake Lanier, Atlanta, Georgia, United States - LL-1510 | ecosystem: Environmental > Aquatic > Freshwater > Lake | place: USA: Georgia | collected 2015-10-15
TCATTATTATTATGATATTATGGCAGCGCATATTGAAATCAATCGATTACATTCAATAACATCCAACTCATTTTTAACAACTGTTAATATTATTCAGGGTAGAATTGATATTAAAGGAATTTTATCCCCACAGTTGTCAGAAGAAACAATGATGGTTATAAATAAACATATTGATGTAATAGAAAAAGCTATCGATTATAAAAAAGATTATCTATTTGATTACTTTGGTATTCGTACTTTACAACGTTCATATTTAACTATTCTAGATTATACAAAATATAAGTTTGTTGAAAGACCGCAACATATGTGGATGCGTGTGTCAATAGGTATACATGGAGATAACATAGATAATATAATTGAAACATATAATCTAATGTCATCAAAATATTTTACTCACGCAACACCTACATTATTTAATGCAGGTAAGAATAAACAACAAATGAGTTCATGTTTTTTACAATCAATGGAAGATTCATCACAAAGTATAACTACTTCTCTTGGTGAAATGGCAGAAATATCCAAATGGGCAGGAGGTATAGGAGTTCATATATCATCTTTAAGAGCAAAAGGAAGTTTGATAAGAGGAACAAATGGTTTAGCTTCTGGACCAAACAAATTTGTTAAACTCATTAATGGTGTTGCAGAAGCATTTGATCAAGGAGGAAAAAGAAATGGTTCTATTGCAACATATTTAGAACCATGGCATCCTTATATATATGAATTCTGTGATTTAAGAAAGAATACAGGTGATGAAAGTTCTAGAGCAAGGGACTTATATTTAGGTTTATGGGTTCCATCCTTATTTATGGAACGTGTTAAAAACGATGAAATATGGAGTTTAATGTGTCCCGATGAATGTCCTAATCTAAATAAAGTTCACAGTGATGAATTTAACAAATTATATACTGAATATGAACAAAATGGTATGTATGTTAAACAAGTTAGAGCCAGACATTTATGGGAACACATAATTGTATCACAACAAGAGAACGGATTTCCATATATGTTATTTAAAGACCATTCAAATAATAAATCAAATCAAAAAAATTTAGGTACAATACGTTCATCAAATTTATGTGCAGAAATTATAGAATATTCTGATGATAATGAAACTGCAGTATGTAATTTAGCATCAATATGTTTACCTATGTATGTTGATAAAGAGAAACAAACATTTGATTTTGATAAATTAATGAAAATATGTAGAGTGATTGTTAGAAATCTAAATAATGTTATTGATAGAAATTATTATCCTATTGAAAAAGCCCGTACATCCAATATGAAACATAGACCTATGGGTATTGGTGTCCAAGGATTAGCAGATACATATTTATTAATGGGATATTCTTTTGATGAATTAAAATCATATGAATTAAACAGAAAAATATTTGAAACTATATATTATGCTTCTGTATCAGAATCAAATATTTTAGCACAAAAATATGGAACATATGAAACATTTGCTACATCACCATCGGCTCAAGGTATCTTACAATTTCATATGTGGGATAAATTTAATGTAAAAGATTTAACATATGACTGGACTGAATTAATTGAAAATGTAAAAAAATATGGTTTAAGAAATTCTTTACTTACAGCATTAATGCCAACTGCTTCTACATCGCAAATTATGGGAAATTCTGAATGTTTTGAACCTTATATGTCTAATATATTTAAACGTTCAACACTTGCAGGTGAATTTGTTGTTGTAAATAAAAATTTAATGAAAGAATTAATATCATTAAAACTCTGGAATAATGATATGAGAATGAAATTAATTATATCTAATGGTTCAGTTCAAAAAATAGATGAAATACCTGAAAATATCAGATTAAAATATAAAACAGCATTTGAAATACAACAAAAAAATTTAGTTAGACAATCTGCAGAACGAGGTGTATTTATAGACCAATCACAAAGTTTAAATCTATTTATGGCAGAACCTAATTTTGATATTTTAACATCAGCATTATTCGAAGCACATAACCTAGGTTTAAAAACAGGTATATATTATTATAGAACTTTACCTGCAGTTAATCCTATTAATTTTGGTATTGATGTTAAAGATATCGAACGTTTGACAATAAAGAAAAACGCATGTAAATGGCGTAAAGGTATGACTAAAGAAGAATGTTTAGCATGTGGTAGTTAAAAATATTATTAAGGGCACGAATAACATTTAAAAGCAGTGTATGCAATTGAATGTTGTTGTTTATTTATTCTTTTACAACAAATATGACTTCTACAATTACCACATACCATTACATAATCACAATAATAGTATCCATAGTGTTGATTATAACATGGGTTTTTATTATTGATATTACCTAATAGTTCCGCCATTATAAAACTTAATTCAATTGGCCATATATTAAGCATATAACCTGATTTAAAAGCGTCAGGAGGGGTCATGATATAACACAAATATTTACTAAAAAACATTGTATCAATGTAATTAGGAACTAATGGTAATCCAGTAAAACCCAAATTATTAATATTATATCCATTAGATTTTTTTTTCTTTATAAAATTAACCATTGATACAATCTGTCCTATATTTCTAGTAGTAGGATCAAACTCATACAATGTTATTTTTTTTTCCCCTATATTTTGTTGTAAACAGGTCAATTGCTGGTGTACATTTCTACCTAATGAACGAATGTCACCAAACTTAAATGAAAAACCATTTTCTGCAGTTTTATCATATAAAATATGAGTAGATGTTTCAGGAGATATAAACGATTTTCCTAAATCATTTGTGTAAATTATATCGATTGATACACTCACACGAGAATAGAATGGATTTGTAACCGTCATTTTATGTACTGTTAACCCATATTTTAAAGTAATGCATAAATTTACTATAAAACCTTTATTTTTCAAAGTGGTTTCTAATAAATACAATTTACTATTATCATTAAAATCAATTGCTAAATCTATATCTTGTGGCTTTATTATGAATGTTCCGTCAGAACTTCTAGGGTTATACACCGTTGAACCAAAACGAGATATATATAACTCATCACATATATTAATAAGTTGTAATATTAATTCATCGTTTGATGTTGTTTCAAGTAATAACATAATTATTGATTCATAATCACTACCTAAACGTTCTTGATATAATGTATCTAGCGACTTCGGTTGAAAATGACGCTGTCGTCGAACATGTTCACATTCACATTCAGAATCTAAATCTGATTCCCTATCTTTTTGTTCTAATTTTTCTTCTAATTTTTGTTTATTGTAAATTGATTTTAATAATTCGTCTATACTATCCATTTCCTTTTGTAAACGAGTTAGTTCACTTTTTAGTACATTACAAGGTGAACTATTTTCAATAGGTTCTTGAACTTGTATGGATTCTTGAACTTGTTGTTTAACTTGTATGGATTCTTGAACTTGTTGTTTATCTTGTTCTAGAATTTTTTCTAATAAACGGACATTCGCGTATATTTCTTTACATTTATCGCAAAAACAATTATGTTTAAAATAATCATCATTATTTTTTGTATATTGTTCCTCTGTAATGTTTGAAAATTTAAAACTAGATTTTATCATTTCTATCATAACATATGCAGTATTTGCGACAATCATGTCTTGACTAAATTGTCTATGATTAAAATGAGTACTTTTTCCAGTCATAAATGTTGTTTCATGTGGAAACCCGTGTAAAGCAATATTTTTACAAGTTTTACCATAATTATCATTATGATTTCTTATAAGAAGTGCATACAAATATAACATAATATTCGTTTTATCACCAGATAAACTTTTAAAGTTTTTCAAAAATGTTGGATATAAATTTTCTTCATTAGATGTTCTGCACTCTATACTTAAATCCCCATATTTTTTTTCCATTATTTGTTTCAAGATTTTTAAATGTTCTAATGCATCTTTACCATTGAAAAAAAAGCTGAAATCCATTGGTATATCTGCCCATTGTAAGCTTTCTGTACATTGTAAGCTTTCTGTACATTGTAAGCTTTCTGTACATTGTAAGCTTTCTGCGCATTGTAAGCTTTCTGCGATTAAAACGCTTTCTGCTACTGATTTTTTCTGCATTTGTTTCAAAATGATGATATTCCCTTATATTTGTATTAAAATACATTAATAATTGTCAAATATATATTTATTTCAATTTTTTAACGATATATAAATTATATGTATAATAAAATAAAAAAATATATTGAGGATGACAATTGGACTGGTATAATGAATCTAATAGATAATGGCACAATTACTAATATAAATGAACCTATTTTATATGGAAATAATTTATATCATTTAGCGTGTGTAAAAGGTAAAACAAAAATAATAAATAAATTACTTTCATTAAAAAAAGAAAATAAAATTGTATTAGATACAACTCTACCAAATAAAGACGGATTTTATGGTATTAATTTGTATTATAAATATGGTGGAACAGATATGACATTATTAGATAATGAAGAAATATGTAATATTAATATGTATAATGAAAATTTAATAGGTTATGTAATTGAAATGATAGACATTCTAGACAAGTTAATTGATAATATGATTTCAAAAGACTGTTTAGAAATTACGGAATATAATTATACAAATGAACATATATTGTATATTTTATGTAAAAAAACAAATGAAAATTTTAAATATGTAAATATTATTAGAAAAATATATGAATATACACATATTAATTTATTATATGTTGCTATATCTGCTAATGCGATTAATGTTATTAAAATGTTATTATTATATGATTTTGAAAAAGAAGTTAGAAATGTAAATCATACTAGAACATTATTATGCCATGCTGTTTTATACGGTAATTTAGATACTGTAATCATTATTTTAGAATATTTAAAATATAAATATGATGATATTGAATTGTTAATGTTAATAAATCAATATACAAGATCATATAATGACAGACCTATATTTATTTCAATCTATTTTAAAGATTATGAAATGTTATCATTGATATATAATTATATACCAGATAGTATTAAAAATAATAAAGATTATATGTTTAATGAACTAAATGAAATTCATGACACATATTTACATGCTTTATTATATACATATATAAAATGTGATGATAAAACATTAAATGAAACACAAAATAAAATGTTTACTTTTTTTATTGAACATACAGATTTAAATTTTGAAAATTATGATGGAACTACATGTTCTCATTTATTATTTTATACAGGATTATGGAAAACATTTATGAAAGTTTTAGAAGGTAGAGAAATGGATTTATTAAAACAAAATAATGATGGTAATAATTGTTATTCATATGTTTCAAAAGATGATGAAAAATTAATGTTAGAATTTACAAAAACTATTAAAGTTCCAATTAATTTAATTAATAAACAGAATTTAGACAAAGATTATTCTAAAAATACTAATAATATTAAAAAATATATAGATATTGAAAAAGAAAATTATGGTTTATTTGATAATAGTAGTGTAAATGATATATTATATAAAAAATATTTAGAATTAACTTATAATAATTTGTATATCCCAACAATTAAATATAATGATGCTGATAAAAAAGCCTTTATTTTTAAAAATGAACTAATTAAAAATAATTTACATATTGCTAATTATAAATTATATAATCATATTAGTTTTATAAAAAAAATATTTTATTCATATTCACCTTCACTGATATATTGGTATGACAAAGATGTATATTATATAGATGAAAATTTACCAAATATATTAAATATAAAAAATAACAAAAGATATGTATATATAGATATATATAGATCTTGGGATAATGGAGCTCACGCAAATTCTCTAATATATGATAAAGATTTAAAAGAAGCATGGAGATTTGAACCATATGGAACAACTATTATGGGACAAAAAGATTCAGGTATTTATTTAGATATTGTTTTAAAAGAACTTTTAGAAAAATCTTTTGGTAAAATTAAATACAATAATCCAGATAGTTTTTTAACAGGTTTAAATTTTCAAATGGTCAGTGAAAAAAATTCTAAAAATCATGGTGATCCATTAGGTTATTGTTTAGCATGGAGTTTTTGGTTTATTGAATTGGTTGTATCAAATCCCAATAAAAATGTAAATAAATTAATAAAAGATTTTTTAAATAAAAATGAAATAAATACAATATTATCAGACAAAGAAGGAAAAAAAATAGAATCAAATAATTATTATCTTGATTTTATTCGAAGATATGCACATAAATTAGATAATGAAAAAAACAAAATATTAAATAAAATAAGTATTGATAAATATAACTATTATGATTATTATAAAAATGTTAAACTAATGGAAAAAGTAAGTGAGTATTTCAAAATGTAAAAATCTTTATAAATGATTTCTTTATTTGTATATGTTTATATCATATATATTTTTCTATATTTATTTGTATATAATATGAATAAATATATACATATAATGGTTAAAAGACAAAAAGAACATATTAAATATGATAAAAGTTTTATTGTATACAATAAATTTATTTATACGATAGGTATTAAATTTTCAAATGATATTACTTTAATATATATTACAAATGAAAATAATAATGAAACAAATATATGTTATTTAACATCATATATTGATAATATTAATCTTTATGTTTTATCTAATGATAATAAAACAATATCATTGATAAACGAAGATATTGTTAATATTTATGATGTTGATAAATTATTAAATGAAAATATATTACATATTTGTAAAACAGTAGGTAAAATAGATAATATACAAGATATTAATATATGTTATTTATTTTCTAATTATTTTAAAATTTTAACTAAACAATCAATTATAACATATAATTTAACAAATAATGTAATATCAAAACAAAATTTAGGAAATTTAAATTATTCTTTTTCAAAAAATGGGGAACATACAGTGTTTTATAATAATAACAATATATATATAGACAAATTAAAAATAAATATATTATCATCCATAATACAAAATACTTTATGTATGTCTAATGACGGAAAAATAATTGTTTTTATTGATAATACATCATATATTGTTTTATGTGATATTAAAACAAATAAATTATACAAATTAAAAAAATATGAAAAGGAAACAAATAATATGTATATAATTGATAAACATGTAATTGTACCTTCTAAAAAAAACATATATATATTATTTAATAATTTAACATATTGGATATTATCAGATAATACTATATCACAAGAACATAATATCGATTTAGATAAAATACCTGACAATTGTATAAGTTATTGTGATATTAATAATATTATACCTTTAATAGTTGCTACATATGGTTCAATCATATGTAAACAATATATAAAACCAAATGATAAATTAATAGATAAAATAGAAATAATTTCATTGACTGATACATATGAATATATGTTAAATGATTATATGAAACAATTTGTAGATACTGATAAATTTATAACATATGGTTTAACAAATGTTAGTATATATGGTTCAAATAAAAGTTTTGATGTTTATCAAGGATTAGTATCTGGTAGATGTAATAGTTATGATATCATTAAAGACATAATTGTTTTAAAAAATAATATTAGTACCAATAATGTTATGAAAGAATTAATGGAACACATGTATGAATTTGTTAGGATGATTGATAAAAAAAATATAATTAAAATATATTATGTATCGTATTTGTTATTACATTTGATTGAACTATATGAACTCACAACTGGAAACAAGTCGATAAAAGAAAGTTTTTATAAAGTGTTTCCAATATTTATTTAATTATTTATAATATTTTCTATATACATATTTAGAAGTTCTTGATTTGGATATTCTTGAAGAATTACATAATATTTTTTAATCTTGGTGAGAAAATCATTTAGTCCACAATGATTTTTTGTACAAACATTCTCTTTACATGTATATTCTAAAACACATAAATCCGCAAAATTAAACAATTTATCTAATAATTTCAATATATTTATTTTTTTTTCTAATATTTTTGTGTATTTATCCTCATACTGATTATATAATTCTTTCAACATATTTATTTTTGTATCACAAATTTGTTCCAAAACATTGTGTTTTTCTTCTAGTTCGGTTGTTTTTTTTAATTTTTTCATTTGAACTATTATTTTATCGAAATTTACAAAGAACTTTTCAATTCTTGAAATTTTATCTTTATAGAAGGATAATAGATGATCCTTATGAATATGGATTTCACTTAAACTTATATCTGTTAAATTTCTTTTAGAAAATCTATCATCTAATAGAAACTCCATAACTTTATTTAGAACTGTTCTCCACTGACAAGCTGTCAATGTAAACGTTTTTGTATATCTATCAAGTAGATAAAGTATTAGTTCTTGATAAACTACTGATTCTGGATTAACTACTGATTCTGGAATAACTATTGATTCTGGATTAACTATTGATTCTGGAATAACTATTGATTCAGTCATTTATATTTTTGATTTAATGTATATATTATTGTATTATACATATATATAAATTATTCATTTTTTTGAAAAAAAATGAAAATGCTATTATATGTAAGTATATATGTATAATTAATTAATATATATAAAAAATGATTGTTACACGCGGTCTTTCTGGAATTGAAAATATTGGTAATACATGTTTTATGAATTCTGTTTTACAATCATTAAGTTCTACACCTGAAATTATAGGTTATATGCTTTCACCTGATTCCGATATAATAGAATGTTTAGAAAATGTTGTAATAGAAGAAACAATTAAAAAAATAAAGGATGAAGGGACAGTAGGTTTTGTAGAAAGCGCACATTTAGATGAAGATTTAGAAGAAAACTATATAATAATAGATGGTGTAAAAATAATGTCAAAAAATAATTTAATAAAAAAAATTAAAACAAGTCTAACATATGGTGTTAGATGTATCATTAAATGTATATGGAGTGAGAATTGTAAAGTATCACCCAAAAAATTTAAAAAACTTTTAGACAAACATTTAAGTTTTTTTGAAGGTAGAGAACAACATGATGCACAAGAATTTTTATCAATGTTATTAGATACAATACATAATGAAACAAAAGCAAGTGTTGATATAACTTCAATGTATGAAAATAAATTAGATAAAGAAATTATTGGTTCTATAAAGTCAATTGTAGAATTAAATAAAATATATCAAGAAAACAAAGAAGATTATTTAAGGACATTATTTGATATATATTGGAAAGACAATGTTAGTAAAACAAAATATTCTATCATTAATACAGTATTTTCAGGAACAAATTTAACAGAAACAATTTGTAAAACCTGTAATTTATCTACACATAGGTTTGAAAAATTTGAAACACTTACCATATCATTACCTGAAACAGTTGATGAAACAATTGATAATTATAATATGTTAGATTTAATTAAAAGTAATTTTTCTGAAAACATATTAAATGGTACAAATCAATATAATTGTGTAAATTGTTCAAAAAAAACAGATGCAATACAAAGACATATTATATATCATTTACCAACTGTTGTAATTATAATGTTCAAAAAATATCAAAAATTCAGAGGTCGATTAATGAAAACAAATGTAAAAATATCATATGAACATATTATTGATATAAAAGATTATACATATGATAAAAAAGAACAAAATTATGAATTGTATTCCGCAATTAGACATCATGGAGGAATAGGAGGAGGTCATTATTACACTTATTCAAAAAGTCCTATGAATAATGAATGGTATTTGTATAATGATGACGATGTATTTCATGTTCCTAAAGACGAAGTATTAAAATGTAATGGATATGTTTTATTTTACAGAAAATGTTAATTTTATATTTTTTTATGTAGTTATAAAAAAAAGACAATATACGCACCTTAAAATCGGGTGTCAGCCTTTGAAGCAACCTTCGGAGAATCCTTGTTGACAAACATGTAGAGGTACATGTGTTCGGGGGTCGACAAAATAAAAGGTGTACTGTCCCTTGTAAAGTGCGCCTGAACTTGCTTGTCCAAATAGAATTTCTTTCCTCCTTCGAGGATCAAATAGAAGGGAGTATCACAGTTGCTACCATCGCAATTTACCAAGCGCACACGTGGCACTTTTTTTCCCATCCATACGGTCGTAGAAATGGAAACACCTAACTTCTCAAGGGGATCGTTAACATCGGGGTTCTTCAATACACCACTAAAATTAGAGACACAGAGAATTGATGGCACTGTCTGTGAAGGTATCTTGGCACCTTTAGAATCAAGCCGAAACTGTGCCAACTGGTATCCATTATCACTATTATTCTGTGCGTTATATTCCTCT
>Ga0214923_10009318_pt1 | contig 10248 bp, 6 predicted proteins | sample LL1510_MetaG_FD_177993 | JGI IMG/M metagenome (GOLD analysis project Ga0214923, IMG submission 177993) | Freshwater microbial communities from Lake Lanier, Atlanta, Georgia, United States - LL-1510 | ecosystem: Environmental > Aquatic > Freshwater > Lake | place: USA: Georgia | collected 2015-10-15
GGCCGAGCGGGGCGTACCGCGCCTCAAGGAACCCCAAGGTCGACGCGTCTGCCACCGATGGGTCCAGCGCTGCCGTCGCCCCCTGCACCAGGGTCGCCCGACGCCTCGCATCCTCGATCAGCTGCTCCGCCTGTCGGACCGTCAGTATTTCGAGGGACTGGACAGCGCGTGCAAGTTCGTCGATTGCAATTCTGGCAATCCCCTGGAAATAGCGGGCTACCGAAAGGTTTGCAGTGGTTGCCACTTGGATCGGTGACCCACAAGCTCCACAAAACCGCGCCGACGGCTCGACTGGATTGCGACATGCCTTACAGAGCAAATCGTGTATTCCCATGTTCTCCATCGGGGCTCGGCAAACTCATAATCAATATCAGCACCTTTTCAAGATGGAAATTGATACTGAAACGCGCCTCTCGCAAGGGTCTTCTTTCCGTCACCGACCTCCATCCGGATCGCGTAAGTAGCAGGCGAGGTGCCAGGCACAATGAGCAAGGTAGGCAATTTCTGGCAGACCCGGTCTGAATTAGCCTCATTGATGCGAATGACGTCTTCCGCAACCTTGTGATCACCCGTTGGATGGACGACCCAGAACTGCATGGAGATGCTCTGGGTGCCGGCGCCACGGCTGAGAGTTGCGCAGAAGGCGAACGCCTCGCCGAACACAAAGCGACCCTTCTCACCGTCAATCTTGAGTTCACTGGTATATGCAGTCCCAAAAGAAACCGGCCCTCGGGCTTGACCCCATCCAAAATTCCACCCGGGTTCCACACCCACAAGCGCTACATAAGAAAACCAATCGACATCAGTCCCCCAACGGTGTTCACCGTCGATGACTTCTCCGGAGCTGGTGATGGAGACTCGGGTGGTGCCGGATGTGACTGTGAGGGTGGCTTGACCGGTGACGATGCCGGCAGTCCGCATTCAGGGCAGAAGCGTCCCCCAGCCTCCAACTCAGTGCCGCACCCGTCGCACCGCATCATGAACCGCTTTGGACAGCGATCATCGCGCCGGCAACTTCTGGACACGGTTATTGCCGAAATCTGTCACATAGATACTTCCGTCACGGTCGATCGCTATACCGATGGGCGTATTGAACTCGCCGGGCCCAGTCCCCTTCGCTCCACCGGGTGCACCCCATTGCATAAGAAATGCGCCTCGGGCAGAGAACATCTGGATGCGTGAATTTCCCTGGTCGGCGACATACACGTTGCCCTGCCCATCTATTGCAAGCCCTCCGGCACCGTTGAATTCGCCCGGACCGCTGCCCTTGCCCCCCCATTGGGAAACAAACCTCCCACCAGCGGTCATCACCTGAACACGGTTGTTGCCATATTCGGCAATGTACACGTTTCCATTTGAATCAATCGCAATGCCATCAGGTGCGTAAAACTGTCCTGGAGCATCGCCACGCTGTCCCCACACACTTAGCAACTGGCCAGATGATGAAAAGACCTGCACGCGATTGTTTCCGCTGTCGGTGACGTACACCGTTCCTTGCGCGTCTACGGCAATGCCTTGCGGATAATTGAACTCGCCTCGCGCCGCACTCTTCGCGCCACCGGAATTTCCCAATGTCGAAACTGGCTGTCCGGTCGCCGTCAGGCGCTGAAGGCGATTGTTGCCCCACTCAGCAACGACGAGGCCCCCACGGGCATCAACCACCAATCCGAATGGTTGGTCGAACTGGCCTGGCTGGTTCCCCTGACGGCCGATGACCGACAGGGATTGGCCACCTGAGGAGAACTTCTGAATTCGGTGGTTCCCGAACTCTGACACGTACACGTTTCCCTGAGGGTCAATCGCTATCCCGCGGGGTCCAGACAACTGCCCCGGCGCGCTCCCCTTCGTACCCCATGTGACCCACTGTCCAAACGTGGACGGTGCCGAAGCTGCCACCGATGTCGGTGCAGGAACTGGGGTGGAAGACTGGATTGGCACCGGAGTCAATGCCGAAAGGAGACGGGGGGCATCTGCCTTTCCCGGCAGCAGATCACGCGCTCGTACCCACTGGGCGATCGCCTTCGGAGTGTCGCCGCCGTCACTTAGAACCTGCCCATAGGCGACGAGAGCGACGTAGAGTTTCTGCTTCGCTTCATCATGGTCCGGTGCACTCGCCCGGAAGGCATCGAGCGCAGCGATTGCCCCAGGCCAATCCTTGTCCCACGCCACTCCAAGCTTTCCGAGCGTTTCCTGCCACCGCGCTTCGGTGGACATCGGTGTAGCAGACGCAGTAGGTTGAATGGGAGCCACCTGGGCCGGGACCGAGGTAGCTGAGCGTTCTGCAGGCGCGCCCGGCGGACCGGGCGTCAAGATGACCGCGACCCCAACCCCGATCAGGGTGATCACCAAAGCAGACGCGGGAAATAGGTAGCGTCGCAACGCAGACACTCCCGATGGTGGCGCTGATGGCTTGTGAGAGGCCCCTGGAGAAGTCGTCACCTGAGGCTGAACTTGGTTGGGTCTGGCGTCGAAATCAGGCGCACCGACCGTCGCCGCGAGCACACTTTGAGAATCCAGCGCTGCGCGCTCGCCTGCTGCTATCCGGGTCGCCTCAACACCGGACATGCGAACGGTGGGTTCACTGGCGGAAGCTGCAGCATCAGACCCCGTCTGCACCGGTGAGCCCACCAGCCTCCGGCTATCCCTCAGGCGCTTGAGACGGTTAACGGCTGTTTCCTGCCCCTCTCCAGGGAGTGTGGTTCCATCTAAGCCGACAAAGCCACCCGCATGGGCGTCACTTGCGATACGACCTACGTACCGGGAATCTCCAAGGACGCGTACCCACGTATCGACAGCAACTCGGGCGACGGCGACGTCCAGCTGCCCATCTGTGACAACCCTTTGGACGAGGTCATCGATGGCCAGATTTTGGCCATGAGAACCATCACGACCATCAAGCGACGCGACTACGCCCAGCTGAAGTGCGATAAGTACCGGGCCTATCGGGTAACCACCGGATATACCCCTCAGGAGTTCACGGATTGCGTCCGGATTTTCCTCCACCCATGCAGCTCCACGCGTGGACACCGCGTTCGCCAAGATCTCAATGACCCGGTCGGCCTCGCTCACACTCATCCCACATGGCCCTCGATCACCCGAATTTTTTAAATATCTTGGTAGAGATTAATTTGTATAAATGTATGGGTATTTTTTTAGAGCTAGTATGTACTTGTTCTTACTTGGTGAGAATTCGGCCTTCGCTGTCTCGATGACGCCCGTTACTGGTCGCGTTCAAGGGTGATGACGAAACATCGCGAACCCGCCAAGTCCGTGTCACGTCACACTTCGTGCACGGACGCAGGTTACGGGCGACCAACGACAAAGGTGCCCGCCATGATGTCGTGCAAGCCCCGTTTGTTCTCCGAAAAAGCAACCATGAGAAAGAGGAGGCCCAGAGTCATCCATGACAGGAACTTCCCGAAATAGCGGCCGGTGGCCTGCCCGAAACTGATGCGCTGACCACGTTCACCGACAACGATGATCCCGACGGCGCGCTTGCCAACCGTAGCCTGGTAGGACGAACTTTCCTGCAGCGCGTAGTACAGCCAATCCACAATGATCCACCCGAGCAAGGGGATAACTGTGCCCGCGATCACCGCAGGGATAACCATGATCAGCTGATCAATGAGCGTGGCGCCAACCCTGACACCGAATCCAGACACTGGCAAAGCAGTAGGGTTCGCAATCTGTGCTCCAAACCCAATGGGCACCTGGGCAGGGATCACACGGTGCGCAACCGGCGTGCCACATCGCGGGCAGAACTGGTCATTGGGTACCAACGCGCTTCCGCACTGCGGACAGAAGATCGGTGACTGGCCCATTTCGACAGCTCCCCTAAAGCACCCGCATCACACCATGAACCGGGGTTCGAACACGACAATTCAAATGGGACGAATGTCATTGAACGGGCCCCCAAGTCAAATCAGGTTCATGGCTTTCGAACGACGTAGGTGCCCGCCATCATGTCGTGCATGCCTCGCTTCCGATCCGTGAAAGCAACCATGATCAACCCAACCCCTAGCAGAAGACCCGAAAGCATCTTCGCAAAGTGACGGCCAGTCGCCCTAGGGAGGGTGAGGCGTCCACCGGTTTCGCTGACAACGACGAGACCGCAGGCGCGCTTCCCAAGGGTGGCCTGAACAGCGGAGCTCTCCTGCACTGCAAAATACGCCCATCCAATAATCAGGTTAAGCCCCAAGTTTTGGAATATGACTTCCTCCGGAGTAGCACCACCTGCACGTACAATGCCACTGAAAACCGCTCCAGATATAGCTCCCAAGATTCCACAAATTATCGAATCAAGCATGTAGGCTCCCACTCGTATCCAGAAGCCAGCAGCAACGGGGACGGCGACACCGTATCCACCCGCCGCCATTTGTCCGGACCCACCAATCCACTGCGGTGAACCTGCCTGCACGCCTCGGGCCGCAACCGGGGAACCACAGCTCCCGCAGAATTGAAAGGGCGGACCAACCACCTTCCCACACGAAGAACAGAACACCTGTTGCCCAGACCCCATCTCAAACTCCTTCAAGAAAGTTGCTCGGGAATCATCCTGCTACGCAAATACGAAGTCGGTCCGGTTCGGCCACATCAAAGTGACGCCTGCCAAGTTTTGGTGAAAATCCGAGAATGTACCTCAGCGTAACCTCATCCACCGCCAAGCTTGATAGTACATAAATTGAAACTTTCTCCTATCCAGTGAGCCACTGATAGAAAAGTGGTGCCTCATCACCCAATAGCAACTCAGGCCATTCGGACCGCTATTCAGCCCCACAAACAAGAGCGGGCGCAAATCGGAGGGTTTTCAAAACGTATTCTTACGGGTTGATCAATTTCTGGACCCGATTGTTGCCCGTATCGGCCACGTAGACGCTTCCGTTGCCGTCGACGGTGATCCCACTCGGTCGGTCGAACTCGCCAGGGCCGGTCCCTTTGCTCCCCCATTCGGCGACGAACGCCCCGGAACGGGACAACTTCTGGATGCGATTGTTGCCATAATCAGCGATGTAGATACTTCCGTCTGGACCAACGGCTACATCACCAATCTTGTCAAATTCTCCAGGGCCGCGCCCACCGGAACCCCATTGAGCCAACGGCCTGCCGGTTGACGAAATTTTCTGCACCCGGTTGTTGTATTGATCGGCCACATACACGTTCCCATCACTGTCTACGGCAACACCGCACGGCCGGTTGAACTGACCCGGACCGGAACCCAGTGAACCCCATTGGGCAACCGGCTTACCGTCTGACGCGAACTTCTGGACCCGGTGGTTGCCAAGGTCAGCAACGTAGATGTAACCGCTCGCATCAATTGCGATGCCGGTAGGACTGACGAACTGTCCGGCACTACTGCCCTTGGAACCGAGCCCGCCCATTGGACGCCCCGTTCCCGAATACTTCATGATGCTAGTGCTACCAGAATCTGCGATATACACGCTCCCGGAGGAGTCGACGGCAAGTCCGGCGGGCGCCGTCACGTCACCACTGCCCGAGCTTCTTGAAACTTCCGACTGGTAGGAACCCGAATAACTCAGTCTCTGGACGCGACGATTTCCAGGGTCAGCGACGAAGAGGCTGCCTCTGCCATCCACGCCAATGCTGGTAGGACCAAGGAACTGTCCTGGGCCGGAACCCCGTCCTCCGAGTACGGTCCAGCTGCCCCTGGACGCCGGTGCAGGAGTGGGGCCTGGCCGAGGTGTTCCGGTGGGCTCTGTCAACGGGGTCGAGGTAGGCGGGGCGGGTGATGGTGACGGGGTAAGGACCCAGAGGAACTGCCCCGCCTCACCGCGACCAGGGAGCAAAGAGTTTGCCCGCTCCCACTGGGAGACGGCCTTTTGAATGTCGCCTCCGTCCTTCAGAACCTTTCCGTACTCAACGAGGGCGCCGTACAGCTTCTGCTTGGATTCATCATGGTCGGGCGACGTAGCCCGGAAGTCATCAAGCACCTTGATGGCGCCTGGCCAGTCCATGCCCCAGGCGGCACCAAGTTGTGCCTGCGCAATCTGCCACCGCGCTTCGATCGTGGCGGGTGTCGGTGAGACTGCCGGCATCGGAGGTGGTACCGCGGTCGGAGCAATCGGGTTCGACACCTGTGCGGACGAACCACCTGGACGCGCAACAGCCCCGCCGGGAGTGAGAACAATCGCCGCGATCACCGCTGCCGTAGTCAGCGCAGACGCTCCAACGACGAACGGGTATCTCTTCAGGATTTCGAAAGGAGAAGAAGTGGACGCCGGAGGCGCCGGGACAGAACCCGCTGCCACCACGCTCGCAATGGCGGGAGGGGAGGTGCTCGGCTGTGGAAGCACCGTGGCAGATTGGCCGTGTGTCGGTGACGCACCGACAGCGCCAGCCAATTCCACACGATCGCCAGTGCCTTCAAGTCGAATCGTCTCAGGCAATGGCGCAGCTGCCAGCCGAACAGTCCCGGACGCAGTCAAGGTTGAATTCTCTCCAGGTGCGCCGTACCCAAGGCTCTGCTGACCACCGGCAACTACCGCACCAGAATGGTCGTCATCAAAGCCTGCCCTTCTTTGTTCCCTTAGTCGCTTCAATCGTTCCAGTGCGGAGGTTGGATGTCCATGGCCAGTATCCGACCCACCTACGCCGGATATTGGACCACCGACCGGACCTGGGACGGTCGAGGAGTGCCCAACCGGTGCTAGTTCGTGGATTGCAAACGACCACGCTTCGATTGCCCACTCCGCTATTTCGGCAGCGATTGAGGCACGGACCGCCAGCCGACTCGCCAATTCCTGGGTCTCTTCGACGTTCGGTTCTCGCCGATATGCCGTGATATCGAATATCAGCCCGGAAGTTACGACGGCAGAAATCGCCGACACATAATCCTCTGAACCCGGGTACGTTGCTTCCAGTTCTGCCCGGAGAGCGGACACGGCTTCAATTGCATGGTCGGCACCGCGGCTCTTGACGTAGTCGAAGAGAGCGTTACGGACAAAGAATGGGTTCGCTTCAGCTCGGTTTTCCATGTCCAGTACTCCACAAGCCATAGCTCATGACCCAGCCGCCCTGCCCGCGTTCCAGGAAGCAAGTCATTGCGCCAAGAACCATTCAATCGACGGCAGGGGTTGGGCAACGCATTTACCTTTTTAAGTCTGCGCAGTTAAGGATGAACAGAAAAAGTCTTGTGACTGCCGGGCTATTTTGCTGAAAAACGCCGAAGGAATTCAGGCCATGGTCCAAGCCGGTCGTTGTCTCCGATTGCGGCCACCCTCCACATCCAGGCACCTGAGCGATCTGGCGAATACGACATGGAAACTTGGTCGGTAATCCGTTCAAGCCGGAGGTCCTGCCAGCAATCGTCCGCGAGGCACATTTGAACCCTATATTTTCTGGCACCCGGCACCTGCTTCCAGCGGAACTCGACCGATGCACCGACCGTGGTGACGAAATCCTGTGCCGGCTGCTCAAGGACAATGCGCTGGAGCACTACCGTGGCAGCTGGGACTGGCGTAGCCGCCGGCGGTTGCGTCGCGGTCGGAGCTGGTGGAACCGTTGGAACGGGCACCTTCGTGGCCGTCGGCGCCGGTGGTGCGGTCGGTGGCGGTGGGACCGTGGCGGTCGGAACCGGAGGCTCGGCCGGGGCGGGCCGGTTCGTCGAGGTTGGCGCGGGACTTGCGGTCGGTTTCGGCGTCACGGTCAACCTGACCACTGCCGTAGCTGTCGACCGGACCGTCTGGGTCGGAGCCTCGCTCCGGGACACGGCGCCCGCTGGGCCCGACTTTGTGACTGTTGGTGCGGGGGAAACCGGAACTTCAACCGCTTCAAGGGCCTCCACAGGGGTTTCGGTCGCCCGAACTGTAGAAGGCGTGCCTAAACCCCGTACCAGGGATGCGGTCACACTGACGCGGGGCGTTGGGGAGGATATAGCGGTCGCGGTTACCGCGACTTCCGCAGTCTGAGCCTCCTCCGCACCCTGACCAGCTAAACGTGCCGAAAGTGTACTGATCCGCCGGGGAGCTTCGGGACGACCCGCATCGAGTGCTTCGGCTTGCCTCCATGTATCAATGGCATCAGCAGGCTGCTGCAGCCCAACGAGAACAATGCCGTATTGCACAAGCGCGTCATACAGCTTGCCGGAGGCATACGCATCGCTTCCTCCGCGTGTCCCGAGGTACTCCTGGAGCACTCGGATTGCTTCCACCCAATCGCGATCCCACGAAGCCGCGACCAATTCATCGACTGAAACCGTTGTCATCTCTTTCGGTGATGGCGAGGCCAGTGCGGCGGAAGTTTCGCCCGATGCAGTGGCAGTTGAGGAAACGCCGCCAGCGGTCGGTGTCGGCACTCCAGAACCACCGGACGCCGACCGTGCAGGCGACGCTGTGAGTCCACGGCTGGCGCTCTCCGGCGGGGGAGGTGTAGTCGCAATCACTATAGCCACTACCGCGAGCGTCGCAAGGCTTCCAAGGAGCGTTAGCCGGTGTTTTGCCGCCACCGCAAGGGCCGTTGATAATGCGGTAAGAATTCGGTTCAACCACTCTGGCGCACGCACATCCAGGGCCGAATCGCTCCGCACCAAAACGGGCATCGCCTCAGTGCTTCCATTTGCTAACGCAGTTGGCTGAACTGGGGCAGAAGGCGTGGTCTGCGGTGGGACCGGCGAGGTCGCATCGGAAACTCCTGGAACGTCTGGCCCCTGCGAAAAACCCTCCGGTGGCGAAAACGTCGGCTCGGCTGGGTTCGAAGCGCTTAATGCAAGGGATCCGGCCTCACCTTGTGGAGGGATTGGAACCGGCATGCGTCCACCACGCGTGATCGACGATGTCCCGAGCTCCGGACGTGCGACCGTCAAGGCGAGTCTCGTAGTAAGGGTCCCCGGCCGTCGCAGGCGTCTCAGTCTCGAGACTGCACCGGTGACGCGAGTGCCACCGTGATCGCCATCGCTCGGGCCGGTCGTCCCGGACAGGCTCCCAATACCCTCTTCTTTATCCACAACAGCAATGCCAGAAATCGCATGCAACCATGCATTGACTGCCCACATTGCAACGCCCGGATCAAGACCCCATTCAGACACTAGGTGATCAGCATGCGCCTGCAGCAATTTTGCGCCGACGTCGGAACCCGGGGCACCGATGAGTGCGGAAAGCACGTCGGACGCGATCGTCGCGACGAGTGCGTCCACGTGATCCTGTTGGCCAGGAAACTTCTCGAGCAACTCATCCGCAAGGGCGTCGGGATCCTGCCTTGCCCACCCCAGCCCCCGAGAAGCAAGCGTCCGCGCAAGCGCTTCGCTCAATCCCTCGGGGTGATCATTCACCATTAGCTTACTTTCTTACTATGCAATATTGTAAAATATAAAGCATTCGAACCCGTAAAAGTCTTACTTGTAAACAATATAAAAACTTAACGGCAGTCAATTACGGTATCTACAGCATTTAGATAGTATTAAAATACAAATTTTTTAACATCTCGCATGAGATATTTACAGAATTATTTTCACACGCAAAAAAATAATTACGCAAGTGATTTGCAAAGCTTCGCCTGTTGTGACCGTTGAGTGCCGCGCTAGACAGGTATCCCGGACACATGTACTATACGTTTTTGATGCCCACGACACCTATCCCTAAGGACCTCAACAAGGACCTCAACGAGTGGCCGGAGGAGTCCAAATCTCGCCGGAGCCTACTTTCGGGTTCGGTGTATGGGCTCGCTGCTGTTCTTGCCTTTGCAAGTCCGGGATGTGCCGAGACGACGTCTTTCGTCAATCCCCCGAAACAGCCCACGACTTCATCTGTTTCAAAACTGGCACCCGCGGGCGCTACGTTTGCTCCCTCGTCGCAGACTTCTGACAGGTCAACACTCCACTTTTACTGGGTTGTTGACCGATCCGGGTCAATGAGTGGAGAAAAGATTGCAACATTGAACACGGCAATCCGGCAAGCTGTTCCGCTACTTCGCGATGCCATCAAGGCTACGCAAAATATTGATGTTCTCGTTCACTTGTGTGCATTCTCAGACGGAGCTGCATTGGCGAAGCCGGTTCCACTCGCGGAGTTCGAATGGTTCAACCTCAGCGCTGGCGGCGGAACGGCGATGGGTCGGGCGTTGACCGTCGTGTCAGAGGATATCCGCGCCACATCATTTGCGCCCTGCAGCATCCCTCCAGTCCTGGTGATGCTCTCGGATGGCGAGCCAACCGACAGTTTTGAGAGAGGCTTGCAGTCACACACTTCGCATGAGTGGGGCAAGAGGTCGTTGCGCATCGCTGTTGCCATCGGGCGT
>Ga0214923_10009320_pt1 | contig 10246 bp, 11 predicted proteins | sample LL1510_MetaG_FD_177993 | JGI IMG/M metagenome (GOLD analysis project Ga0214923, IMG submission 177993) | Freshwater microbial communities from Lake Lanier, Atlanta, Georgia, United States - LL-1510 | ecosystem: Environmental > Aquatic > Freshwater > Lake | place: USA: Georgia | collected...
GGCTCCTGGGCAATCCGACGCACTATAATAATCGACAAATAACCATTCCACGTTATATTGAACGAGTCGGAGCCTATTTTTGTCGGCGCGATTATCAAATTGCTGGTTAGTCACGGGACAAAAGGTTTCTGGTCGTGCGATTATTGGAAAAATGAATAATAGAGCAAAAAATAACATATATAATAGGCAAATATGTTATTTATCCGAATGTCCTACCCTAGTCCCGTCCTTAAATCCATTTATTAGCTCGTCAATAACATTCGTATCAATATTTTCTTCATCAACATATTCATTACATGAATAAAAAAATCCAATAAATAGACCGTTAATAAAACCAATGACCCACACCATTTTGTCTTCAATAATGGTACAAAAGTTACAAGACCGTTCTTTCATTTATATTAGTAAAACAAAATCGGTTTTACCAATATTATTATTCGCCAAAAACAGCATAAAAAATCGCGGCGACTTGTATTTACAATGGCGTCTTATAATTCGTCCTCTATTAATACACAAAATGATCTTTTAATGCGAAATTTGATGGATTTCTATAAGAATCGCGAGAACCTCCATAAAATGATGCGCATCATTAACGGAGAATCCAAGATTTCGCTTCGTATCGTCGATTGGTTCGTCACCAATTTCGCTAAAAAAAACTACACTATTTATGAGATGCCGGTCAGCGACGGAGCAAATGAAACCATTCGGTTCAAGGTCTACAATGATTATAAGCTCAAGCTGAAGGCTTATAGTAAACGCCGTTTCGACCCATTCTGTCGCTGGGAGCGAATCAGTATTCCTTATGACAACGACAATTTTATGGAAACGACAATTGGTCAGTTGAACTTTTTTAAATGGGCGATCGAGAACCGAATTGTCGATTATATCGAGAACAATTATCAAGACATTGAAAACGATATGAATCATCGCAACAGCACTTCCAAACGCAATATTAGCGACGATAATATTTCAGCGTCAGTGAACGATAACGGCAAGACGCGAAAGAAGCGCGAGGAACTTTCCGTGAGCGCGTGTAAATGCATAAAAAAAGAAACAGTCAAAATTATAGTCAAATTTAATTAGACCAAGATCATCATTTTATAGTCTCGGATAATAAAACTCATCAAAATCAGGTATTTCTTTATTTTGCAAACTTTCATAAGAAACGGTTGGTGTGATTGGAACACTATAAGTTAATGATACAAAATTAACTATTTGCATCATCCAAACAAGTCCTTTATCTGATGGACACGTCATATCATAAGTGACGTTTTCATTCGTTTTTATTCTAAGTATGCGCGCGCTCAAATCATTCGCACTCAACCATTTCTCATGATATTCCTGACATTTTCGCAAATATTCTACAGAAACCGTTTCTTCTCCTTGACGCGCGCGTTTCATAACCCGCTCTTTGCATACATCGGCGTCGGCGTCGATATATACAATTCCGTCCAGTTTTAATTCATCTTGAAATTCGCCATAAAATCTCTGATAAATTTGATAACTAACTTCATCAATGACTCCATCGTCGTGCAACATCTTTGCGAAAATATGTTTATCCGCATCAAGTGATCGTTCGCAAATGATTGTAGTACATTCGGGGTTATTTTTAATCGTTTCTCGTAACATAGAAAGTCGTGTAGAATACGCCATTACCTGAAACGTAAACGCATATTTAGCCGGATCTCGATAAAACTTTGCTAAGATAGTTTCGCCATCACTATCCTTGATTGTTTGCCAAACATCTACGGGTTCTCGTATAAAAACCACGCTAGGATTAGATGCGAATAAATGTTGTAATTTTTCTATAATAGTCGTCTTTCCCGAACCAATATTTCCTTCAATGGAATAAATTCGTGGACGAGGCATTTTGTTTTTCAATTAAATTGAATGTGATTACAAAATCAATTTTTTCTTCTCCATATATTTATATATTTCTTAACAATCATGTCGTCTACGAGAAAATCTAATTTAAAAAAAACGCCCAGGTCGCCGAGTAAAACCGAGAAAAAACGCGTAAGAATATCATCTAGTCCTTCGGTTTTAGTATTTGATAGAGTATCTCCAGATAAAACAGTGCAATCAAATCCGTCACAAAGCAATCATCCAGTAATCGAAACAGAGATTGAAATCGCCGAGCAAAAACACCGAGACGCTTTAGCGCAAGATAACAAATATAGAAATTCGGCGATCATCAAAGACAGAAAGACACACAGAAAAGTAACCGTAAGAGAAGCAAACGCTCGGTCACCTTATGAAATATCGGATGATTCAAGAATATCTATTCCTCGCACAAAAACCGGATTTTCTGCCGCGATTATACGATCACCAGAATCTGCGATGTCGTTTGATTCCATAAAGCCTTCTAAAAAAAGATCCTTTTTATCTCGAGTTTTTAATACAGCGAAATCGTTGGTGTCGAAAAAAAAAACAGCAGGAAAACGCACACAGAAAAGATACAAAAGTAAATAAAATTGTTTTTTATTTTGCCGCGCAAGTGAAATATTTTCTAATCTTTGTAATGTTCGCCGATATAGAATATTTTTGATCTTCTTCTATAGCACGATTCTTAAGGAACATAACTGTCTCATCAGTGACTACATATATATTATACATGGTCAATACAGGTATTTTATTTGAAGGAACAAAATAACTTTGATTTTCTCGTTTAAAATCTCCAAACAATTTTGTTTCGTCACAAGGAATAGACAAAAGTCCTCCTTTTTCGTTACATACAAACACATCATAAATCTTTTTTTTACTATCACTATAATCGCAGTAATTATATTTATCGATGTTCTTACGGTTTGTTAAAATGATATCTTTCTCGTACAATATTCTTTTTGTGCTTAATTTTTCACAAATTGGAGAAATATTATTAAAAGTATTATAACACTTATCATACAATGAAGACAGGGTTTCGTTTTCATAAATCATTCCGCAACTCTTATTGCCGTCATGATCATGCATTTGAATTATATGGCCTTTTTCGGTGATTCTACGAGAGACCTTTACAGATCGCCTTTCGTATACATCCGACATATCAAAGATAGGACTTTCCAACATCATCTTGAGAACTTTTTGATTTTTGTATAAAAATAACAAAACGATCAATTTTATTTATGACCGACCATAAATAAAATCCGGTTTATCGGAATCGAACCGATGACATTTTGATACCCACAGAACCACTACAGTCAAATGCTCTACCAACTGAGCTAAAACCGGTAATTAGCCAGCCTCATGTTAAATACGCCAAAACTCTTTATGTTATTTACATAAAAACATATAAAATTTCGATGTTATAAAACCCATGCTGGGTGGGTTCTCAAATATATCAGAATTTTTTAATAAACCGATTCGAAAAATAAATTTCAAGGACGTCCAGGCAGCTTTAAGACAACCAGAATACATTATTATAAACACTTTACTTGCGTCGGAACAAGACTGCCTTATTAAAAATACGATACCTTGCGAACAAGAAGAAAAAACCATAAATGATCTATTAAACAACTATGATTTGGGCGCCAAGAAATTCGTTATTTATGGTAAGAATGCATGCGATGAAAGCGCTGAAAAAAAATACCGACAATTGGTGACGCTCGGTTTTGCGCAAGTGTATTTATATAGTGGTGGTCTATTCGAATGGATGCTATTACAAGATATTTACGGACCCGACGAATTTCCCACAACAAAAAAAGTTCTCGATATTTTGCGATTTTCTGGGGCGCCGATTTTTTATCGGTGATGCGATCGTGCAAAAATCGATTCTTTTTTTATAATTACATTATAATTATAGAAAATCAAAACATGGTATGCATCATTATACCCATTGATTACGATATTGATGCTATAATAATGAGCGGGGTTATTAAAGGAGACTATAAAAATGCAGAAAAAGAAGACAGATTACCAATTGCTACGGAAATTCATAACATAGATTTTGCAGTAGCGGAAAAATTGCCTATCTGGTTTGATATTAGTCATTCCTATGTAGAATGTTCACGTAACACAAAACAAATACCGAAAATGTTATTTTGTTTAGGAATTTGTGCTACACTTTTGTATTTCTCCTACTGTTCTAAATGCGCGTGTAGTGCGATTTGCTATTAACAATGTAATTCAACGAAGAAATAAAAAATACTCAATAATTATATATTATGGTAAAACGTAAAACTAAAGGAGGATTAAATATTAAAAACGATCTTTCGCAAGAAGAAGCAATTATTAATTTTATACAGAATTCATCAATAACAATTATACCCGGAACAACAAAGTCGGGCAGCGGCGCAATATTTATATGTAATTTGAATAGCGGTTATGATTCGCCTTATGAATCACTTCGCTATTCGTCGGATGGCTCGAGCGTTGATCAAATCGCAATCAAATTGGTGGCTACCGGAGAATATAGTGGAAAATGGAAGGGCGATTATTTTACTAATGAAAAAAATATAGAAAGTGAAGACGCGTTTTTTAACGAACAATCTATACAAAAAACTATTTTTAATAAAACAAAGAGTCAATTTGACCCTGTTTGTCCAGCCATAATTTATTATTCTGTTATAAAATCACAATCGTCCGCAGTTTCTTTTTTAGACACATTGTTATCAAGAATAGGTTCTGATGAAAATGCTGCGAATATGCTAACGGATTTTAAAAATGGGATTGAGACCGAAAAAATACCATGGCTCGGTGTTCTAGGAATGGAAATGGCGAGTGGTTACCGCACGTTAAAACAAATTCACGCCGATGCTTCAATAGACAAAAACGCCATGAAAATATACGAAAACATGGCCCGATTAAGAATATTAGAAATGGCCGAAAAAACCGGATATTCGCAAAACGATTTTCATAGAGAAAACGTATTAATAAACACTGATATGAAAGGGTATTTCAAAGGTCTTAGTGGCCACGTTTTGATCATAGATTTTGGTTTTGCGTCTTTAATACCAGATAAGCCTTTTGGCGAAATTATGGATAATATTAATAAAAACAATTTGGTCGGTGCCCTCAGTGTTTTCGAAGGATTGCGGCGACCCGACGGCGCACCGCTAAATTACTATTCTTTATATGGATGGTTATATTTTAGATATAATCATACAATCAAAAACGGTAGTGTTTCTATGATTCAAGCAAGTAAAAAAAACTATGATAATAATAGCGCATTAATTGCTTTAAAAAACGATAGAGATGACGCGACAAGAGAACGTTTATTATTAATGAAATCAAAAACCCCTTCTCTTAACTCAAAAACAAGAAAAATAAAGATTCGTTCAAGTAAAAATTGATTTAGAATTAAATAGGTGTTTGAAATAAAAAAGGTGTGAATACAATAATTTTCATAACAAAACCATGGATCTAACACAAAAGAAATTAACGCGCGAAGAATGGGAAGCGGTAGAAATACCAGTTTCTTTGGATGAAAAACACATATTACGCATGATAATAGACGGTTACGAAAACGTCAATGTTCGTTCGAATGAGAACATGTCCTTGTTCTCATTCGCCAAGATCGAGATTACTAGTGAAAACGAGTATTATCTCTATCAAAAGTATTTTGCCGATACGATTAACACAATTTTGACCAAATACGGGGGCGGACTAAATATTAAATTGTCTTCTGCGTCGGGCGCACTTGACGGCTCTGCTCTCAAGAAAATTAAGAGCGCCGATAATATCCGTATCACAAACATGGACGGAAATATTAAACAAAATGCAGAACACGTTTTTGAGTATACACTTATATCAATGTGCGAAAAGCTATTAAAACATTTACAAAAAAAAGATAATCGATACGCCTTTTATTTATACACTCTTATTCATTTGCGAAAGCAGTCCATTTCGCATTTAAATGTTCATGTATGCGAATTTATCGATAAATTGGTTGCAGTTTCGTCAAAATATACTCTTGCTAGTAATATTATCGAGAATGCATACGAATTCATCGAACAAAACAAATATTTGTTAAAATACGAAGATCGTTCTCTGTTTCAACATCAAAAACAATTGTTCTCTATTTTCAAAGGAGATCGCGAGTCTTCAAAACTAGTTCTATATACTGCTCCTACAGGAACTGGTAAAACTTTATCTCCTATCGGTCTATGCTCGAAACACCGCATTATATTTGTTTGCGTAGCAAGACACATCGGCGTGGCTTTGGCTAAAGCAGCCATTTCTATGGAAAAAAAAGTGGCGTTCGCGTTTGGTTGTTCGAGTTCTGCAGATGTGCGCCTACATTATTTCGCAGCAAAAGATTATACAAAGAATCGAAAATCGGGCGGCATCGGTAAAGTGGATAATTCCAATGGCGAAAAAGTGGAAATAATGATTTGTGATATCCAATCCTATTTAACAGCGATGTATTATATGCTCGCATTCAATGATGCGCAAGATATTATTACTTATTGGGACGAACCCACGATTACTATGGATTACGAAAATCATTCCTTGCATTCGACCATTCATGAAAATTGGGCCAAAAATAAGATTCCTAACGTGGTCCTTTCATGCGCGACGTTACCCAAAGAAGATGAAATTGAGTCGACTTTACAAGATTTCCGCGAAAAATTTGAATGCGCGCGCGTTCATACCATAGCTAGTTACGATTGCCGCAAAAGTATCCCCATTCTGAATAAAGACGGACTATCTGTCTTGCCTCATAATTTATACGAATCGCACGAAGATATGATTAGATGCGTAAATTATTGTACCGAAAATCGCACAATATTGAGATATTTAGATTTGGCTGAAATTGTGCGTTTCATAGAACATATTCACGAAGAAGAAATAATAGACGACGCTTTCACCGTTGACGAATATTTCTATAATGGAATCGGCGAAATCACAATGGATTCACTCAAAAACTATTATTTGAATTCATTAAAGCGTCTGAAATCAGAGGATTGGACGGCTATATATACTCACATGAATAAGACCCAACAAAAAAAAATATACAATACGTCCGCGATGCAAAAAATAAAAAGCATGGACGCATCTTCATCGATTGCTTCGTCCAGTGTTTTAACAAGAACAATAAGTGTATCGTCGAATGAGATGAATCGCGATGCTATTAAAAAAAACTCCGGAGGAATTCTGCTTACTACGGCCGACGCACACACATTAACTGACGGACCGACAATTTTCCTAACGGATGACGTACAAAAAATAGGATCATTTTATATTCAGCAATCCAACATTTCGCCAGTGGTATTCCAAACTATCATGGCCAGAATATTGAAAAACAACGAGACCACTGAAAAAATAGTCCGATTAGAAAATTCACTAGAAGCCGAACAAAATAAAATGGGAACTTCTGCCGACGGCGAAGAGAAAAAAGGCGGTTGCGAAAGCGAACGTCTTTCAAATGACGCAAAAGAATTGCTCAGCGAAATTAATAAATTACGCAAGGAGATAAAAATGGTATCGCTCGATCCAATGTATGTACCAAACACTAAACCACATCAAGAATTGTGGACTCCCACCGGAGAAATTTACTCAAATGCATTTCTGCCGTCGATTGACGAAGAAACTACGCGCTATATCATGAGTTTGGATATTGAGAACAATCTCAAAGTCCTCTTGTTATTAGGTATCGGAATGTTTATGGAGAAACCGAATATTAAATACATGGAAATCATGAAACGATTAGCCGACGAGCAACGACTATTCATCATTATTGCGTCTTCTGATTATATCTATGGAACCAATTATCAATTCTGCCATGGTTTCATAGGAAAAGATTTGAAAAATATGACCCAACAAAAGACCATTCAGGCCATGGGTCGCATTGGTCGAAATAATATTCAACAAAATTATACCGTGCGTTTTCGCGACGACGAAATGATTCGTGCTCTTTTCGAGAAACCCGGTGAAAACAGAGAGGCGGTTAATATGAGGGCTCTATTTTGTAGCTGAACGCATATAACAAAGATACATTAATACTAAAAACATGGGTTTTGATGTAGAATATGCGACATGTTTAATCTCGTTTACGTTATAATCATTTTTTATATTATATAGACCCTTCAATAACGGCGAACAGAATAATATTAATATAACTCCATGTTGATAACCGTAGGCTCGGCTCATTGAATAAAACAAATTCCATATAACATTATAGTGTAAAATGAAATTCGCCGCACCAAAAGCTACATCTCGTCCGTAACGAACAGGCAGTGTTACGACACCATTGCGTTCATCGCCCTCTTTGTCGCAAATGTCTAATAATATTTCGCTATGCAACGAGCCCCAAAAAATAAATTGCATCGCGATATTAAACAAAATATTATGTTTATAAGGAAACGGCGCATTTATCACATTCGCTGTAAAAAAAATAGAAAATGATATTAGTCCGGCGCACGTAATATTTTTAATGAACACAATACGTTTTAAAATAGGAGTATATACGGTAGCCACTAAAAACGCCAATCGCACTATAATTCGATTCATATAAGGAATGTACCGAATATTTAATACTTCCGACATTCCAAACATATACAAAGAAACCAAAACTGCTTCTGTTTTCGTAATAGCGCCACTAACTAGCGGCCTGGTAGGATTATTAATACGATCTAAGTTTATATCAAATAAATCATTCATTATCATACTATACATGGTAACAAATACTGTTATTGCGATGCTGGCGAAAAACGATTTTGACGCAATTAGAGCGAGAAAAGAAGGATTCGCTAACCATCCTCCTGTGAAATTTAATAACATAACGGGCAAAATATTATTATAACGCGCCAACTTTGCAAAACTTTTTATTTTATTTTTTATTTCAACTGCATTTATAATCGTATCATAAGACTCGAAAGTTCTAAGCGCAAATTTGCGATCTATATGATTATGCAATACATAACTTTTCGCAGTGATTATCAAAATATATAATAAAGAACAGCGTAAAATGTTCATTGAATAACTTATAAAAATACCTTTATTTCGATATCATAAATATTAATAAACCTCCAACCACAGCAATAACAGTCTCAATATTCGTATATAAATAACAATAAACCACTGTTCCCCCATTAATAAAACGCGAAAGAGTCGTGTCTTTTTCCTGGGATTTGAGAAACAAATGCCTCATCACTTGATTATATTTCGCGTTCAAATTTCGATAAACATTTGCTATAGGTCGAGGTAAAAATTTTGGCGTGATCAAATAGTGTAGTTTTAATATTATTCTTGGGCTATCATCGTGGATCATGTTATCCTTCCAAATATAATGGACGTCGCGATTATAATCAAACGCCACGAATTCATTAGTTCTCAAATTCACCGACTTTTTTATTATAGGGAATTCGGTAAATACGCTCTCATTACCGCGCACAGCCAATATACATCGTAAAACAACACAAAACGGCAAAAAAAAGAGGGGACCATCTAAATGTTCAGTCTCAAAAACGCGATCTGAACCGTTAGCGCCTATCGCGCTAATGTAAATTTCGTTCATATCATCGATGTTCTCGATTATATTGTCTGGGTAATAATAAGATAATGTGCGCATAATATTACCGTTTTTTATAATGTCGGAACTCGGTTTAATTAAAGACGAAAAATTTTCACTATATTCATGATATGTTTTTTCTTTATTTGTATTCAAACTTTCAGCGTACAAATTTAAAACATCTATGGCCATTAATTCGTTTATATTTTGAATAATACCTACAATCGGCGTTTTTGTAAATTGCATTTTATAAATTATAATCATATTTTTATATCGATTTTGAGAACTTTCTTAAAAAATATGCAGCGAAATCGCATATTTAGATTCCTTACCTTTTATGCAGTCGGAGCTCCAATTAAAATTTTTGATTATTTTTCAGTGCGAATTTCCCAGAAATAAAATACCTCAACTTTTTTTTTTTGGACATTTTTAAAATGTCCATTTTTCAAAAGTACGAAATCAAATTTTCGGAAAAAATGGGTTGTGATTGGAATGCAGTAAATACCGAAATTTTAATTCATGGTTGTGACGATAAAATTTTTTCGTAATTTCGGCCCGGCATTTTTCTATTACCATTTTAGGATAACAAAAAAATGCCGAAAAATGCCGAAAATTTTTATTGCGAAAAATGTGACTTTAAATGCAGCAAAAATAGCAATTGGGTCGCCCATCTATCAACCCGTAAACATAAAATGGTAATTAATGGTAACTCAAAAAATGCCGATCAAGGATTGCACTGCTTATGCGGTAAAGTTTTTTGTTTTCAGTCTGGTTTGAGTCGTCATCGTAAGGGATGCA
>Ga0214923_10009321_pt1 | contig 10245 bp, 17 predicted proteins | sample LL1510_MetaG_FD_177993 | JGI IMG/M metagenome (GOLD analysis project Ga0214923, IMG submission 177993) | Freshwater microbial communities from Lake Lanier, Atlanta, Georgia, United States - LL-1510 | ecosystem: Environmental > Aquatic > Freshwater > Lake | place: USA: Georgia | collected...
ATTATTTTTTTTTGGTCGTGCGTTTTGCGCTCTCCCTCCTCCTAATGGTGAACATATCTGAGATAATCCTAATATGATTTCTCCTTCTTCTTCTACTCCTGAAAGATAAGCTAACATAACTTAAACTTTAATATCTTGATGGGTAATGTAATTTGCTTCCATATCAAAGTACGGATAGCAAGGGTCTATAATGATAGTCCTGGAACCATCTTTAACAATTGCGTAAATATGGTTGAATCTTCCGGATTGATTAATTACCCTAAAGTAAGCATTATAACCTAATGCCTTTGCCAAACTTACTGCTATTGTAGCAAAGTGTTTGCAGTCCCCAATAGTTTCGCTTGGGTCAAACAATCTCTTTAATGTTTTTGCAGTCTGCTTATTGGCAGGCTCTTTCACGTACTGAATATTTTTCTTTATAAAATCGTAAATTTTTTCACAATTTTTATATAGAGAATCATTTTTATTAAAGTATTTATTAACTATAATTTTTGCATCCGGTTGAGATTCACGTACAGCACGTAATAAGGCTTTAACAATATCACCCGCTGTTTGTTGTTTTGTTATTACCTCATTCCTGTATGTAGGTTCACCAATTGTACTATGTATTTGCCTGTTATTCATAAAGGCTTTATAGTTCTGTTAATTTTCTTTTCAACTCCATTAACAGTAATTTGACCAACTACTAAAAGTTCGTTTTTTAGTTTGGTAAGTTTTGTAATTAATTCAATAATTCCAGAACCTTTTAGTACTAATGGTAATTTTGCCAATTGACTTGAATTGCCTTCAACTTCTATAAATTCTTTTGGTTGAATTGTACCCAGGTCTATTATCTTTTCCTGAATACCACCCGAAGGACTAAGGCTTTTCACTTTTGCAAATACTTTTAACTGTATTCTATCTATTCTTAACTTAAATACTCCTGGATTAGTTATTCTTGAATTAATATCTAAAATTGCCTTGCCGTTTTCAAAGTTTAAATTATAGGATTCGGGCGTTAAATCAGTATTTCCGGTACGGTTTACTACTTCCCAAACTACATATCCGGCTAATCCAATCAATCCAAAATTTAGTAAATTCATAGTCAAAAATAACAAATATTTACTAAAAACAAGTTTTTAGCCATAATAATACTGTTCCGGAGGTAACTTCATCCAGTCAGTATTGATATTTTTGTTTTGTAAAGTCCGTTGAATTTTGTATAAATCAGGGTCTTTGTCTTTCAACCATTTAATAATTCTTCGACTTAATCCGTAGTAATAGATTTTTCCGTACTCGTCCCTGGGTATTTCATAAAGAACTTCCTTAGTTTCTTCATGTTCCTGTACGATTTCTTCTTCAGTTTTTATTGTTTTATTAAAGAAATTTTTAGAAAAATGGTACTGTTTATGCCCTTTTGTTGTTATAATATATTCTTCAATTTGATTAATAAACAAATGATATTGTTTCACCATTTCAAAAAAAGTTAATCCTCCAGATCCTATTTTTTCATTACCTCCAGTTAGTTCCTTTTCTAACTCCCATTTTAGGAGATATTCGGATAATTCATCCGCTGTACCATCCCACTCCTTTCCATCAACTGTATAATCATTTACTAATAATCCTTTTTTTCTTAAATATTTCTCATATAACTCCTGGAATACTTCATTTCCCGTATCTTCATTCTTTGAAATAAAACTGCAATGTATGTGGGGATGCCATCCATTTTTACCGTACTTTATTTCAATTGTCCTAATAAATCGAGTATTGCCCACATATTGCCTATATTGCCGGTGGGTTCTTGCAAATTTGTAAGCCCCTAAAAGTATATCTAATAATTCTTTAAGCGTTTGATTTTTATGGTGCTGTAAAGTGAAAGTGTAAAAGAATATTTTTTCACCATCGTTCCTATATTGCTTAAACTGTTCGGCTATTTCCTTTGTCCTGACCTTCATTATCTTGAAGGAGCATTTAGGACAAAGCCAATTCCTACAGCAGTACTGCATTCCGGCAAAATGAATGTTACCGGAAACTGATTTAACAATTGAAATTGTAGGGGATTCTAATTTTACTGGTAGTATTCCGCAAAATGAAACTCTTTTGTTGTATAAACCTACTACCTCTTGTTGAATTATTGTCCCCTCCCCCAGGGCTATTCCTTCTATTGACCTTTTTAGATACTTTTCTTTTAGTGCTATGTTGTTGATTGTCAGCATTGGCACTTTAAACGGTATGTTTCCCAAGAGATTCCGGACTTGCGTCCGGAAATAGAGATAATTGAACTTGTTGTCTGTATTGAAATGAATACTTTAACCGTTTTAGATCATCAATTTGGACTTCCGGAAATTGATCATAAACAAAAAGGGTAGTTTTATTACGATACTCGTAACTCCTAACCGATGTATCTCTTAAATATTTAAGGAAGTTATTATAAACGGAGGGTTTTTTCCGCTTGAACTTTACAAAAATGAAGTGTAAGTTTGCCATGTCTAATTATGTATTTTTTTATCTAAACCAGGCGTTCCATACCTGGTTTTTTTTTATTCATAGTCGAAACTACAAAAGTTTTATTTTACAATAACTATTTACTAAACAGGTTAGTAGATTAGTAAATTATTTGAGTATTTGCCAATTCGTAAGTTTGTAGCATAGTTGTTTACTTATATATTTTCCTCAATTTTAATTCTTAATCCTTCGGCGATATTTTTTACTTTATTTTCATCCAATTTAACAACTACCGATTTTAATCTTACGTTTTGTCCTCTGGTGTAAAGGAAAATATAATAGTCAATTATTCCTTTTTCATCGGGATGTGATTTTAACAAAGTAAAACCCTGTTCAAGTTTTTCTTCCTTTTCAAACATAGCTTTGGGTTGGTTTTTATTTTCCTTTTCAAATTCTTGATCCTCGGTGTTTATATACATTAAAGTATCTTCCGTATCAATTACTTTTTTTCCGTTGCCTTTTTTAACCAATCTTATTATTTCTTTATTAGCTTTATTTGTTTCAACCATTGCCCCATACATAAGGGAATAAGGTTCATTTCTATTGAGTACTATTCTTCGGCTCTTGTTGTGCTGACCATTATTATCCTTTTCGTAAAATTCATTTCCAAAAATGGATGAGGCTTTTGCTTGGTTTTCCTGTTCTTTTTCCAATTCTTGATCCTCTTTCATTACTTGTAAAAAATGATTTAATTCTTTTTTACTAAACTTAAAATCTGATATACCAGTTTTTGCATACTTTTCTATTACTTCTTTATCGTATTTATTAGGCTTGTAGCTTTCGTATTTATTAAAACAATCCCTGGGGTTATACTTAATGATCAATTGCTTTTCTAATGACATAGCTTGTTTAGGAGTGCAATAAATAACCCGAACGGTATATTTTTTTTTATTCATTAAATTACTATACGATACTACTTCTTGCCCTGTATGATTCCACATTTGAAAATGCCTATACATTGTCTTATATAGATCTTTTTGCGAATAGCCTATGTAGACAGGTGTTTCGTTTTCAAAAATTATGTAAACTCCAGATTTACCTCGAGCTGGGAAGTTTGCCCTGTTTTTTTGATTATAAGGCGGTATTGCTTTAGATTTTTTCATAGACTAAAAATTTAAGTTAAAATTACATAATGAGTTGCTTCCCCGATTGAATCTAATTCCTTAGTTTTTTGATCTATCAGGTTTATTTTAATCACTTCGGTACTAAAACAGCCATAAATACATTCAATTTGGTTGTCAGTCAACTGTATTTGATAGTTTTTAATTACTTCATCTATGGCAAAAGTTCCAACTATAAAACAACTATCAGAATTAAAATTACTTACAACGTGAGAAGAATATACGTCGTAATAAACAGCTAACTGCCTAAAAATTATTCTTTTAGTATTGCCTACCATGTAAGCAATTTTCATTACCAAGAAGTTAATTATTTCATCTTTGGTTAAACTTGTAAAGCTTTGGTTTTCAAAGTCCGGATGCATTTTCATAAGCATAGTTTATTTATTTAAAAAGTTTATTAAAAGTTCTTTTACCTTATGTAGTCCACCACGTTTATTGATCTTAGATATTTCCACATAAATAGTTACCTGAATCTTTTTATCCTTCACCGGTTTGCGTCCCCTGGGTGCAATAATGGGAACAATTCTTTTTACAGTTCTTTTTGGTTTTTGGTCAACTGGTTCTTGCGGTTCTGTGGGTTTATTTTTCATGGTTTTAATTGGTGAAAAGATTCTTAGATTTTGTTTTGTTTTTGTCTACCATCCAATGCCTATAATTAGGGTGAGTATGGCTTTCCCAAAGCCTGTAATTATCTGTTGGGTCTATCTTGTTTGAGAAGTATTTAATCCCATCTACTTTTTTCCAAATAAGTTTTGCATTAGCAACCATTTTATTTTTTATTAAAAGATTTAACTGTTAATGATATTACAAAGATTAAACAATTTTTTAATAATTGCAAAAAAATTTTAAAATAATTAATTATATCAATAAAAAACCCCCTGTCCGAGGGGGTTTTACAGTTTGAAGCAAATCACAAACTAATTTCCGAGGGGTAAAGCAGTTTCCAATCACTTTATCCGCTGTAAAGGTATTAAAGAAAATAAAATAAAACAAAAGGCAATAATTTCAAAGCTATCATAACCTTGTAAATTTTTATTTTTATTAAACTTATCTATTTTAATGACCAATTTTGCCCACTCCGGAGATTCCGAATAACCTGCCTTTGCTATTCTTGTAATTTGCTCTATTGGCGTTTTAGCTGTGAATACCCCTTCTTTTGCATACCTGGGGTTTAATTGCAAAAATTCTACAAACCCATCAAACCCTGCCTGAATTGTTTTGAATGTTGCAAAATATCTATAATCACCTTTTTGGTTATCCTTTAACGGTACGGTAATGCCTTTAAATTTTGGATAAGTTTGAATACCATGGAAATTATTATAACGTGTCGCAAGAGTTGATAAACCTTTACTTCTATTACTTTCCAGATATGCAATTGATAAACTTACGGAAGGAAATATACCTGCCTTTTTTGCCTTTATTGCATACTTTGCATATTTCGCTAAAAAGTCCTCTAATTCCACTTTAAATTATAAAGGGGTTTGGATCATCAGCTGTTCAATAATATGTATGTAGAAATCATTTAATGCGCTGTAAACTGTGTATTGAGATTTATCTACTCCACTACTATTTTTAATTGTATTAATCAACTCGTATTCGTTTGTGCCTGTTGGTAGTGTTAATTGTGTTCCGTTAAAATTGATTATTGCAGGTTGGGTAGGATCCACTTTAATTACTCGAATTTGAAATCCCCAGGTTACTCTCGATCCTTGCATTACATCACCTTCCGGCTGTATTAATAGTGGCGGTTTTGCTACCCCTCCTTGCTCTTCGATTCTTTCAAACCTACTTTGATATAGGAATACATAAGGACGTTCCCTTACGGCTACTGTTGGTCGTTTAAATTCTATTTTATTCAAGAGTTTCTCTAACTCATTAACTTTTTCTTGTAATTCTTTAATTGTCATCAGCAGGGTAAATTTTTTAATTTGTTATTGATTGGTAACATTTCTTTTGCATCTAAGAATGAATTAAGATAAGAAATAATATCTTTCTTATACATAAGTTGAAATAAGTTTGAGAACAAATACCAGTCCCCTTTGTTTCTTATCTTAGCCATAATTCCAATTACTGCCGGATAATCATCTATTATAATACCTTTTGCATCGTACACAATTGTACACCATTTTGGAAATAGTGTCCTTACTTCATCTTTTGTATAACTTTGTTTACATATTTTATTAGTGTTAGGGTTTTTGGGGATAGTTGCATTTGGAATTACTTGTACTTCTTCTTTAATCTCCTTATCTCCGTTACCTCTTATTATTAATTTAATTAAGTACAATCCTACTAACCCACCTCCCAGGTAAAGTAACGGTAAATAATCTTTAAAATCTTTCATTGTTGTGTCCTCCGGAGGGGAAACTAACCCTCGAAAATTAGTTTATAAAATGAAATTTATTTACTCTTGTGCTTTATAAAAAAATTCGGCTTCCGGAATACTTATTTTTGTTAAATTTATTAAGTGTATAATTTTCTCTTTTGCTAATTGTTCTTTTACAATCGCTAATTTAACTACCAATTCTTGATCTGGATTTTTTATTATTGTTAAAATTGCTAATTCTTTTTCCGACATTACATTACATAATTGTTCAAGTGCTGGTTCAACTCCGGATGATATTTTATTACCTGAATCTACTATAATTCTAGTTTTAGGATCTGGATCTACTCTAGCTGTAACCTTAGGATCTGGATCTACACCAGTTGTAACCTTAAGATCTGGATCTACTCCAGCTGTAACCTTAAGATCTGGATCTACTCCAGCTGTAACCTTAGGATCTGGATCTACTCCAGCTGTAACCTTAGGATCAATACCTTTTCTTGAGCCTTTATTTGCTTCCATAAAATAGTTTTTTAAAAAGTTTAAAAACGACATTAATTAGTAGAATTACTACCATTATTTTGAGGGTTGGTAAAATAAACACCATGTAAATAGTCAATCATTTGAACAATTTGTTCAGGATCTGATTTAGCTATTTCACCTATTTTTATGAGAACCTGTTCCGCTTTAGGATTGGTTTGTTTAATCGTTTGCAAAGCTTCCATTAAAGGATTAGTACCTGATCCTATGACTTGCTTAGTAACGGTTTGTGCTAAACCTGCAATTATTTCCCCTATGCTTTGCCCTATGGGAGAATCTAAGTTAATTCCAAACAGGCTTCCGCTTCCTTCTTCTTCTTCTTCTTCTTCTTCCTCTTGATCTAATAATTGGGCTTGTAATTGTTCCTTTTCCCAATTTAATCTCTCTATTTCAATACGAAGTTTTACATACTCTTCCGATAAATTATTATTTGGGTTTTGTTGAATTACAGGTTGTTCGTTTATTTCTTCTTGGGTTAATCGAAAACAACTAATTTCCGAAGTTCCTTTTGGGCTTCTTGCTCCTGGTCGACCTCCTACTTTTACATAAGTATACATTTCCAAGTAAAATAATTGATCGGGCTTGCTCGAATGTTTTAGATAGTGTTCTGACCATTTTTTAAATGCTTCAATTGTCAGGGTTTTATCCTTACCCTCGGCAAATTGTTTAACTAAGTAAATATCTCTTGCTTCCTTATCCTTTAAATTCGGTTTTTGTGAATGAATCTTAAAATGCAAATGTGAAGATTGTTCAATAACTGAACATACTGCTTCTTCACCTATATATGCACTAATTGAACTCATTAATTAGCTCCTACCGCATCCATGTAATATACTCCAATATTAAAGGCACTATTCTGAATAATTAATGGCAATAATACTGGGGGTATTTCTAAATAAGATTTATTGAAATAAATAGGCAAATTAGCCAAATCACGAAAATACAATTGCGCTCGTCCTGGAGCTAATGCCGTTGTATCATTATTAAGAATAGATTGAAAGTTTTGTACTGGAATTTTTTCAACTGCGTTCCTATTACCTGTAACTAACGTAATGAAAGTATTCCTAAAAACATCTAACGGTACGTTAGGTGTAGTTAAATCTGAAACAATTGGTAATATCTGTATGTCATGAAATTCAATCCCTACAATTCTTGCATTTCGTAAATTAGGCTGATCCGGCAATAATATTTTCCCTGGAGGATTTGGAACGTTGACGTACACAACAACATTTTGAAATAACACTATGGGAGTATTCATGATTTTTTTAAAAAGTTTAAAATAAGTGTAGGAAACTGCTTTACTTATGTCGCTCCGCTGGGGAAACTAATCCTCGAAAATTAGTTTTTAATTATCCGTTAATACTACTGGAGTTTTGTCCCAATAATCCACGTGCTATAATTACTATTCGGTCAAAATTAACAGTAATTGCATCCGTATTTCCAGCTGCAAAAGGTACATTCGCCACCGGAGTTAAAAGGTTATTAGGTAAGTTGATAACAAAATTACTCTTTGCCGTTCCAGCTAAAGTAAAACTTGGTTCAACAGGGAAAAATCCTGATACGTTACCTGCTTGTTGGTCGAGTGCATGAATAGCACCATTAACTGTACTAACACCTAATAATTGCGCTTGACCCTTATTATAGTGTCTGTTTATATCCCAATTCTCCAGATAGGTTACATTATTAAGATTGTATTGAAGCGTACCCAAATACAAATTTAATAATGGTATTGCATTACTATCTGCTTGAATAGGAGGAGAAGTGAAATAGGCTCGTGCTACTGGAGCTCCACCTGGTCCCACAAACGAACCCATAAGAAATACACCTAAGGTATTTACAATGAATATATCCTGTAAAGCTAATCGTATTTCCTCCGGTAAAGGAACTCCAACATTATCTAATACTGGAAATTCGTAAGTAGTAGCACCTGCGGTAATAGGTCGAATTAAGATAATACTTGATTGACTTACCCGACTTGTGTTTAACCCAGCTTTTGCTAAAGCCTTGGTTACGTTATTGGTTTTTGTGATTTTTGACATTTTTTTAAAAGTAAAATAAAAGTGAAATTATAAACCCATTAAAGAATTATCATTCATCCCTGCTAAAGCCTCAACTGCGTAACCTAATTCCTCTACTTCTTCTTCTTCTTCTTCTTCTTCTTCTTCAATTTGTGCTAAAGCTTGTTCAACATAATTTCCAAATTCATCGGAAATTAATGCTGGAACACCACTAATTAAAGCAGGTAATCCGTTCATCTGTCCGCCCATCAATCCGCTTACCAATCCCATTCCTCCCCCTGCAACCATGCCATAACCTACACCTTGAATTAGCCCCTTTTTGGTAGACAAAAACGCACCAAGCGCAACCTTAGCACCGTTACGTAATAAAGGATTAGATAATACACCTGACAAAGGCTTATCCACTAATCCGGATGCTACACCTCCCAATGCAACCCCAAGTAAGGTTTGCATATCAAAACCTGCCATTTTAGCCTTTCTTCTACCGGTTCTTTTTTTGACCGTTCCGGAAACTTTTGCCTTACTGCGCTTTTTAATAGGCGGTGCGCTTACTGTTGTTTTTTTGGTCGTTGCCATAAATTTAATTTACTTTTTTTGTGTAAGAAATAAAATTGCACCTGCACCTATTATTAAAGGGACAAGTAAGCCAGTACCATTTTTAGTACTGGATTCGTTTTGTTGCTTTTCAATTTCGCTCGGTGGGGGTGGAGCTTGTGCGCCTGGCTCGGGATCGTTACTTTGTAAACCTGGATCATCTTCATATTTATCCGGATCACCAGCGATTAAGTTTTTTAATTCCTGTTCCGGTTCTATTCCGACAGATTTTAAAAATGCTACTGCACTTCCTATAATTGCCGTTGCACTTGCTATCGCAGTAGCTGCAACTGGTTCTCCGAGTTCATCTAATACACCAAAGCCTGAAATTTTACCGTTTTGCGCACCTTTATTTACATACGATTTAAAATTACTCCAACGATAACCGAACCTTGAAGCGAATTTTTTTACTTTATCCGGATTTTTTTGGTAAGCCTGGACAAACTTATTGGCAAGTTTAAAAAGATTTAATTCTAATACCGTTGCAAAACCTTTTCTGGGAACTGCTAAGGCTACTTTCTTTAATACCGATCCGCCTCTTTGTTCTCGCTTAGTCGCTCGAAATTGTTTTTTAGCTTGTTTTTTTTCGGATTTCGGAAGTTTTTTAATCTCTTTTCTTTTCGCTTTATTTTCCTTGCGCTGTGTTTTTTTTTCCGCTTTACGTTCTTTTTTATCTTCCTTTTTTTCCTTCCTTTTTTCTTGGCGTTTTGTTTTGCACTTACCGGAAATTTCAGCTAAACCGAGTATTAAAGTATCTTCCATAAGTTATTTTTTTATGAATAAGTATCCAACAACTAATAAAGCTAATCCACCAAAAATAACTGTATTTTGATCCATCCCAAATATTTTATCCGATTCACCGGATTCGTTTTTTCCAGAATCTATATCTGAAGTGGCTTCTTTGTCTAATACCTTTACCGTCCCTGCTTCTTGCGCTTCTTTTAACTTTGCATCTCTGATAGATTTATCTACTACCGCTTGACTTGTGGTATCTTGCCTTACCATTACTGGCGGTGCGCTGTCAATTATTTGGGTACGGTTTGGTTTACCCGCTGGCTGTCCTTGTTGAAATTGCGTTCCACCTCCACCAGAAGGAGGAGGAGGAGTTACAGGGGTGGTAAGTGGATTATTTTTTTTTGGTCGTGCGTTTTGCGCTCTCCCTCCTCCT
>Ga0214923_10009322_pt1 | contig 10242 bp, 10 predicted proteins | sample LL1510_MetaG_FD_177993 | JGI IMG/M metagenome (GOLD analysis project Ga0214923, IMG submission 177993) | Freshwater microbial communities from Lake Lanier, Atlanta, Georgia, United States - LL-1510 | ecosystem: Environmental > Aquatic > Freshwater > Lake | place: USA: Georgia | collected...
CCACCCAGTCGTTCTTGGTGGTGAAGTTCCTTTCGCTGGCTCTGATTTTCTAGGGCCACTGAGAAAACAAGTGGAACTTCTTCGCGGGGGTACCTGCATCTTTTTCCAGGGCGCCGCCGGAAATATCTTGCCGCTCGAAGCATTCTTTGATACCCCTGGGCCAGAGATTGCGTTCGGTCATCGCTTAGCCCTTGAAGCAGTCCATGCCGTCGTGGATAACGATCCCCGCGAAATCGAGATCGAACATATTGCTTATGGTTCAGTGACGCCAATCTCGCTCTATCGAAAGCGCGCAAAAAATCCACAAAGTTCGCAACCACTTTCTTCAGCGCGCAAAGTCTTACAGCTCCCCCTCAATCCATCGCTCACGGTCGCGGATATGGAGCGCGAATTGGCAGAGCGCTCAGCTGATTACGCTGCTAAGGAAAAAGCTGGTGAGGGTCGACAAGTTCTTAATCCGATTCGCTATCACATCTCCTGGTTAACCGAGATGTTAAAGATGGCCGCGCTTGCACCCTTGCCGGAAGAAATCGAAGGTGAAATTTGGGTTGGGCGACTTGGCGATTGTGCAATTGTCGGAACACCTGGTGAGCTCTTCACTGAAATTGGCGCAGAGGTGCGAAAGCGTTCGCCCTTTGCCACAACGCTCTTTGCTGGCTACTGCCAGGGAGTTCTTGGCTATGTCTCTACTCCTGAGGAGTATCAATGGGGCGGATATGAACCAACCGTTGCGCAACGTGGCTACGGCCACCCGGCGCCCTTTGCTCCAGAAGCGAGTCGAATTCTCATCGAGGAATCGGTAGCGCTTCTTAATCAACTCTTTGAAAAAAAGTAAGTAGCGAAATGGCAAGTAACTCGGCAAAGAACTTAGTAAATACTGTTCGCGGCCCCGTTGCTGCAGATCAATTGGGATTGGTCTTGCCACATGAGCACTTAATCGTTGATACCTACGATGTTCGCCGCAGCGCCGAGATGGTTCTTCTTGAACCCGAGACCATGGTGAAGGAAGTTGACCTCTTTAAAGCTGCTGGTGGTTCGACAATGGTGGATCAAACTATCTATGGCCTTCACCCCGATCCAGAGAAATTGGTTTATATCTCGGAAAAAACCGGGGTGCATATTGTTGCGGGCACCGGTTTCTATTGGGATGTCTATTACCCTGAGTGGCTCCATACGATGTCAACTGCGGATATCACCAAGAGATTAGTTAGCCACATCACTGAAGGCCTGCCTGGTACAAATATCAAGGCTGGTTTTATCGGAGAACTCGGTACCCATCACCGCGAAATCAAAGCAACGGAGAAGCGCGTTCTCGAAGCGGCAGCGCATGCACAGAAAGAGACCGGGATTCCAATTGGCACTCATGCGCTCTTTACCGAAATTGGTATTGATCAATTAAATATTTTAGAGAGCGCTGGCGCTGATTTAGATATCACCATCATTGGCCACTGCGATACCAATCGAGATCTCAACTACTCTCGTAAATTACTCAAGCGTGGCGTATGGATTGCCTACGATGCTGTTGGCCAATTTGATAAGCAAACTGATGAACTTCGCGCTGAATCAATTGCGATCTTAATTGGCGAAGGTTACCTCGACAAGATTCTGATTAGTACCGATATTGCTGCTCGCTCACGTCTTGCGATACATGGCGGTAATGGATATGCCCACTTAATTACTCATTTCTTGCCAAAACTTAAAGCGGCTGGTGTTAGCGATGCGCAGATTAAGACATTGACAGAGACCAACCCGCAGAAGATTCTCGCCGGTAAGAGATAACGCTCGTACTAATCTCTTAATACTCGCTTAATACTCGCTTAATACTCGCTTAATACATTAACAAGCCGCCACTGACGTTAATGGTTGCGCCATTAACGAAAGAGGCGTTATCTGAAGCTAAAAATAGAGTAACGCGCGCCAACTCATCGGGCTCACCCATCCTCCGTAATGGACAGGCGGCTGCGGCATCAGCAACGATTTTTGGATCGTTATCGACATGTTGCATCGGAGTATTAACCTGACCAGGAGCTACGACATTAACTCTGATGCCATGAGGCCCAAATTGGCGAGCAAATCCGCGCGCTAACGAAACAACCCCACCTTTTGATGAAACATATGCATCCGAACCTTTCATCGGACCCATCAACCATGAAGTGGACGCGAAATTAATAATCCGCCCGGGAGTATTCTTCTCGATCATCACTTTGCCAACAGCGCGATTTAAGAAGAAGGTTGCGCGCAAGTTGACATCAAGATGCATATCCCAATCTTCTTCAGTGACTTCAAAGAGATCTTTCCGTTTGAGATAAGCCGCGATGTGTGCGAGCACATAAATGCTCCCGTAATGGCTAGCGACGTCGCTAACTAATGCTTCGCACCCGTTAACGTTTTGCAGGTCGAGTACTCGATAGAGGTGATCGCCCGCAGGCATCTCTTTCTTAAGAGCTTTTAGGCCCTCTTCGTCGCGCGCAGTTGCACAAACTTTCATGCCTTCGCGAGCAAAGAGGAGCGCAGTTGCGCGTCCAATTCCACTGGAGGCGCCGGTAACTATCGCAACTTTGCCGGCAAGCCCTTCACCAAGAGCGAGCGAGCTCATAATCTCCTCATCGTCGTAGGTTCAAGCGACAAGTTGACGTCTACCATCGGAGCCAAAATGATTACGCTTGCCAGGATTAGCGATAGGAGCGAGAGGAGCGTAGAAAGCGGTGTGGAATGTAAATGTGCAAGCGCCAGAACCACGAGAACTAGTAACCGGATGAGGACGAGAATTCGACCCTCCATCCGCACAGAACAATCCTATTATATTAAGTACTAATTCGTGGATCATCTGATGTACACAGCTAATCTCTCCACGCCCCAATTCCACCAATGCAACTGAAGGCTTTGATGCTCTTTTGAAGCGAAGTCGATGGATTGTGAGCTCTCAAGAAGTTGCGTGATTGCAGTGACTATCTCAGCGCGGGCCAAGAGGTAACCGATGCAGAAATGTTTACCCAGACCAAACCCCAACTGATTGGCTCGACCGTCGATTACTCCGCCTGACCTATGCTCACGGTCCAGGATGAGATCCGATCTTTCCACCACAAAGCTCCGAGGATTCTTGAAGACCTCCTCATCGTTGTTGCCCGAGAGCAAAGCAACGCGAACGATTTCCCCTTTCTTGAGCCTGATGCCGTGGAGCTCTGTCTCATGTGCAACTGTGCGATCCTCATAGGCGACGACGCCATCTCTTCTCATGAACTCGGTGAAAGCCGCGTTGATGAGCGTGGGGTCTGATCGAAGTCGTTTGATGATATCGGGATGTTCGAGAAGCACCTGAAGAAAATTCATCAACCCAAGTTCGGTCGTCTCACTTCCTGCGGCAAGGAGCAAGGTTACAAAGGAGCAGATTTCGACCTCAGATAAGGAATTGCCCGACTCATCACGTGCGTGGAGGATTCCGGTGATCAGGTCCTTTCCATCTCCTGCGCGTCTTTCGGCGATCAACTCCATCAGTATCTTTTCAAGGTTTTTATGTGCCTCGATTCCAATGCTCTTATGAGGCTCATCGCCCTGGAGAGCGCGGATGACCTTTGTCGTCACATCGGCCAACATGCTCTCCTGAAAATCCATCATGCCCAACATCCGGGTCATTGTCCTCAGCGGCAAGAGTTTGGTCAGAGATGAACGGATTTCGACGGAAACCTTCCGCGGTAAACCATCGATAAGAGACCTCGACACGGCACGAACGTGCGGCATGATGGCGTTCTCCAAACGAGATCCCACCATCTCAGGTGCAACGATCGATCTTCGTGAATCGTGGTCTTTGCCATCCATATGCGCCATCGTGATTCCGATGACATCTGTGAAACGAGAATAGGGTTCAGCGGAAAAGGTCTCATGGTTTCGAAGGACAGAGGAGATATCGTGATAACGGGTGATCATCCACCGTTGATCGACATCATCGAAATAGACAGGGCGGTTGTGTCGCAAGTACTCAAATGTGGGAAATGGGTCCTTATAGAACTCAGGACTATGTAAGTCGATGAGCATTTCGACTTATTCCATAATTCTCAAAAGATGGTTCTTGAGCAACACCGTCTCGCTCACGTTGTCAACGCGATTGCAGTCCCATGTCTTGATCCACACGTACTCACAGGCCAAGCCGCCTTGATAACCATCCTGCGCGAGATAGTGCAACAAAGATTTAAGGTCAATCTCATTCTCTTCGAGCGAAGTCTGCATGCCGCCTTTACGTGCACATCGGACCTGCACATGTCTCACATATGGCAATAACTCCCTGTAGGTGTCCACGCCATAACCGTTATACTCATAATGAGAGGCATCCAACGTCACTTTAAGACCTTCGGTTTTCTCAACCAACTCCATCGTCCGTTCCGGTGAATCCGTGCATGATTGATCGTGAGGCTCAAAGGAGACTTCCAATCCCAACGAGGCACCGTAATCGACGAAACGGCGCAGGGATTGGGCGCTGCGGTCAATTGCAGATTCGTAGCTCTCGCCACTAAAACGTATTCCAGGAAGGAGGGTGATACCACGTGCTCCGATCTGAGCTGCGAATTGCGCGCTGGATGTGAATAGTTCGAAGCCAGCAGCCCTCTCCGCAGGATCGGGGTTATTGGGGGCGCGACTTTCAAGCGTTTGGCCCGGTGTGAAGAAAACATCTCCTGCCTTGATACCGACCTCGTCCAGCAGCTGCATAGCTCTGGAAGCGGTGGCGCTAAAGTCACGATGGACTTCCTCCGGAAGAATATGTGAAGCTCCATAGAAGAGCCCGATGTCGACAGCGTCAAAACCCATGCCCTTAATCAAGGTCAGAGCCGTCCTATGGTTGAGCTTAGGCCAGGTGTAATCCGAGCACGCCATCCAGTATTTGTGAATCATTTTGCATTCGCTCCGGTGATGTGAGCGACGATGTCGTTCTTGGTGACTTCTTCCTTTCGCAGATCGGCAACGAGTTGGCCCCGCCGTAACACCAACATACGGTCGCATGACTGCCACACGTGCTCCATGTTGTGCGAGACGATGAGAAGAGCAAGCTGGCTTTGCTCGCGTAACTTTGCGATGACTTCAAGAACTGCCTTCGACTCTTTTACGCCAAGGGCGGCGGTGGGCTCATCCAAGAGAAGTAGTTTCTTCCCCCAGAATGCGCCTCGCGTCATCGCAACGACCTGTCGCTGACCGCCCGACATCGTCTGCACTGGCGCACTGAGGTCTGGAAACCTGGCACCGAACTCTTTGACCGCATCGAGTGCCAACCCTCTCATGGCTTTGCGGTCAAGAACTCCGAGCAACCGACCAATACCCCGCGTGGTGACCTCTCGACCGAGATAGAGATTGCCGGTGATATCGAACGTTTCTACGAGAGCAAGTTGTTGGTACACCGTCTCGATGCCTGCAAGTCGCGCCTCACCTGGATCATGGAATGACACTTCCTGACCATCAAGGAAAATCTTCCCTTTTGATGGATACAGGCTTCCAGCTACACACTTGACCAAAGTGGATTTGCCTGCCCCGTTATCACCAAGCAAGGCGGTCACCTCACCTTTATGAAGTTCGAAAGAGACATCCTCAAGCGCTTGCACCGATCCGTAGTTCTTCGAGAGCCCTTCGACTCGCAGAACTGGTGTCTGAATTGACATCTACACCTCCATCCGAACTGTCTTATCGCGGGTACGCGAAAACTGATCGAAAATAATTGCCAGGAGCAATAGGCCGCCTCGTGCGACTTCCTGCCAGAAAGGTTTGACGCCGAAGAGAACTAATGCGTTATCTATCACTGCAAGGATGAGCACCGCAACCAAGGTTCCGAGGACGTTGCCACGTCCGCCGGCGAGGCCGACGCCTCCTAAGATCACGGCGGTCAAAGCCAGGAACTCAAGCCTGTCACCCGTCGTTGGAGCGGCCATGCCGATCATGGAGACGCTAGCGATCATTGCGAGGAAGACTGCTAGGGCCATAAGGAGAAAGGCTTTAGAAATCTGAAGCTCGAGCTTGATACCAGCAAGGCGGGATGACTCTGGGTTGGCGCCGATGGCATACATGTGATGTCCATACTTGGTGTATTTCATGATTAATGCAAAATAGAGGAAGACGAAAAAGCAGATCAGAACTGGGATAGGCAGCGCCACGATACCGAATAAATTAATCCTATGTGCACCGATGAAATCAAAGTTTTGGACTGAAATGGAACGTCCATCCAAAACCACCTTGGTAAGCCCTCTAAAGGCGATCAAACAGGCCAACGTGACGATAATCGACTCGATACGGAGATAAACGATAGAGACAATGTTGATGACAGCAACGAAACAGGCCGCGAGGAGTGCCAATACCAAGGAGAAGATAAGAGAATGCTTCTCGGCCGTAGCTGCAAAGACAGCAGCAGAGAACGCGACAGATGAACCAACGGAGATGTCAATCTGACGTGCTACAAGCAAGAGCGTCATTGCGCAGGCGATGATTCCGACGACCGAACCATTAACCAGAATGTTGGTGAAGTTATCAATTCCGAGGAAGTAAGGAACGAAGATGGAAAAAATGACAACCAATAGGACCAATACCAGAACACGAGTTTGAAGACCCGTCAACTTAACCCGCCTCTTTTTCACTCACTTAATCCTTTCATTTGTTGTGCAATCATCGCCCACCCGCATCTTCTGCGAGCGGGCGGTGATTGCAGGTTCCCACCGAATTACCCTGCGGTCTACTTCTTGAGCGGATATATCTTGTCTATGTTTGCCTTTGTGATGACCTGATGCGTCGTCAGGACCTCAGCCGCGACTTTCTTTCCATCTGCAAGCTTGATTGCAGCTGGAAGAGCTAGAGAACCATAACGCTCTGGGAAGTAGGCAACGCTACCCACCCACCGCGAATCAGTCCTGATGTACTCGTGTCCGACTTCTTCAGCACCGTGGCATATCAGACCCTTGAGATCCTTACCGCGACCTGCAGTATCGAAGGCCTTGGTGAGGGAGATTCCATCTGCATCGCTGAAGGGTGCAGAAGCCAAGATCGCTTTCGCCGATGGGTTTGCGGTCAAGATATCTGTGGTTTGACGGCGGATGTTTTCTAAAGCATCGCTGCCGCCATTGGTCTTATCAACCATCTTGTACTTGTCATCGGGAATCTTGCCGCATATCTTCTCGAATCCTTCGCGGGTTCCACCTGCGCGCTTTTTGTTGACATCAGCGAGCGTCGGCAATTCGATACCGATGTAGAGGTCGTAGTTACAATTCAAATTGCTCTTTGCCCACTTACCAAGTGCATCACCAGCCAGCAGCCCTGCTGCGTAGTTATCTGCACCGACGAAGACCTTTGCACATGGATCGTTGGGAGTATCAATAGTTACTGTGGGTAGATTTTTATAGCCTGCACATACTTTTTTAGAAGCTGTGGGATCAAACTGCCAGTTAATTACTGCTTTTGGCTTTGCTGCTGAGAGAGTTTTGGCACACTTCAGCGCTTCATCAGCTAGAAAATTCGAATCGCACTCGACCAACTTCACGTTCAACTTCTTGGCCTCAGCGCGAAGTGAAAGTGTGACTTGGTGCACGAAGGGACTTGCCTCTCCTCCCGAGAGGTATCCGATGACCAATTGTGATTTAGCAGCATTGGCTACCGGGGTTCCACCTGCGAACAGAAGCCCCAAAGCCGCCACGACCGCCAGCGTTTTCTTCATTCCGACCTCCTTCAGGTCTTATTCTTTCCGAAACGATTCCAGTTTCGTGTGACGAAACTCTCCTCCGCCGGGTAGCCCAAAGTCAAGGGGGCATCTGAGGTCGTTTTATTTGGATCGTTCTTCACTCGCGGTCGGGTAATCGCACCCGGATTGAGCGGCCTCCATCAAGGTAGCTTTGGTAGGCGGTCGAAACCACCTCAACTGCGCGTGCCCCCACATCCAAGTTGGAGAAATTAGAAGCGCTCTTGCCTTGTACAAGGTCAATGAGGGTGTTGGGCGGACCATCGCAGTTATACAATTCCGAACCAGGCGCAAGAGGTAACTGAACGAATTCATCGTCAAACCAGAATTCGACCAGGTCATGCTCGAGGTCGGCGTATACCTGTCCCTGGGAACCATAGATCCGCACCGAGGCTTGGTGTCTTTTGTGCGCCTTAAATGCTGAGCCGCTCAATACCCCGATTGCATCATTGTCAAATCCCAGCGTGACCGCAACCTGAGTCTCAATACCAGGGACGTCTCCAAAGAGCAGGCGCGATGATACTTCTCTCGCCCGTAGATCTGTCATGCCAAAGAGCCATCCCAACACGTGGTGAAGAGCAGATTGCATATACCCACCTCCAGCTAGAGAGGTATCGCTATATGTGCCTGTATCTGCTTCGTCCTCTTTGCGCCCTGTGGAACTGAGAGATCTTCCAAGGATGAGACCCTTGATTCCAGATCCCATATGGACGACTACATTTTCGATGTTTCCGATCGAACGTCGCTGGAGCATCTCATGACATTTGAGGAACGCAGGTTGATAGTTCCAACCATATGAGACGAGACCATGCAGACCCTGGCGATCTGCGATGCCCTGCAGCTCCCAGCATTCCTCAGGTAGCAATGTCACAGGTTTCTCGATGAGTATATGAGCACCAGAAAGAAGGCTCGCCTTGGCTTGCTCATAATGGAAGCGAGCTGGACTGGCAATCACGATTAGGTCGAGTTCAAGGTCGATAATGTCGCGAAAATCCTCAGATGCCACCGAAAAGCCGAACTTCTCTGCGACGTTTTTGACTTCCTTAGCACCCAAACGACATACACCAACAAGCTCGACCTCTTCCCGCCGTTTGAGCAAGTTCGGTATATGCGAATATGTGGCCCAAAGCCCCGCGCCGATAACGCCCACCCGTATCTTTCGACCGGCAACTGACTTCTTCTTAGAGGTTATCTCGTCCAATTAACATCCTTCGACGACTTTAGTTGATTATTAAATAAGTGTAGTGAGAATCGATTAAAAGGAGAATAAGAAAAGAAAAAATGGAACACCCCACCCATGATTATGCAGCCTAAAGTGAGCGAATCAATTGAACTCTCAATGCCAAGCCAGTACCTTAATTGGTTACAGCCCCGGACTCATTACTGAAAGACTTCCGGAAAGGCAGGTTCCATATGTGCGACGGTGACCCAACCATGTGGAGCGGCCAAGATTCGCTGAATGGAGTTTGCCACCATATTTTTTGAACCGATCTGCGAATTTATGCCCGGCTTTAACATAACGGTTTGAAAGACCTTGCCATCGAGTGAGAGTTCAATTTCATCTTGGGCGCTCTTATTAATTCCTGCTAAATCAACATGGCCATAGAAGTGCGAGACAAACCATGGCTTGCCATTTACCTTTGCGGTGTAGGTCTGATTAACTCCTGCGCTTTCACCAGCTGCAATAACAAAGCGATTAGGTAGATCAATCTCTTTCTCAGTGATAAGAGGTAAGAGCTCTTTATCGATGGAATCAATGGTAATTCCCATCGCATCAGCAACGACCGTCATCGATTGTGGAAAGCCAGCGTGGCCAAGAATCTCTTCGCGCTTTACACGATCGGCGAAAACTTCGGGCGTGAAACCCATACCCAACCGACGTAGCACTGTTGCACCAAAACCAGAGATATTCACGGTGCGACGAACGGCAACGGTGCAGCCACGAGGAGCAGCGCCAAGAAGAGTGAGCACGAGTGAATCGAAGATCAAACCGGGATTAACTCCAGTGCCGGCGATGCTGACCCCTTTTGCCTTTGCGAGGGAATCGAGTGAATCGGCGAGCGCCTTATCAACCGCCCATGGATATGCGCACTCCTCTGAAGAGACGAGAACATGAGAGCCACTTGATACAGCTAATTCAATATCGGCAGCGACATCTTTAAACTTTGTGGTCGTCGCAATGATGACCAGATCGGCACCAGAGGTGAGCGCTTGCTCACGATCATTTCGGCCGAAAACACCTAGAACTTTATGGTGTGGAACATCAGCGAGTAGCTGCGCAACCGTTGTGCCAAGTTGCCCTGCGCCATAGATCGCTATCGTTGCCATCGGGCGCGATTAGCTCTCGCAGGTGGCGATGGGATCGCCAGTTTTAATTTCGTCGCCATCTTTAAAGAGAAGTTCGACGATAGTTCCGGCGACCGGAGAAGGCACTTCAACATTTGCCTTATCAGTTTCAACTTCCATCAATGATTCACCAACAGCAACGGAATCACCAGGTTGCTTATGCCAGGTAACTAAGTACACCGAATCGACAGTATCCC